>Ga0256827_10001419_pt1 | contig 15302 bp, 14 predicted proteins | sample CV84metaG_FD_185977 | JGI IMG/M metagenome (GOLD analysis project Ga0256827, IMG submission 185977) | Hydrothermal vent microbial communities from East Pacific Rise, Pacific Ocean - CV84 | ecosystem: Environmental > Aquatic > Marine > Hydrothermal vents | place: Pacific Ocean: East Pacific Rise... | reverse complement strand
ATTAAAAAAGTACCACCAAAAAAACATGTGATTAAAAAAGTGCCACCGAAAAAGAGTGCTAAAGATTTATTTTCGAATGTTAAGACAAGAGAGACAAAGCATCCTGTCAGAAGAGAACCAAAACATTCTGTTCGACAACCTGTTGTCTCTAGACCTCAAAGTCAGATAAAGCATAACTCTTCTATTAGTGATAGAATCAAGAGTACCCACCAGAGTGGTCGAGTATCGAATGCAAATAGAGATAGTGGTATTAAAAATGCTTATATTGCAAAAGTAAAACGGCATCTTAATAATTGGAATGCAGGTTCAGCACATAAAGGTAAAAGAGTCTCTTTGAGCTTGACTATTTATAATAGTGGTAAGTTCTCTTACCAAATTCTTGGTGGAGGAGATAGCAATATGAGAAGTTCTCTGAGCCAATTTTTAAAACAACTTAATCGAATGGGACTTGGAAGACACTCCAAATCAAGCCCATATTCAATTAAAGTAACCTTTACTGCAAGATAATTTTTTACTTTATTTAAAGATTTAAGTTATTTAGCACAATTATAATACAATAAGAGGGAATAATTACACCATAAATTAAAAAAACAAAGGATATGTATGAAATATATACTATTTTTCTTCTTAACATTAAACCTCTATTCATTTGATGCTGTTCTAAGTATTGAAAAGGATGTAGAGTCAAAAGCTACACTCTCTTTAGTCGAGGATACTGCTACAGCAGGGAGTAGCAGTAATCACTCTCAACTCTTTAATCTACTATTAACCGATTTAAAAATGAGTGGGCATTTTGTGGTTGATACAAAGTTAAGACGTTCAGGTTTTGAGGATACGCTATTACCCGTAGAGCTTCATGATAGAGAGTACCTTATAAAGTATAGTTATACATCAAATGGAAAAAATCTAAAAGTAAAATTAATTCGGGTCTCTGACTCTTCAGTAGTTTTTCAAAATAGCTACACTATAAATGTTGCTTCGCGTTATCCTTTTTTGGCACATAATGCTATTGTAGAGATAAATAGTGCTTTGGGTTATGAGGATATCTCTTGGATAAAAAGAAATATTCTTTTTTCAAAATATACCTCTTCAGGAAAGAGTGAAGTTTGGATTGCTGATTATACGTTGAGTTTCTCTTCAGTATTGGTTCGTGGAGGGTTGAATCTTTTTCCTAAATGGGCAAATAGAGAGCAAACTGCTTTTTATTACACTTCATATAATGAAAAACTACCTGCACTTTATAAAGTAGATATGAGTTCGGGTTCTAGAAAAAAAATTATCTCTTCTCAAGGGATGTTGGTTGCATCAGATGTAAGTGCTGATGGAAGTAAAATTCTTTTGACTATGGCACCTAATGGTCAACCTGATATTTATGAATTTAATGTTAACAGTGGTTCAAAAACACGTTTAACAAACTTTAGAGGTATTGATGTTAATGGAAAATACTTAGGCGATGAGAGTCGTATTGCTTTTGTCTCTGATAGAGTAGGGCGTGCGAATATCTATACGAAATCAATTGGATCAAGTTCTGTCTCTCGTGCAGCACATTATGGGAATGATAATAGCTCTTGTGATGCTTTTGGACAGTACCTTTTATATTCAGTTAGAGAAGGTGGCTCAACAAATATCTATTTAGGTTCAGCAAATAGCTCTTATGTTAGACCCCTAACAAGTAGTGGTAAAAATAGATTACCTCGCTTCTCTACAGACGGTAAAGTGATACTGTATATTAAACAAAATGGAGGAAGAAATTCGATAGGTTATATGAACTTAGCTACGAAACAGAGTGCACTCTTTAAGATGCAGAGTGGAAAAATTCAATCTATAGATTGGTAAAAAATAATAAAAGGGATAATATGAAGAAGAGAATATTACTAGCTATTACAACCGTAACACTATTAACGACGGGATGTGCAGATAAAAAAATTACTACTATAGATCCAGATATTAATGGTGCTAACTCAGAGGTATATAGTGGCGATGGAACACAAATCTATAATAATCGTGGAGATTTGTATGGCAATGGAGTGGGGAATAATGTAGACCCTTATGGAAGTGGTAACTATGGAAATAGTGGTACTTATACAGATGGATCATATGGTGGAGAAAATGGTAATTATGGAGATGGTGGTGTAAGTAATATCTATTTTGATGTTGATCAATATATTATTACTTCAGAGCATTTACCTACAATCCATCGTAATGCAACTTTACTTAAGCAAGAAATTAGTCATGGTTCTAAGCTTAAAATTGAAGGGCATTGTGATGCTTCAGGAAGTGATGAGTATAACTATGCATTAGGACTTAGACGTGCTAAAGCAGCTAAAGATGCAATGATTAATAAAGGTATAAATGCTGATAGTATTCTTATGATTAGTATGGGAGAGAGTACACCTGAGTGTACAGAGAGTAGCTCTTCTGATTGTTATGCAAAAAATAGACGTGTTGAGTTTAAAGTGGCACGATAATTAATGGAGGAGTATTTATGAGAAAAATTATCTTATATGGATTTATTAGTATCTCTTCTTTGCTCTATGCTTATGAACCATCCGTATATGGTGCAGGAGATATAGATAGTGCAACCCCTTATGGTTTGACACAAACTGAAGAAGCGGTATTGGAGAATAAAAAAACTATTCAGATGCTTTATAATAAAATGAATGAGCAACAGAGAAAGATAGATGGTCTTACTACAATTCTTGAAGGGCAAAACAAAGAAATCTTATCATTAAAAGAGCAGTTAGAGATTGTGGCAAATAAGCCCGCCCCTGTAGTTCAAGAGAATAATCAGACCTATACCCTATTGTTAGAGCTAGGACAGATGGTTGATAACATTAATAATAATTACGTTTCTCGAGATGAATTAAAAAAAGTATTGGCAGGAAGTAGACCACAAGATAGAAGTGGTTCTTCACAGAACACCTATAATGGTAGTTCAACACGAAGTAACTCTGCAGACATCTATAGAAGAGGTGTTCAACTTTTTTCAAAAGGTAGCTATAATGCATCAAAAGAGCATTTTTTGAAGGCGTTATCTAATAATTATAAGCCTTCAGCCACCAACTATTACTTGGGAGAAGCTTCTTATTATACGCATAACTACAAAGATGCTATTGCTTATTATAAGCAGAGTGCTTCGTTAAATGACCAAGCTTCATATATGGCAGTACTCTACTTGCATACTGCTATCTCTTTAGATAAAACTGGAGAGAAAGATCAAGCAAGAGCTTTTTATCAATATGTTATAGATAACTATCCCAATACAAAAGCAGCTTCAATTTCTAGAAAAAGAGTATAAACGAAATAGTATAAGTGACAAATAAGGTTGCTTTGCTATGATGTTGAAAATTAATCACTAGGAGATTCTATGACAATTACTAATGAAAATTGTGTTGTAGGTATTGAGTACGAAGTAAAAGAAGCAGGAACATCAGATGTTGTTGATAGCAATAAAGGAACAGGTCAACCATTAGAGTTTATTATGGGAAAAGGTCATATTATTCCTGGCCTTGAGAATGCATTATGTGGTATGAACGCTAATGAATCTGGCGATATAATGGTTCCAGCAGCAGAGGCTTATGGTGAGTACAATAATGAAGCAGTTCAAACTCTTCCTATTGAGCAGTTTGAAGGTGTTGAGCTTAAAGAGGGACTTACTCTTTATGGTCAATCAGAAGATGGACAAACTACACAAGTAACCGTTCGATCATTTACAGATAAAGATGTTACTATTGATTTTAATCATCCATTGGCTGGTAAAGATTTAATGTTCTCTGTAACAGTTTTATCTACAAGAGAAGCTACTGCTGATGAAATCTCTTCAGGTGTTATTGGTGGTCATCAAGAGGGTGGTTCTTGTGGTACAGGTTGTGGTTGTAGTTAATCTCTTTCTATAGCTTATGCTTCATACTATACTTATAGTATGAAGTCTTAATTTAATTTTAATTCTTATATTACTTTCATTCTTTTTCTTTCATATCAAAAAATATTTTAAAATAGAAAATGTTACTCTAAATTGAGATATATTAAAAAATATTTAAAATATTGAATTAAATACATAAACACTTAACTTTCTAATGAAATTTATTTACTTATAATTCTAAAATCCTTATACTTAAACTATTCAGGAAGAGGAAAAGTTATGAAAATTTTAAGGAAAAAGGTCATTATTGGATTAGCACTGTTCTCAAGCAATTTATTTGCATTAGAACTTATGAGTACAGAGATAGATACACTTGTCTTGTATAGCCCAGATGCATTTACTCTCTATTCGGGAGATGTAGAGACACGAGTGAATCATCTTATGGTTACTACAAATAAAATCTATAAAGATTCAGGTTTACAAGTGAATTTAAAGGCTGTAAAAATAGAATCATACAAGATAGATGATACTCTACATACATCAAAGGTTTTATTTGATGTACAATCGGATAAGAATATAACTCAATTGAGAGACTCTGTTGGGGCAGATATTGTTATTATTTATCGCCCCTATGCTAATGATGGTGCTTGTGGTTTAGCGTATCAAAATAACTATCTTAATGACCCAAATGCTACATGGGTTAAAGATTATGCTTTTGCACATATATCTATAGATTGTGGAACCTATGTTACAGCTCATGAATTGGGACATGTTACTGGGTTGGGACACTCTCTTGCACAAGGTTCATCAGGGGCATACTCTTATGCCAGAGGACATGGTATCCAAGATGTATTCACTACGGTAATGGCTTATGCAGGAGCCTATAATGGTACCAAGCTTTATAAATACTCAAATCCACTATTAGATTGTAAAGGGCTACCTTGTGGTGTTCCTTCTGGAGAAGAGAATGAAGCAGATGCAGTTAAAGCCTTAAATCAGACTATGCCTTTGGTTGCTAACTTTAGAGAAACGGTTTCTCTTGAGGATACCAGTAATAATGAAGCGTTGTTAAATACTGCATGGCAGAACTATCAGATACAAAAAGAGATTGTCGAGCTTAACAGAAAAGAGTTAAAGAGATTAAGAGAGGAGCTTGAAGAAAAAAGTTTATTATTAAAAGAGTTTAAAGAGGAATATAATAAGCAGATAGGAGAGTATGCTTCTTTAAGAGAAGAGTATCTCCTATTAAGGGAGAGTTATAAAGAAAAATTATCTAAATATCGACAAGCAAAGAGTGACTATAGGGTAGAGAAACTGAAAAAATCAGAGCTTTTATCTTTAAGGCTTGCAACCGATGAATCACTATTGCAGTATAAAAAATATTATATTGAAGTTATCGATCCTACAAGAGATGAGATACAGAAATATAAAGAGGATAAAGTTACCCCTTCTCGATTAGCTTATCAGGAGCAGTCTGGGATACTCAAAAAATTTTATACAGATATATACCAACCTTCACAGAGCAAGTTGGATGAATTAAATAAAGAATATTTAGAATTAAAAAATATCTAAATACTTTATTTTATAAATTGTTTTTTTATAAAGGAAAAAAAATGTTAAAAATATTACTCGTACCAATCTCTCTATTAACCCTATATACATTCTATAATCTTATCTCTTCGCATGAGGTAGTCAGGGAACATAAAACAGCTGTTGCAGGGGTAAGTATTGAAGCAGTGGATGATTTTGATCATGATAATTTTGATGATAAGTACTTAGAGTTATTAGATGAACGAGATGTTATTCTTGATCGTATAGATGCAGAGTTGAATGAAGAGCCAAAAGGAGAAGTTATTGTACCTGCTGCACTCGCTGATCCGCAAGCTTTTATAAAAGAGGGAAGTATTGAAGAGGCTGAAAAAGTTATTTCAAAAAAGCAGGGAGTTGAACCTCTATTTGCTATAAAAATAGATAAAAGTACTATTCGTCAATTAGAGATAGGGGAGACTCTTGCTTTACCCTATATGGGAGGCTATGAAGCTAAAGTTTCAAATAAAATAGTTCATAAAAATGGAAGTGTCTCTATTACAGGAAATTTAGTGAACGCTGATAATAACTATGTTGTTGTTTTTACTGAAGGTAAAAGTGCTATCTTTGGAACAGTTACAACTCCTGATGGTGCTTATGAGGTGGAGACCAAGAATGGTCAAGGGTATATTTACGCAGTTAATGACATAGATACTAAATGGATAGATTATACACAATCAGATACTGTAAATCCTATGCGTTAATAGAGAATATTTATGTTATACTTTAACATAAAATATTTAAAAAGGTTTTATTATGGGACTATTTTCTAGACTTGAAAAAGAGAATGCACATATTGCGGATGAGATGGTAGAGCATCTTGTTTTAGAAAAAATAGGTGGTTTACCTGACCATGGACATGCAAAAGGGATTAAGCTAAAAAAGAAAGTTAAGAGAACTCGAACAAACTATAATTTTGAGTTTTATACAATCTCTTTTATTATTATTGCTGTGGAACTTTGGTTTATTTTTGATTTTATACTTCAAAAATATCCCTCTTTAAGACTCTTCTTAACTTCTCTATTTTCACTATAGATATCTTAAAAATATTATTTTTTAGATATTATTGTGAAAAAAAGTGAGGATACCAAGATGTTTAATATATTTTCTAGGCCTAAAAGAAGTGATAAAATTATTCATAGATATATCGATGGTGTAGTGAATGAACAATATAGGGTGATTGTTGATTTTCATTTAGAACCTTTTAAGTTTGTATTAAAGAAACGCCTCTTTAATGCTATAAAAGATTTTTTAATTCACTCTGAACTGTTAGATGACGAGAAGAGAGATATAAAAGAGATTGAAATTTATGCAAAAGCACATAATTTAAGTTCTAAAGCACATATTGATTTATTTATAGAGGTTTTAGAGTTGGTTATTAGTAATAAAACTGTTATTCTCGAGAATCATTATCTCTCTAGAAAATCTCAGAAGCTATTATCTAAAAGAGGTTAAGGTTATGCGTTTGAGGAGTGAGTATTGGGGGACTCACTCTTTTTTGTAGGTAGTGACTTTCTTTAAATATACTTTTTACTATTGATACAATGGTTAATTTTAAGAAAATTAAAGAAATTCTATTCAGAGAAAAGGTTTAACTATATTTCAGTACACGAATTGTAACGGGGGGAAACTTTCTCTCTGGATGGTAAAATAGTACTTTGATGAGTTTGTCTAAAAATCTTTTCATGGTGTAGTTTCTCCTTTCTGTTGTTATTCTTTATATAAGATAATAGTATATAAATTGTGTGGAAACGTGAAAATTTTATATATATCAAAAAAATATATAAATATTATAAGAAAATTTTGATTAAGTTAACATATTTTTCGGGAATTTCGATTCTTTTTTCATCATTTGCGATAATTTTTTCCAAAGCTAAGCTCTCCCAATCTCTAGAATTTCGAATAGAATCAAAGGTAAAGTAGTTTTTTTCCTCTTTTTGAGTGAAATTATAGTTTCTAATAATAATCTCTAAAGGCTCTTTTTCTCGTTTCAATGTGAGTGTTGCACTGATTTTTCTCTTTTTCATATTGATTTTAAATTTATTTACTTTTCCAAGATTTTTCTCTTCTAAATAGCTAATGATAAACTGCTCTATGCTTTTGGCGAGAAGTGTACTTTTTTTTGTTTTTATAATTTTTAGCATACTGTTTCTTTGTTTTTTTATTAATTCTCATTATAGGGTAGGTATGATTAATATACAAAGAAATTAACTTTAAGAGTGACGCTATGCTATTCAGTACTACACACTTTAAAATATTAAAAAATGTTTTGAAATTTATATTATAATTTAAATTTAACTTAAAAGCTAGTTGATACTCTTTTCTTTATTGACTTATTTAATTTTAGATAATATACTAAAGTGAGATGTCTAAAAAGGAGAAGGTATGTTAAAGATAAAACAGGTAGCTTGGAGTGTTGTTTGTTTAGTTTTATTACAAGGGTGTAATCCTATTGTAGTTAAGCCTGATATAGTAAAGCCTATAACTGATACTGTTGAGGAGAATAGCACAATATCGATTCCGTTGGGAATAGGAATTAGCCAGATTGGAGAACCTATATACTATGCTCAACACCCTAATGGATATTACTATTATGGACAGTTGTTAATAGAACCATCATTAGCTAAAATAGCAGTAAGTGGACCTGCGTCTAAAACACTTCTTTCTCATGTGGCAGAGTTGTTTCATGAGCATAAAGAGAATTTTGGGTTAAGTGTCACTCCTATTGTTGATGGAATGACTCTTCCTGAGATTATTCTATTTACGTACTCTTATGATAGTAGAACAAAAAGTTGGACAACCACACTGAATCAAAATCCAAAAACGGGTATGGTACTTTTGTCTCCATCAACAAGTTTGAGTTTTAAATTTCGTTATATCTCTGTGGATTCCCGAGACCTAAAGAGCATTACAAGCCTAACAAATATCTTTACAGGAGGGCAGTGGATTCTATCGGCTAGTGCTAGACCAATGATAGATAGAGTGATTGGTACTGTTAATAATATTTTAAGTAATTCAATTAGCTCTAGTGTAACACATACTTTTGTTCCTGTTCAAGATGCTGTAAAGTCTTTGACTTATCAGATTAATACTAAGAGTAGTGAAGTGTTGGCCAAGGTAAAATTCTCAGTATTGCTTTCCTCCTCAATTGTCGATGGACACCTTGTTGATAATGATAATATAAATACTATTCCTACTGCTGATAATTTTATGAATCCATTAAAGACCATTCGTGTTGATTTAAATAGTGCTTTTACTCTTTATGATGCTTTAGATAAACAAGAGGCTTTAACGCATTTCTCGCAGATTAAAGAGCCTTCTCTCTTTCGAGATAAATGTCGAAGTATCTTGAATACATTAGAGGGGTATGGTCTCAATCAGTTTGATAGGCTTAATGCTTTTTCTCAAATTTTAAACTTAACAGATTTTTCACGGAAGCCTAATCTCTATACTAGTGGTTGTTTAACGCCTTCGGAGTTTAAGCGTTTAGAGGTAATGAAAATACCCATTCCTGCTCCACCACCACCTGTAACCCATCATATTACTCTTAATGAAAAAAAACTCAATATATTAGTAGGATATATGAAGTCTCCTAAAGCCAATATTGGACATAAAAAAGAGCTAATGAAGCTATTCTCTTCGACTATTTTAGTTACAGCAAAAGAGAACAGTTTAAATGGTTTAGAGGAGTTAAGTTATGAGGAATATCCTATCTCGTGGACACCTAAACAGCTATTGGCAAAGTTGGCACAAATAGGAGTAGCCCGAGCGACAGGGTATAATTTTCCTAATCAACAAAATGCATCACTTCTCTTTAGACCTTTAAATAGTTTGGAGACTTATCGCTTGACTCTCTCTCGTATGAAAAGTGGTGATTATGTTCATATTTTAAATATTGAAAGATGGAGTGATGAGAGGCTATCTCGCTATCATAAGAAAAGACTTAAAATGCCAGCTCTAGCCGATGTAGAGGGGTATAAAAAGGATATTCTTCTAACTCAAAAAGAGGATAAAGTTTTGATAGGTCTATCACAATAAAAGATAAGATTATATTTAAAATTAATTTTTTATGTTTAAAAATATTGTAATTAAGTAAAAATATGTTACTATTTATTAATAATAAGAAGGAGCATAAAATGTTAAGACAATTATTATTAATATCTATGTTACTTGCAACCTTTTCGGTTGCAGATACATTAAATGAACCAACCTTTAACTATAAAGAAGAGAATAGAGTTTTAAAATTACAATTAGAAATTCTTAAGTTAAAAGAGAAAAATAGAGAACTTCAATCAGTTATAGACAATCTTCAGATAGATAAAAAAGAGGATACGGAACGAGCTAGAGCAATTGCACAACTTAAAAAAGATTTGAGAATGAGCCGAAAAATACAAAGAGAGACACCTCTTTTATTGATTCGATAAAAAGTGGTTTTTTGTAGAGTCCTTGACTTTTTAAGTTAAAGACTCTATGATAAAATTATGAAAATATTACTACTTGAAGATGATCCAATACTCTCTGAGATTATCGTTGAACACCTTGAATACTATAACTACTCTGTAACCCCAATCTATAACGGTATTGATGCTGAAAATTTACTTTTTGAAGAGAAGTTTGATTTGCTTCTTTTAGATGTTAATGTTCCCCTTCTTAATGGGTTTGCACTCTTAAAAGAGCTTCGAGCATCGGGTAACAATACTCCTGCTATTTTTATTACTTCAATGAATACCCCGCAAGATGTTCTAGAGGGATTTGAATTGGGAGCTAATGATTATCTGAAAAAACCTTTTGAGATGATAGAATTAAAAGCACGTATTGATAATTTAAAACGGCAGTTTCAGATAGATGATAGACGTATTATTGAGATAAAAGAGGGGGTACGCTATGAGTTTGATAGACAGATTGTTCATATTGATAATCAAACGGTGCAACTCTCTAAAAAAGAGGGGGAGTTTTTAGCCTATCTGTTACATAATCGGGGGAAAGTATTATCCTCTGATGAGCTAATGGTTAATGTATGGTCTTATGATACAGCACCCACTTCAGCTACACTTCGTACCTATGTTAAAAATTTACGTCGTCTTTTGGGCGAAGAGATGGTAACCACAATTCGAGGGGTTGGTTATCTATTTAATTAAAGAGGAGAAGAGAACATTGGTGCAGTTTCTTCTGCTCTATTTGGGTTCTTCTTTTATACTGTTTGCTGTTATTGCTTATCTCTTTTATCAAAATGAGTATCGTTTTTTTTATGATCAAACACGAACGCACTTAGAGATGAGTGCGAGTAAGCTCTCTTCTAAGATTATCCATGCACACATGATGAAAAAAGAGTTTTCATTTAAAGATATTGTTGCTAAATATCCTGATAAAATTGGTTTTTATGATAAAGAGAATAGGGTAATTATTAGCTCTATCGATGAACCTATAGATTTTTCACAACAGCTTTATCAGAGTGAAAATAGAATGATTTTAGTCGATAGAAGTACCTTTGGTCATTTGGGTGTAGAGAGTATTGTGATAGAGAAGATGGGTATTGAAAATTTTGTTAAGAGACTACAGTATAAAATTCTATTGGGACTATTTCTTATCTATCTATTTTTAGCACTTGTTGGCTTCTTTTTAGCTAAACTTTTTTTAAAGCCTATACAGTTAAAGCGTATTCAGCTAGATAATTTTATAAAAGATAGTACTCATGAACTTAATACACCTATTACGGCTCTCATGCTTTCTGTACAGAGTCCACGAGTCGATAGTCCTAAAAATCTAGAACGTATTCGGTTAAGTGCTTTGCGTGTCTCTGCTATTCATAAAGATTTAACCTATCTATTATTGGAAAATCATAAAACTATCAGTATTGTGAATAAGTTGCTTCTCAATGATATCGTTAAAGAGGAGTTAACATATCTAATCTTATTAGCAGAGAAGAAAAAGATAGATTTAAAAGTGAGTTATAAAGAAAAAATCTATTTTAAAATAGACAAAGAGAGCTTTGTTCGATTAATTCATAATCTTATCTCTAATGCAATTAAGTACAACACAATTGGTGGAGCAATAGAGATAGTTTTAGATAAAAATATGATTACTATTTCAGATACAGGAATAGGTATTGCCAAAGAGCATCAAAAGGGTATCTATGAGCGTTTCTATCGTGCCACTCATCAAGTGGGTGGTTTTGGATTAGGGCTTAATATTGTCTATAAGGTGTGTAAAGAGTATGGGATTGATATTCAGTTTGAATCAGAAGTGGAGAAGGGGACTACTTTTTGGTTAAAGTTTGATAGTAATGGATAAGTAACACTTCTATGTTATTATCATCTATAATTTTTCACAAAGGATAGATGATGCGTTTTTTAATACTCGTTTTAAAGGGATTTCTCTTTACAGTAATCTTCTCCTCTCTAGTAATAGCTATAGAGTTTGATTTTAATGGGGATGGTATAGCCGATATATTTAAGAGAACAGGTTCTACCAACCAAATTTTCTATATGAATAGTGATGGAACAGCTATCCAAAAAAATATAGGAAAGAAGTCAACGAAATATAAAGTTGCAGGTATAGGAGATTTTAATGGTGACGGAATCACTGACATATTTTGGAGGACAAAAAATAGTAACTCCCTATGGCTAATGAATGCAGATGGAACACATACATGGAGATATATAGGTAAAAAATCAACAAAGTATCATATAGCAGGTATTGGAGATTTTAATGGCGATGGAATTACTGATATATTTTGGAGGACAAAAAATAGTAACTCCCTATGGCTAATGAATGCAGATGGAACATATACATGGAGATATATAGGTAAAAAATCAACAAAGTATCATATAGCAGGTATTGGAGATTTTAATGGCGATGGAATCACTGATATATTTTGGCGAATAAAAAATAGCAACACTTTATGGTTAATGCATAGTGATGGAAAGCATACATGGAAATATATAGGGAAAAAATCAATCAATTATCATGTTTCTAAAATTGGAGATTTTAATGATGATAGTATTGCTGATATTTTGTGGAAGCGAGGAAGTGGTAACTACTTGTGGTATATGAATAGTGATGGTACGCACCTTTATAAAAAAATAGCTTCGAGTACTAAACTCTTGAGAGAAGTAGCTGACTATAATGGAGATGGGATAGAGGATATCTTGTGGGCAAATGGTAATGGATATTTGATATGGATAATGCAAAGTGATGGTCTATTTAATGAGGTTGCAGTTACAGAAGAGGGGAGTTCTTCTAGTGAAATAAAAACACTACCTATTCCCGCTTTAGCAAGTTACAAAATGGTTTCTGGATATAAAGTTTTTACTATGAACATTCAAGAGTCTACGCATCATTTTTTTAAAGGCATAAAGAGTAAAACGTATGGAATTAATAGCGACATATTAGGCGAAACCATTCGTATTCATCGTGGAGATGAGGTTAAAATTGTATATAACAACAAATTGAAAGAGGCAACTACCATGCATGGTCATGGAATGCATGTTCCTGCAACTATGGATGGTGGACCTAAAAATAAAATTCAACCCCATAGCTCATGGACAGCCCAATATACGGTAGACCAAAAGGCATCTACAAACTGGTATCATCCACACTTAATGGGCAAAACAGCCGAACATGTCTATATGGGATTGGCAGGATTGATTATTATTGATGATGAAGAGAGTGATGTTTTAGATTTACCAAAAGAGTATGGAGTTGATGATATTCCTTTAATACTACAAGATAAACGATTTGATAGTAAAAAGCAGATAGATTATTCGCCTACCAATAGAGAAATTAAACAGGGATATCGAGCTGAGATAATGTTGGTTAATGGGGTTATTGAACCAACGGTTTATTTAAAAGCAAAAAAAATTCGTTTTAGATTACTGAATGGTTCAAATGCACGGGTATTTAAATTGGCTTTTTCTGATGGACGAAAGTTTTATCAAATTGCAACAGATAACTCATTTCTAGAAGAGCCAATCGAGCTTTCAACTGTTATTTTAACTCCTGGAGAGCGTGCGGAGATTGTAGTTGATTTTAAAGATGATTTAAAGAAAGAGATTGAATTGATAGATAGTAATTCAAACAAAAAGATGATGAATCTTAAAGTTATTCAATCCTCAAATACTCAAAAAGAGCTTCCTTCAAAATTGACAACACATGTTAAATTTGATATAAAAGATGCTGTTAGAACTCGAAAATTTGTTTTAGGTATGAGTCGTGTAAATGGAGAGATGCACATGAGTATTAATGGCAAAATTATGAATATGTCACGAATTGATGAGGTCGTTCCTATTGAGGATATAGAAATTTGGGAGATTACGAACACTATGAATATGGAACATAATTTTCATATACACTCAACACATTTCTATCCATTAGAGAGAAATGGTAGTCCCTCAAATATTTTACCAAGTGAACATGGGTATAAAGATACGATTCGTCTTGCACCAAGGGATAGTGTTAAAATTATTGTTAAAATGACAGATTTTCCTGATGATGAAAATGGCTATATGTATCACTGTCACTTCTTGGAGCATGAAGATGATGGAATGATGGGACAGTTTACTATTACAACAGGCGAAGCTGTTGTTAATGTTAATGGAGCTATCTAATATGGGAGGAAGATAGTTCTTTTGTATATATCTTAGAGTTTAAATAGTGGTCTATGTTTAACGCTTATTTGCTGTACACTTTCTACATTACTACTTAATTTAAAGTTTTAAAGAGGCAAATAGTAGCCTCTTTATATGTATATCATTTTTTCAGTAAAGAGATGACTTTTTTATCACAAAATAGCGAAAAACCACCTCTTTTGGCTGGTGGATGAAAGTGTAAATTGAATAATATTTTTTTTTATTTATTTTAGTGTTTTTAGATATAATATTAATATGTAAAATCAAAAGGAGTAAAAGTGTTAAATATAGTAAAAGTTCGACTATATCCAAATGAAGAGCAGAAAACTATATTAGAAAAAACATTTGGCTCAGTTCGGTTTATATATAATCAGATGCTAGAGAAAAAAATCAAAACTTATGAAAAAGATAAAACCTCAATAAGCTGTTTTAGTTTAATAAAAGAGCTACCAGAAATGAAAAAAAATAATTTTGAATGGTTAAAAGAGGTTGATAGCACAGCTTTACAACAATCAATTAAAAATATGGACAGAGCTTATCAAGGCTTTTTTAAATTAAAAAGAGGGTTTCCTAAATTTAAAAACAGACACCATTCAAGACAATCTTACCAAACAACAACAGCAAAAATAAAAGAGAAAAAACTATTTTTAGCTAAAATTGGACTTATAGAGATAAGAGGTTTTAGAGAATTTGATGGAGAATTAAAAACAGTTACAGTTTCAAAAGAGGCAAATCAATATCACGCTTCACTCCTGTTTGATGATGGAAAAGAGTTCAAAAAGCCAAAGCATAATGGTAAAAAAGTAGGAATAGATGTTGGTGTGGCACTCTTTGCAACATTGAGCAATGGAAAGATGATTAAGCCATTAAAACTTGATAGAGTCATCAAAAAGATGAAAAAAACTCAAAAATCTCTTTCAAGAAAAAAGAAAGGCTCAAATAATAGAACCAAAGCAAAAGAAAAACTACAAAAAGCACATCTAAAAATAGCCAACAAAAGAAAAGATTTTTTACATAAACTCTCAAATAAAATCACAAGTGAGAACCAAACAATCGTGATAGAGAAGTTAAAGATAAAAAATATGACAAAAAGTGCAATAGGAACTCTAAAAGAGCCTAAAAAATCAAGTGGAAAACGAGGATTAAATAGGGCAATTACTCAACAATCTTGGGGACTCTTTTTTGAGATGCTTAAATATAAAGCAGAGAGAAAAGGTGGAGAGGTT
>Ga0256827_10001418_pt1 | contig 15309 bp, 13 predicted proteins | sample CV84metaG_FD_185977 | JGI IMG/M metagenome (GOLD analysis project Ga0256827, IMG submission 185977) | Hydrothermal vent microbial communities from East Pacific Rise, Pacific Ocean - CV84 | ecosystem: Environmental > Aquatic > Marine > Hydrothermal vents | place: Pacific Ocean: East Pacific Rise... | reverse complement strand
GCGATGCAAGCGCTACTACTTTTACCGATAACCCGGATTTAATAATTTGCGAAAATGAAACATCTATTGTTTATGGAATTGTTAGAACCGAACCAGGTACATATTTACAATATGCAGGATGCAATTCTTACAACAGAACAAATTTAATTTTAGAACAAGTTAATACAAATGTTACAATTAATGAAAATACTTTAACAGCTGAAGCTGTCGGTGTTAATTATCAATGGATAGATTGCTCAACTAATCAGACTATTGCAGGCGAAACAAGCCAAACTTTTACTCCAACTGAAAGTGGTAATTATGCCGTTGTGATAACAACAGATAACTGTTCTCAAACTTCTGAATGTAACGATATTAACATAACAGGTATTAACAAAATTAATACCGAAATTTCAATATATCCTAATCCTACAAATGGTTTAATAAATATTAATTTTGATAAAAATATTGAAAAAATTATTGTATCTAATGTTTCGGGTAAAGTTGTTAAAGAAATAAATATTAATTCAAATAATTATATAATCGACCTAAGTAACCAAACCAAAGGAGTTTATATTATTTCTATTATTACTGACAACTCTGTTATTACAGAACAAGTTATAAAAGAGTAGTGTAAAAATTTATAGTTGTTGTTTTAAAAGGTGAAAAGTCTCCAAAAAATTTTGGAGACTTTTCTATTTTTGTAATTTTATGTCAAACGTAAATCATTTAGCAAGTAATACCTCCGCCAAGCAATAAATTACCATAATAAAAAACAACTGGCTGACCAGGTGCAGGAGCCCAAGCATCATCTTTAAAAGTAACTTTTATAACGTCATTATTTTCAAAACTAACGGTACATTTTTTTTCAGGATTTAAACCGTAACCACGAACTTTTACTGTTAGTTTTCCATTGTAAGTTTTTAAATCGTCAATATTTATAAATGATAAATTATTTACAAATATTTCTCGTTTGTTAAGCTCTTGTTTTACCGAAACTATAAGCGAATTATTTTTCGCATCAATTTCTTTCACATAAAAATTTCCTTGCTTCCATATATTTAAACCATTTTTCTGACCTATTGTATAGTATGCAATACCGTTGTGTGTCCCAATTTCTGTACCATCTATATCAAAAATTCTTCCTTTTTTTATTTTAATTTTATTATCAATGTTTTCATTAATAAATGTTCGATAATCGGAGTTTTGCAAGAAACAAACACTCATGCTTTCTTTTTTATTAAAAATATCGTTTAACCCATAATTTGTTGCCAATTTTCTAACATTTGTTTTACTTAAACTTCCTAATGGAGTTAAACTTTTGCTTAAAACATCATTAGTTAATTCCCATAAAAAATACGATTGGTCTTTAACCTCATCAATTCCTTTTTCAATATAATAAAGTCCATTAATATGCTTAATATTAATGTAATGTCCTGTTGCAATATAATCGTAATTATATTTTGTAGCAACATCTGCAAGTAACTTCCATTTAATTTTATTATTACAAAGTGTACAAGGACTTGGCGTACGACCATTTAAATATTCAGTTATAAAATATTTAACAACAGTTTGTTTAAACTCTTTTTGTGCATCAATAACAATATGTTCAATTTCAATTTTTTTTGCAATATTTTTTGCTTCATTAATGTACGTTTTATCCTCGAATTTACCATTTTTTTGCCAAAGTTTTAAAGTAACTCCAATTACGTTATAACCCTGTTCTTTCAATATTACTGCAGCAACTGAACTATCTACTCCGCCGCTCAAACCTATTACTACTGATTTATTTTTCATATTGTAAAAGTAATGATAAAACTCATAATTACTTAAAATGAATAATTGAAACAAGTAACAGAAATGCTAAAACAATTACACACTCTACACGAATATGTTTATTGTTTATACATTTATGTTTCTATTGTTAAGTTTTATTGTTTAACTTATACAATGTAAAGTGTAGTATTTGTAAAGTGAAATTTGAAAAAAACATTTATATAAATAAAAACTAACTAACCCACTTACTAATAAAATACAAAACTATACCGGCAAGAAAAATACCTATCAACACATTTGCAATACCATATAAATAATTATGGTGTTTTATTAATTCAATAGTTTCGTAACTAAAAGTAGAGAATGTGCTAAAACCACCGCAAAAACCGGTAACAATAAATGCTTTCATACTATTTGTAAGTGGTTCTTTTTCGTGGAAATAATAAAGTACTATTGCTAAAACTGCAGTTGCTAAAATATTCGATATTAAAGTTCCTTCAGGATTAATTTTTGTAAAACGACTTGTTGTAAGATACGATACCCCAAAACGTGCCATACTACCAAAACCACCTCCTAAAAAAACAGCTATCCATAAATTCATAATGTATTATTCAAATACAATTAATATTTGATTTTTCTCAACAGCATCGCCTTCGTCAACTTTAATTTCAACAATTTTACCGGTTGTTGGCGACTTTAGGTTATTTTCCATTTTCATTGCTTCTAAAATCATTAAATTATCGCCTTCATTAACTTCTTGCCCAACATCGACTAAAATTTTAAATACTAAACCCGGCATTGGAGCTTTCAGTTCGTTAACTTTTTTCGATGTAAGACTATCCATACCAAGTTTTTTCAAAAGTATATCAATTTCGGTATTTACTTTCGACGTATAATTTTGTCCGTTAATATTTAACTTTACAGAATTATTTTCTTTATCAACCTCAACTACCTCAATATTATAAGACTTATTATTATGTATAACGTGATACGAACCTTGTTTTGATTTATGCACATCTAACTCAAAAGATTTACCATTTATTTCGCCTTTATTAGCTTGTTTTTTGTCAACCAATATTTGAAATTCTTGTTCTGCAATATTAACTGTGTACATATTTATTATTTTTTTGCCTAAATTACTAAATTTATACCGATTTTTGCAAAAAAATATATAAAATGAAAAAAGTATCATATACATTAATAATTGCATTTGTTTTAGTACTTACATCGTGTAATAACACAAAATTAGAATATTTTGCAAATAGTGGCGAAGCTCACGGAACTTTTTACAATATTCAGTATCAGTATACTAAAGACATACAAAATGATATTGAAGCACAAACACATATTGTTGATACATCACTATCAACATATATTCCTACATCAATAATATCGCAAATAAATCAAGATAAAGAAAATGTTATTTTAGACTCGCTTTTTATTAAAGTTTTTAATTGTGGTAAGCGTGTTTACGAAAAAACAAACGGTGCTTTCGATATGACAGTTACACCTCTTGTAAATGCTTGGGGTTTTGGTTTCACCGATTCAACCCATGTCGATAGTACCATAATTGATAGTTTATTACAATATGTAGGTTTTAATATGATAAATATTAAAAATAACCATATAGTAAAAACAAAAAAGGGAATAATGTTAGACGGAAGTGCCATTGCCAAGGGTTTTTCAATAGATTACGTATCGGAATATTTAGAAAATCTTGGGATTAAAAATTATTTAGTTGAAATTGGTGGCGAAGTTCGCACCAAAGGAGTAAACAAACAAGGTAAAATTTGGACTGTAGGTATAGACAAACCAATTTTTGACGAAACAGCATCTAATCGTGAGTTACAAGAAATTATTTCATTAAAAAATATTAGTATTGCTACAAGTGGAAATTATCGTCAGTTTTATATTAGAAACAATGTAATGTACTCTCACACAATAAATCCCAAAACCGGATACCCAGTAAATCATAGTATATTAAGTGCTTCTGTAATTGCTCCAAATTGTATGACTGCCGATGCTTATGCTACCTCGTTTATGGTTCTTGGTGTAGATAAAGCTTTAGATATTGCTAATGCAGATTCTACTTTAGAAACATATTTAATATATCAAAATACCGATGGAGGAATTTCAGTAAAAATGACCAATGGATTTAAAAAATATATTTTGAAAAATTAGTTTCAAATTGTATATTTGTTTTTAAACAACATAAAAACTAAGATGATAACAAGAAAATTTAATTCAGAAACGGGCATTCTTGAAACTAAATTTGAGGGCAAAATAACAATAAAACAAGTAACTGATTACATTTTATCAATTAGTAATGATAAAACTTTACCAAAAAAATTAAAAATTTTTTCTGATGCTACAAAAGCTATATTTAATGAAAACATTACACCAAACGATTTAAAAAAAATTGTTGAAGCTAACTACAAATCGCTTGCAGTAAGAGAGTACATTTACGATGCTTTTATAATAAGTAGTTCACTCGAAATGGCTTTAGGGCAATTATATATGGAATTTAGTAAATCAGAGAATTATTATTTTAATCTTTTTTCGACCAAAGAAGCAGCAATTAATTGGCTTATAAATTAAACTATCAAATTCACACCTAAATAACGTTATTTAACTATTATTTTATCAATAAAAGTACCACTTTCTGATGTATATTTAATAAAATAAATACCATTATTATTAAACTTAGTAATATCAGATATTTTAATTTTATTAATACCAAGAACTGTTGTTATTTGTTTTGTTACAATAGTTTTACCATTAATATCTGTTATTGTAAAAACTCCTTTTTCGTTTGTTTTACCGATAAACTCAATTGTGGAATTTTTATTTATTGGGTTTGGATATACTTTATGATAAATATTTGAAAAATTAGACGATATTTCATTTAAATCTGCTTTTTCGTAAGTAAAAGACCAACCTTCGCCCGAGCTGTTAGAGTTAGTAGCAAATACAACAACTGCAGTACTCGAAGGAATAAATATTTCGTTAGGATTATCAGTGCTTCTATACTCAACAATTAAGTTTGAAGAAGTGCTGGAATTTTTATAAATTCTAACATAATCATCAGTATTTGAAGAGTCTAGAGCAAACTCGTTAAAAGTTATTTTTACTGCTTCTGCACCGTTTGGCTGAATAGTCCATTTACATAAATCGTTAGGTTTATAATTACAACCTTCGCTACCATCAGTTATTGTACCAATCGTATCGGTAAAATTTACACCATATAAACAGTAGTTTGAAGTATATGATAAACTCCATCCTTCTGCGTTAGTATTTTCGTCAGATGTAAATTTAACATATGCCTCTCCATTATTAGGATTAAGATTAGTGCTATTACTATAACTAGATAAGATAGGCTCTTCACCTAAAGTATAATACGACATTAAAGGAGATTGCTCATCGGCACCCTCATAAACAAATAGAGTATCGTTATCATTTACATCAAAAGCATCAAATTTTATACTTAATAAACTACCACATTGAGGATTAATATACCAACCGCAATTTGTATTATTTTCATAATTTAAAGCTGAACTACCATCAGTTATTGTAGCAAAACTACTAGTTAAATTATTATTTGCTGTACAATAATTTGGATATGTATAATTCAATGTATCAGGATAAATATCTTTTATTATTTCTTGAGCATAAGAAAATTGCGAGCCAGCAGGAGTTAAATTATCAGAATAAAACCAACCATCGTAAGCTCCACCCCAACCCCAATTATAGTGGTAATAGTTTGCACCATTGTAACCATCGCAAACAAAAGCATGACCGCTTTGAAAACTTAAATCTTCCCAACCTGCATAATATAGAGGTTTTTTATTCATTAAATTTACAGCAACAATGCTATCCCAATTCATAGTTGTACTATCTCTAAAAACATACTGTGTTTCAGGACAGTATTTAAAATAAGTTTTAAGAGAATTATCAACACTATGATTCCATACAGCCGAACCATCTGGTCCATACCACATATCAAATGTTACACCTAAATGATAGAGTAATAATGCAGCTGAATAGCTATAATCTGTTAATTTATTAGCCATTTCATCATAATTATAATGAGCAGTAGAAAAATCTTCTGATATAGTACCAAAATTAGGACAGTCATAAGAATAGCTTCCTGTACCAGATTCAGGAAACCTATGATAATATAAAAGCTGACCTGTTGCTGTTGCAACACAACCTGTAAGCGAGTGACCATCAGGACCTGCCGACGTATCAGGACAAAGTGCATTATAGTAAGTAGTTTGGTTCCATTGTGATGTTACAAGCGGTTCAATAAGTGTATCATTAATATCTTTAGTATTAATATTATTACTCAACCACTTATCCCATAACTTATTATTGTTAACCAACTTATTATTGTTTTTATTTATATAATCAGCTTGTTTTTTATATCTATTAAGCCAAAAATTTACTGCAGGAGGTATATTATCAAAATCAAAATTCGATTGGTTTGAATATGCCAAAACAGGAACAATATTCTTATTTGCACTAGTAATTATATAACCTTCTGATTTTAAATCGAAAACATATAAAAGTGTTTGGTTTTCTTTATTTTTTATTCGAGTGGTAGATTTTATTTTTATTTTTTTAATTGAAACATCGGTAAATTTATTAACCTTACTAAGGTAATAATTTATTGCAACAGTTTTTGCCTCATTTTTACTTACATTTTGTGAAAATAATAATGTTGAAATAAAAATTAAAAAAATAGTAAATATTCTCATATTACGGTAGTTTAATTGTTGTTCGCAATTTATTGATTATTCTGTAAATACACAAACTTTAAAAATATGACACAAACTTTTTGATAATTAAAAAGCAATTATCATCTTTGCTTTTCATTTTGATATTATTTACATATGAGTGATAATTTAATTACAACAGGTGGCGAATTCTTGATAAAAGATATTGATGCCAAAAATATTTTTATTCCAGAGGAGTTTGATGAAGAACAACGAATGATTTATCAGACTTGCGAAGATTTTTTGGAAAAAGATATTTTTCCAAATTTGGAAAGAATTGACAAAAAAGAAAAAGGTTTAATACGTGAATTATTAGGAAATGCCGGAGAATTAGGACTTCTTGGCATTTCTGTTCCTGAGGAGTTAGAAGGCTTTGGACAATCGTTTTTAACAACAATGTATGCAAACGAGCCAATTGGTGCATCATATTCGTTTGCAGTAGCTTTTATGGCACAAACAGGTATTGGAACACTTCCTTTACTTTATTACGGAAACGACGAGCAAAAGCAAAAATATATTCCACGTATGGCATCGGGCGAACTTGCCGCTGCATACTGTTTAACTGAGCCGGGTGCCGGTTCTGATGCAAATGCAGGTAGCACAAAAGCTGTTTTGTCTGAAGATGGGAAACATTATATCCTTAACGGACAGAAAATGTGGATTACAAATGGTGGTTTTGCCGATATTTTAACAGTTTTTGCTAAAATTGATAACGACCGTATTTTAAGTGCATTTATTGTTGAGCGTGATTGGGAAGGCGTTGTTATTAATCCTGAGGAAGATAAGATGGGAATTAAAGGTTCGTCAACTACTCAAATTTTCTTTAACGATGTAAAAGTTCCTGTTGAAAACTTACTTGGTGCACGTGGAACAGGTTTCCGTATTGCATTAAATATACTTCATATAGGACGTTTAAAACTTGGTATAAATGTAGTTGGTGCTGCTAAAAAGACTATAAATAATGCAGTAAACTATTCAAACGAACGTAAACAGTTTGGAAAACACATTTCAGAGTTTGGAGCTATTAAGCACAAAATAGCAGAGCAAGTTATTAAAACATATACTGCTGAATGTGCTGCTTATCGTGCTGCAAAAGACATTGATATAGCTATTGAAGAACTTAAAGCTGAAGGTATAGCATACGGCGATGCAAATATAGGTGGTTCAGCTAGATATGCTGTTGAATGTGCATTACTTAAGGTTTATGGCTCAGAAGCATTAGATTATGTAGTTGATGAGGCTGTACAAATTTTTGGTGGTATGGGATTCTCGGCTGATATGCCTGTTGACCGTGCTTATCGCGATTCTCGAATTAACCGTATTTTTGAAGGTACAAACGAAATTAACCGATTAATTGTTGCTGAAACAGCTATTAAAGAAGCTCAAAAAGGTAAATACGATTTATTTACTCATAGTAAACAAATTTTAGATGAGATTGACTCATTACCAGAAAATGTATTAAAAGGTGGCGAATCTTACTTCGAAGAAAAACATATTTATACTAAAAACTTTAAGAAAGCTACATTGCTTATTATCCAATCGTTAATGGATACCTTAAAGCGTAAAATGTTTGCTGAACAAGAAATAATGATGAATATTTCAGATATGATTATTCAAACTTATGTTGCAGAATCGTCGGTACTTAGAGTTGAAAAACTTGCACAAATTAAAGGCGAAGAAAACATTGCATTAAATAAAGATATTATTGATGTTGCCATTTATGATGCTGCTGATAGAATTAGAAAATTTGCAAAAGACATTATTAGCTCATTTGCAGATGCAGAGCAGACAACAAAATTAATGAAAGCTATTGAGCATTTTACAAGTGTAGCACCTGTAAATGTTAAAGATGCACGCCGTAGAATTGCAAATTACACAATTGAAGAAAATAAGTATAAATTCTAGAATTTATACTTATTTATTTTTAAAAATGCTGCTCAATATTTGAGTGGCATTTTTTATATATTTTAATTACTGCAAACACACTTATACCGATTAATAATCAAAAATGCCTATAAATTCACTTCGTCTTTTATAGTCATTTATTAGAAACAATAAAACGATTTAACCCGAAAAATTATTGATAAAGAAGTAACTACTATTTTAGTTCTATTTCATTTAAAGTTACATCGTAACCTTAAGCATTTCTATTTGGTACATATTTGTAAATATAGAAGGGTTCTATTTTTTCAAATTAGCATCTCTTAGCAAACCTTTGAAACTTAATGTTTTGCGTAGATTCTTTTAAAATTTGCACGAGTCTGGCACGATTTTCTGCCCGATTATTTATTCTCATAATCACCTGTATTTTAATTAATACAATTTCGTTACCAAATGACGTACATAAAAAAGAAAGAATAAAGATGAGGATTTTATAAGTCATTTTGTAATTAATATAATTACTATAAAAAGATAATATCTCCTCACAAAAAACAAACTTACTTTGCCAATATTTAGAAGATTACAGATTAATTTAATAACATTGCCTCCAAGGGGGAGCATTCAATCATCTAATATAGTGCAAACATTATAGTTTTACCAGAATTTTTAGAACGCGATTGATTAAACTTATGTTAAATTATTTTACTTATCAACTATACGTTTTTTAAAAACATAAAAAACAGGTAAATAACTGGCTAATAAGCCAATTGCAGAAACTGTAAAATAAACATAAACTAAATCTAAGATTTTAAATTTCACAGGATATGCATTTATAATAAATTGCTCGTTACCATTTCCTATTGTAATAAAACCATATTTATCTTGTAGCCAAACAACAATAATACCTAAAATAACACCTAAAATAACACCTGTTTGCGAAATTAACCAACCCTCAAAAATATAAATACGTTTTACATTTTTAGATAAAATACCAATACTTTTTAGAATAAAAATATCATGTTCCTTGTCTAAAATAAGCATTGCTATAGAGCCAATTATATTAAATGAAGCGATTAATAGTATAAAAACAAGTATTAAGAATACTATTGATTTTTCCGATTTTAGAACTTTGTAAATAAATTCGTGTTGTTGAAAGCGGTCTTTTACAATGAAATTATTACCTAAAATTGCCTGTAATCTTGTTTTTGTTTTTTCAAAATTAATTTCTGGTTTTAGTTTTAAATCGATGGCATCGCACTGATTTTGTAAGTCAGCATTTTTTTGAAGAAATTTTAGAGGAACAATAATAAAATCGTCAATACTTTTATCAATACCATAAACTCCTGCCGGAAAAACATTCGCTTTTTTAAAGGCACTTTCAGGGTTTATTATCGAAATTTTTCTATTTCTTTTTGGAAGATAAATTTTTAGCGGATACATTAAATATATGCCTACCGATAGGTGGTATTCAACCGTATAACCAATTACAGCGTAAGGTACATCTTTTTGTGACACATTAAAAACACCTCTAATTATCATTGTATCTATACCTGTAATTTTTTCAAAATTACTATCAACACCTTTTATTTTAAAAGGATGTTGTTTATCTTGATATTTTACAAGTGCATTTTCTGTTAATGTGTATGAAGCACTTTCAATTTCATTAATTTTATTAATTTTATTAGAAACTAACGCTTTATCAAAATTTGTATTTCCAGAGTGTACAATTTTTATTTCAGGATCGAACGAATTAAAATTTGAAATAGCAATATTTTCCATTCCATTAAAAACAGATAGAATTACAATAAGTGCAAATGACCCTACAGCAACGCCTATAATTGAAATAAACGAAATAATATTTATTACATTAGTATTCTTTCGTGAAAAAAAATACCTGCGTGCTATAAAAAAAGGAAAATTCAAATCTTACTTTTTAAGTAACTCATCAATTTTTTCGATATGGTCAAGAGTATCATCAATATAAAATGATAATTCTGGCACAACTCTAAGTTGATTTCGTACTAATTTTCCTAGTTCGTAACGTAAAGTTTTATTATCTTTTTCAACTATTTCTAAAACTTCTTCTTTCGTTTTTGAAGTAGCAAAAATACTTATATAAACTTTGGCATAGTTTAAATCGGAGCTTATTCTTACTTGTGCAACTGTAATCATTGCACCACCATAGGCTTGAAAACCTTTTTTCTGAATAATTTCGGCAAGAGTTGTTTGTACTAACTTTGCTACTTTATTTTGTCGAACGCTATATGCTTCCATATTTTTTTTCACAAAGTTAATGTTTTTTAATTATATAAAAATACTATCTTTACGGTAATGATTTTACGAATTACTACTTGGATATTTATGATTTTTGGAGGGGCTGCATTATCATTTTATATTGACAATCAACTATTTCCTCTCGTATATAAAGATATTATATTTCATGTGTTTAGCTTTATTGTTGGTTTTGTTTTACTTTTATTAGTATTAAGAGTAAGTAAGAACACTGGTAGAACACTTGCTAAATATGGTAGAGAAGGGAAATTACCTCGTATGAATACAAATAAATTTGTTGATAAAGGAGTATATAAATATATGCGACATCCTATGCATTTAGGTTTGTTATTTTTTCCTTTGTCAATAGCACTTTTGTTAGGGTCGGTTTCGTTTATTTTAATTATTGCACCCATCGAAATAGTGTTTATGTTAATTATGATAAAACTTATTGAAGAACCGGAGGCTAAACGTAAATTTAGTAAAGATTACATAGATTATATGAATTATACACCTTGGTTTTGTTTTAGAATTGAATGTTTAAAAAAGTTATTAAGTAAAAATGTATAAGTATTTTGTTATAATATTATTGATGTGTTTTGTTGTAATAAATGTTAATGCACAAAAAAAGAAAAAGAAGAAAAAGAAACTTCCTGAAAATATAGAAGCTATTGAAAGTAAATTCTCATTTGCTCCTATATATGTAAACGAATACTCGTATTTATTAATAAAAAGTAGACAAAACGACCAAGCGAGTCAAATGAAATACAAGCCCAATATTATAGGTAGTGTTGGTGCAAAGTTAAGTATAAAAAACTTTACAATTTCTTATGTTAGAGCTTTACCACAACCAGAAGAATTTGGTAAAACCGAATCGAGAAATCTTGTGTTTAATTTTCAAAAACGTTTATTTGGAATGCAGTTTTATTGGACTCAATATAAAGGTTTATACCTCGATACACTTGATCGTTATGGAATATTTGACGATATGTATAAGCAAGGTGTTGATGATGCGTATATAATTCGTCCTGATGTTAAGTTTAACAATATTGGTTTTGAAACTCACTTTACAGTTACAAAGAGTTATTCAATAAATGCTGCTTTTGAACAAACAGAACGTCAGAAAAAAACTGCAGGTTCGTTTTTAATGCTTTATGGAGCTAATTATATGGGTGTTAAAAATGATAAAGGGAATTCATTAATATTAGGGTCTCAACAAGAGTTTTTTCCTCGAACCAAAGATTTATATAAATTAAATACTTTGTCAGTAAAATTTGCACCCGGTATTGGACTAAGTTTTATTATAAAACGCTATTTTAGTATATCATTTATTGCTGTTGGAGGTCTAAATGCTCAGTTTAAATGGTATAGTTTAGATGGTTATTCAAGAACAAAATTTGGACCGTGGTTATCGGTATATTATTTAGGTAAAGTTGCTTTGGGTTATAACGGAAAAATATTTTTTACAAACATAATTTATTCAAACTCGCAAGATATTATTGGCTTTAGATCGATATATTCAAAATATAATTGCACAACAAATTTCAAATTTTTTAGAGAATTTTTTAAAGTTACAGCTGGATTTAGAATACCATAATTTATATATCATAAATATTTTTACGAGGCGGAGGATTTTTAATTGCTATTTCAATTTTTTGCAAAAAAGATTCTTTGTCTTTTCCTAAAATACCTTTTAATATTAAATGATTTGATACATGGTCGCTTCTAAAAATTGTTTCTTCTAAGTTTGTGTTTTCTATAAAAATCTGCATTTCTTTTAACTGTTCTATTTGGCTTAATTCTTCGAAATTACCCAAGTATTTACTTTTAAGTAAATCTAATCCTTTGTAGGCAGTTAACACCAAAGTTGATGCATATTTTGGTTGAGTTTCGTTAAGTATTTTTGCTGAGTTTATTGCGTGTTGCTCGATAAATTGTTTTCCACCAAGTCCATTAATTATCATAACCGAGCTGTTTAATCCTGCTTGTTTTGATTTATTTAAACCACTAACAATAGTACTGAAAGTTTCGCCTTTATTAACTGCCTTTAACACATCATTATCTCCAGACTCAATACCAACAAAAAGTAAATTTAAACCTGCATCTTTCAGTTCTTTCAACTCGCTTTCAGTTTTGTCGTTTAAATTACGTGGCGATGCATAAGCCGAAATTCTGTTTAAATTGGGAAATGTATTTTTAAGCTCGGTTAAAATTTTTAAAAGTTTATTTGTTGATAATACAACAGCATCGCCATCAGCAAGAAACACCCTTCTTATATCATTAGCATATGGTTTAAATGCGTGTATATCATTAAAAATATCTTCTTCTTTTCGTACTTTAAATTGCTTAGTTGTGTACATCTCGCAAAATGCACATTTGTTCCACGAACATCCAAGTGTAACTTGTATTATTAACGATCTTCCCTCGCTTGGAGGACGAAAAAGAGGCTCATCATAATTTATTGGAAAATTGTACATTATTTATGTATTTATTCTGTTTGTCAAAATTAATGAATATTAAATTAAACTTTGTAGCTTATTGTTTAATTTTGTTTTAACAATGAAAACAACATTCTTATTTATTATTATATTTTTTGCAATTCTTGCTAAATCGCAAAATGTGAGCTCTATTGATAGTTTGCAAAATATTTTATCAAACGAAAAAGCAGATACTTCAAAAGTCATAATTTTGAACGAAATTAGTCAAGAGTATTTGAAATCTGATTTCAACAAGTCCTTAGAATATGCCAAAAAGGCTCTAGAAATATCAAAAGAAATTAACGATGAAAAAAGTATTGCATTGTCATATACTTATGTAGCTTATGCTCAATATCGTTTAAATATTTATGACGAGGCAAAAATAAATATAAATAAAGCACTTACAATTTACGAAATATTAAAAAATGTGTCAAAAATATCGAGCTGTTATTCATTTATTTCACAAATATATTATGCAAAACAAGAATATAGCGATGCTATTAAATGGGTAAATAAATCAATTAAAATAAAAAAAGACAATAATATAACTGATAAATTGGAGGTTAATTACCTAACTCTTGGTGCAATTCTTCAGAAACAAGGATTGTATAAATTAGCACTAGAAAACTTTTTTACAGCACTAAATTATTACGATAAAAATGGTAAAGCCAATAGTAAGGCTTCTGTTTATAACAACATCGCTATTATTTATAGAAAGCTAAAAAATAATGATTTAGCAGAGGAATATTATAAAAAATCTTTAAATCTATATATTAAAAATAATGACAGTTTTGGTGAACTAAAAATTTATAACAATTTAGCAGTTTTATATGAAAAGCAAGGTCTTTATAAAAGAGCCATAAACAATTACAAACAAGTTTTAAAGTTAAGTAAAGCAGTTAACTTTCAGGGAGGTATTGCAATGTCGCAAATAAATTTGTCCGGAATATATATTGAATCAAATACAAATTTAGATACAGCTTTTACGTTGTTAAAAGAATCTGAAAAAATTTGCATTGATATAACTGATAATTATAAATTAGCTTTTGTTTATGGACTGTTTGCACAATATTTTATTAAAACAGATAATTTTAAACTGGCTATTGAAAATTCTCTAAAAGGATATAAAATAGCTGTAAAAATTGGCTCAACCGACCAAATTGCAGATTTAAGTTTGCAATTATCAGAGCTTTATAAAGAACAAAAGGATTTTGAAAATGCATTGAAATATTTTGAAATATTTCATACAACAAACGATAGCATTTTTAATATTGAAAAAACAACGGTTATTGAGGAAATGAAAACTAGGTTTGATATTTCTAACAAAGAAAAAGAGTTGAAAATATCGAAACAAAAATTAAAATTATTAGAAAAGAAAGAAAAAATTGATACAATTAAGTTTTATGCTCTAATAATAGTATTAGCACTTGTATTATTATTAATAATTGTAACACTAATTTTATTTAAAAACAGAAGTAATAAAAAGAAAGAATTAGAGCAAAAAAATAAAGAAATAGCTGAAGCAGAAAAGAAAATGTTATTATTGGAAATTCAGGATAAAGAATCTGAAAAAACACAATTAACAAGAACAATAAACTATAAGGATACTGAATTGCAAAACTTTGCTCACTACATTGTTGATAAAAATGATTTTATTATTAAAATTCAAAAGGATTTAAAAAAGCTACAAAAAAATATATCGGAGAAAAATATTGGAGATAGTTTACAATCAATATTAGCCGATATTAATAATAAAATTCAGATTATTAGAAACAGTGAGGAATTTTTAGCTCAGGTTGACCAAATTAATAATAACTTTTATTTCAAACTTAGAGAAAAGCATGCAGATATTACAGAAAATGAATTACGATTAGCATCTCTTTTAAAAATGGGATTATCATCAAAAGAAATAGCTTCAATTCTTCATATTACATCAAAAAGTGTAGATACAAATCGTTACAGGTTAAGAAAAAAATTAGAATTAAATCAAGATATTAACCTTTTTGACTATTTTAAAAATCTCTAAAATTGAGATTTATTAATACATATAAAGCATATATTCAATATATTACACATCCTAATGTAGTGATTTATTTTAGTATGCAAAATATATGTAGTTATTATGACTAAATAATTTCTATTGAAATAGG
>Ga0256827_10001417_pt1 | contig 15315 bp, 13 predicted proteins | sample CV84metaG_FD_185977 | JGI IMG/M metagenome (GOLD analysis project Ga0256827, IMG submission 185977) | Hydrothermal vent microbial communities from East Pacific Rise, Pacific Ocean - CV84 | ecosystem: Environmental > Aquatic > Marine > Hydrothermal vents | place: Pacific Ocean: East Pacific Rise... | reverse complement strand
TCTGAAAATACAATTTGAAGTAAAATATCTTGCCATGTTTCAGGTTTACTAGAAAGGATACTATTGGTAATTTGTGTTTTTTTCGTACTTGAAGTATTGGGGAAGAAAAAACTTACAAGTCTTGTCGTAACACCCTTTGTAAACAAATCAGACTTTGCCATTTCTCGGTAAAAGTCATCTCCATTATAAATCGTTTTCCCAAATAGTTTTAAAGGTTTTCTATTTTGATTAAGACTTACAACGAGTGTATCACTTTCTCTGTCTAGTTTCCAGTTTTGTAATGCTTTACCTGCTAGAGGCACATGAGAATCATCCATGTCTAGTGTAAATATTTCTAGCATCTCTCTACCATTATCTTCAGGACTTCTAAAACGTCTCCAATTATCTTCACTCATCATATGAACATAAGAGATATAACGCATACCACTATCTATATTTAACATGGTAACCAAACGGTTATACACTCTTGCAATATTTGGTGTATGTGTCGATTCAAGTTCATAAGCTGGAGAAAACATGATAGTTTGTGTAAGAATATAAGCGACCCAATTTTTTAGAAAATAGCTGTCAAGTTCTTGCATGGCATAAAAACGCGTTAAAATATCTACAGCTACTTGTTCATTATAGTCACTTTGACGAAAGGTTTCATCATCTATAATGTAATCTTCTAACCACTCTTTATCGGTTCTATCTTCATTCAATCCTGTTCTAATATTTTCAATAAAATTACCTGAGTCAATTTTATTTTGAAGTTCTTTTAGTGGTATACCATAAAAAAGAGTACTAAGTAGTTTATTGGCAACTTGTAACTGTCGTGAATCATTGAGTGTATTAAATGTACTATCATCTAACTGTTTAAGTCTATATTCAGAAGAAGACATATTTTTATAATAAAAATTAAGACCATTATATTGAGAAGTTGAAAATTCATCATCAGTATTTGTATTCGTTCCATTACTAGTATTAGTAGTATTTGGAGTATTTGTACCATTATTATTGGCATCAGTGTTAGAAGCACCGACACCGCCACAGTTGGTAAGAAGTACTGTCATAAGAAGAAATGCTAGTCCTCTGATGTAAGTATGTAATTTAAACATGGATATCCTTTGTATTAAAACGTTAAATACATGAGGACATAAAAGAAAGTTACACATGCAACCTGGCAATCTTTTTAGAAGACCCATAGCTTTCTGTCCTTACCTCACGATAAGTTTAGCGTTGTGAAAGTATAAGTAAAAAGCGTTACTTACTTATTACTTATTTTGTGTTTAGTTTTTTAAGTTCTACTTCGATCATTGCTTTCATTTCAGGCATATGCTGCATCATTCTGCTTTGACCTATTTTGGCACTGGCAGCAGCAAGTTGTGGCATGAGTTGGACAGTTTTTTGTCCTAGTGGTGTTTGGTAAAACTTGTTAAGTTCTTTGAGTTCATCGGCTGTATAGTTTTTTGCATAGAGTGCTGCAATATCACCACGTTGTGCTTCCCAACCCATGTACTTTGTAAAAAATGCTTCAATAGTTGGTTCAATCTCTTTGAGTTGAGGGTTTGCCTGTATTTGCATTTGAGTGATACGCTTAATCATACCTTCATAACTCTCTTTCATATTCATGGTTGCAAGGAGTGTAAGTGCTTCTGAATTTGCTTGGTGTGCAGCGATAGTTGTTTTTGGTGCTTTTTTCATGCCACCACCACATTTAGTAGATTTAGGTGCTACTTTGGTAGCACTTGGTGCTGCACCACATTGTGCAGAAAGTGAAAGTGGTAGTACAAGTGTCGCTGCGATAAGTAGTGTTTTTGATGTTGTTTTTAACATTGTTGTCCCTTGTTGTTTTAAAGTAAAATAATTATAACTCATAATACTTAATGATTATGAGTTATTCTAACTCTAGAACCAAAAACGTAAACCAACAAGGAAATTTGTTTCATTTATGGCATTATAGTTACGAGTATTTCCAAATGTCCTCCCCCATGTTACCCCAATATAAGGTGCAAATTCACGGACAAACTCATAACGCAAACGCAATCCCGCTTCTACAGAGGAAAGACCAGAACCTATTTCTAGTTTTGCATCGTCTTTGGTATAGAAATCAGCCTCTAAAGAGGGGGTCAGTATGAGTTTTTGTGTGATGAGCGCTTCATACTCTGCATCCACTCTCAGTCCTACATTTCCATCACCATTAATCAGTAGTGCAGCACGTGTTTCAAAGTAATAGGGGGCAAGTCCTGCTATAGCTACTTCTGCCCATGTTTTAGATGCATCTGCATTTTTATCATAGGCTAGACCAATTTGGGCATCCCAAAATGGCGCAATAGCACGTGAATAGACGAGTTCATTTTGGCTACTCTCTAACCCGTCAGCTGTGGCTTCTCCTGCCGTGTAGATGTAGAGTTTGTTGATGTCGTAGCCAAACCATGCGCTACCTTCCCAGACTCTAGTTTTTTCATTGTTGTTCAGTACTTCAAACTTATCCATGACTACCATACTTAATAATGGGTCATCACCTTCTGCTGCAAATGTGCTTTGGCTTACACTTACTACAGTGAATATACTTAATAATATTTTTTTACAAAAATCATTTAGTGATTTTTTGCAGTGAATTTTAATGCTTCTCATTTTCATCTCCTTTAACTTACAACGACTTTTCTAAACATACCACCCATGTGGTAGAGTAGGTGACAGTGGTATGCCCACGAGCCTTTTGCATCTACAGTGACTCTGTAGCTTATTTTGGAACCAGGCTGTACGATAACCGTATGTTTTCTTACCAGCCTGTTGTCATCACCAGTCTCTAAGTCACTCCACATACCATGAAGGTGCATAGGGTGGTTCATCATCGTATCGTTTATGAATGTGATACGCAAGCGCTCTCCATAGTGAAACTGTAGAGGTTTTGAATCTGCGTACTTAATACCATTAATTGACCACATATAGCGCTCCATATTTCCTGTGAGGTGTAAAACTATCTCTCTATCAGGTTTTCTGTCTCGTTTGGTGGAGTATCTGTTTTTCAAGTCTGCGTAGGTCAGTACTTTTCGTCCATTATGACGCAGTCCAACGCCTGGATCATCAAGTCTATATTTAGGAGACATTGCCATCATGGTTGTCTGTACACCTCTTGCCATAGGAAGTTTAGTGATAGGGTATTTTTGTGCATCCATTGCAGCCCATTTATATTTTTTCATTGACTTCTTAGAAGGCATTGCCATACCACTAGAACATTTCATGCCTGTGCCACCTTTTTTACCCATAGCTCCCATATCCATACCCATGTCCACCATGGTAAGTTTTGGGATAGGATCCATCTTCGGTGGTCTAGCAAGTAGGGTACTACTAGGGGTCAATGAACCCATGGCATATCCCGAACGCTCAATACTTTGTGCAAAGATAGCATAGGCTTTGTTTCTCTTAGGTTGAACGATGACATCATAGGTCTCAGCCACACCAATACGAAGTTCATCTACCTTCACTGGCTTGATATGGTTACCATCTGCTGCGACGACTGTCATCTTGAGTCCTGGTATACGTACATCAAAGAAGGTCATAGCTGCAGAGTTTACTAGACGTAGACGTATTTTCTGACCTTTTTTAAAGAGTGCTTTAAACTGTGTAGATGGGTTTTGTCCATTCATGAGATGCGTGTAGGTGTAGCCTGTGATGTCAGAGATGTCACCATCATTCATACGCATCTGATTCCACATTTTTCTATCATTAAAGGCTTTAGAGAAGCCTTTTTCTTTCACTTCATCTATAAAGGTCCCAATGGTACGTTGTGAGAAGTTGTAGTAGTCACTCATCTGTTTAAGCTTTTTGTAGATGGTCGTTGGTTTTTCATCTGACCAGTCAGAGAGCTGTACAACATAGTCTTTGTTATAGCGAAATGGCTCTTTTCTTTTAGGTTTAATAACGATAGCTCCATACACACCTGTTTGCTCTTGAAATCCAGAGTGAGAGTGGTACCAGTAGGTTCCATGTTGTCGTACCTTGAATCTATAGGTAAATGTCTCACCAGAGGGAATACCATTAAAACTAATACCAGGTACCCCATCCATAGCAGGAGGTAAAATAATGCCATGCCAGTGGATAGAGGATGACTTTTTTAGTTTATTGGTGACATGTAGGGTCACGGTATCTCCCTCTTGCCATACCAGTGTAGGTCCAGAGATTTGTCCATTGACTGTCGTAGCTACAGCCGTGTCACCCGTAATATTTACTGTTGTATAGTCAATAGTGAGAAAAAACTCTTTTCCTGTAAGGGTATCTTTATTTGAGATAGGCATTGTTCGGCTACGTGCTTGTGCTACTGTAGTCGTACCGAGTGCTAGTAAAGAGCTAGCAGCTAGACCTTTGACAAATGTTCTTCTTTGCATCTGTTATCCTTTTTATTGATGTTTTAATATATGTTTTTTAAGTTGTTTAGATTTCTCTTGATACTCTTTTGTGCTGATGCCACCACTGGCATAACGTTTGTCTAAAATGTCTTGTGCTGAAGATTTTTCTTCTTTTTTTTCATACAAAAAATAAAATATCACTCCTAGAATAAGAATCGCCACAAGCCAACCAAAACCCATACTCCATCCATGAATAAAAGTATTCATAATATATCCTTTCTTTTTCTAACTGATTTAGTATATATCAATAGCGTGTATGTAGTGTGCACATTATGAAGAAATGTCTTTTGTATGATTTAAGCGTTGGAACTTATGGCAATTTAAAAAAGAGAAGTATTTTGAGTTAAAAAAATAAGAGAGTAACTCCTCTTATGTAAGTTAATTTACATAAGAGGTATCGTCAAAATGGAGAGAAAATTAAATTTAGTGGATAAATTATTTTGTACCACATTTACCTTGGGCTTTCATATTTCCCATATCGCCAGCTACACCATCATCACCAGTTGAGAGTTTATTTGCGTGTTCTAACTCTAGTTCAGCTTTTGAGGGAGTATGCACTTTTTTAGGTACTTTCTTTTTAAGTTTTCCACTTTGGTCTGCAGCACATTTACCAGCGGCTTTCATAGCTGACATATCACCAGCAACACCATCAACACCTGTTGAGAGTTTGTTCGCATGTTCCAATTCAACGGCAGCTTTATTTTCTGCATATGCATAACCTGCACTTAATCCTAATGCAAGAAGACTTGCTAATATTAACTTTTTCATTATGTTTCCTTTTTTTATTAAATTTTCTAAGAGGGTAAATCCTTCCTAGTTACAAGTGCATTATAAATGCTTTATGTGTACGCTATGTGCCAGTTATGTGCACAGTACGTACACACTAAAGGAATATTCTAAACTATATAAATAGAAAAGGATTTAGAATGAGTAGCATGATTAAAGATGTCGTATGTGGTATGGAAATATCAACTGATACAAAATTTTTTATAGAAAAAGAGGAAAAGAATTATTATTTTTGTTCTCAAAATTGTCAAGATGAATTTGATGATAATCCACATGCATATATGCATAACCATGAGGCAGATGATGAAAATTGTAGTTCATGTGCACCACTTGAATGCACAGCAATAGCCCAAGAAAAAAGTGATGCCATCTATACTTGTCCTATGCATCCTGAAGTACAGCAGATAGGTTCAGGAGCATGTCCTAAGTGTGGTATGGCACTTGAGCCTATGGTTGCAGAGGTAGGGGAAGAGGATACTACAGAGTTAGATGATATGACCCGTCGTTTTAAAATTAGTAGTCTGTTGGCATTTCCTGTATTTTTACTCGCGATGGTAGCAGATTTGGCACCTTCATGGTTACCTGAGTGGCTCTCTATGTCTATGGTACAGTGGATAGAGTTTGCCTTAGCAACACCAGTGGTACTTTGGGGTGGATGGCCATTTTTTGTAAGAGGCGTAAACTCAGTGAAAACATGGAATCTTAATATGTTTACACTCATAGCCCTTGGTGTAGGTGCTGCGTGGCTCTACAGTATGGTGGCACTACTTCTTCCTAGTATTTTCCCACCTAAAATGCAGTTTGATGGTGGATTGGTACATGTCTATTTTGAAGCAGCAGCAGTCATTGTAGCATTGGTACTTTTGGGGCAGGTATTGGAACTTCGCGCGCGTTCTCAGACAAACACTGCCATACAAAAGCTCTTAGGGCTTGCACCTAAGACGGCACGTATAGTACAAGAGGATGGCACAGAAGAAGACATCTCTTTAGAACTTGTACAAGTGGATGATGTATTACGTATTCGCCCAGGAGATAAGATACCTGTAGATGGTGTCGTAGTAGAGGGTGAGAGTAATATAGATGAGTCGATGGTAACAGGTGAGCCTATAGCAGTGGCTAAAAAAGAGGGGGATGAGGTGATAGGGGCAACGGTAAATGCTACAGGTTCGCTGCTCATTAAAGCGCAAAAAGTAGGTGTAGACACTTTACTTTCTCAAATCGTAGATATGGTAGCCAAAGCACAACGTTCACGTGCACCTATACAAAAACTTGCAGATGTGGTAGCAGGGTACTTTGTACCTATTGTTGTACTCATAGCCCTTGTTGCTTTTGTGGTGTGGTATATGTGGGGACCTGAACCTCGTTTGGCTTATGCAGTTGTGAGTGCAGTGGCGGTGCTTATTATCGCTTGTCCTTGTGCTTTGGGTCTGGCTACACCAGTTTCCATCATGGTAGGTACAGGGAAAGGTGCGTCAGTGGGTGTGCTTATCAAAGATGCCCAAGCCTTAGAAACATTGGAAAAAGTAGATACACTGGTGGTAGATAAAACAGGAACACTCACAGAGGGTAAACCAAAATTAGTTACGGTTGAGGTAGAAGATGGCATAGATGAGACACTTCTTTTAAAAGCTGTTGCAACACTTGAACTCTCTAGCGAACACCCTTTAGCTGAAGCCATCGTTGAAGGCGTGAAAGAGAGAGGTATTACGCTTAGTAAAACGGAAGATTTTGAGTCCATTACAGGAGAAGGAGTCACTGGTTTAGTAGATGGTGTGAAAGTTGCTATTGGGAATGTGAAGCTTTTAGAGCGTTTGGGTGTAGAAGTAGGTACGTTACCTAATAAATCAGAAGCCTATAGAAAAGAGGGACAAACGGTGATGCTTATAGCCTTAGATGGTAAAGCAGCAGGCATTATAGGGGTGATGGATCCTATTAAGCAGAGTACCCCTGAAGCCATAGAACAACTACATGCACAAGGCATTACCGTAGTGATGCTCACAGGAGATAACAAAACCACAGCCCAGGCAGTTGCCGCACGTTTAAATATAGACCGTGTGGAAGCGGAAGTCTCTCCTCAAGAGAAGTCTAACATCGTGACGACACTTCAAAATGAAGGTAAAATAGTTGCTATGGCAGGAGATGGCGTCAATGATGCTCCAGCCCTTGCCAAAGCTCATGTGGGTATAGCGATGGGAACAGGTACCGATGTTGCCATGGAGAGTGCAGGTGTGACCTTAGTAAAAGGTGATTTAGTAGGTATAGTAAGAGCCATTAAGTTAAGTAAAGGCACCATGTCGAACATACGTCAAAATCTCTTCTTTGCCTTTGTGTATAACTCTTTAGGTGTACCAGTGGCAGCAGGTGTACTCTATCCAGTTTTTGGTCTGTTACTCTCACCAGTCATTGCCGCTGCTGCGATGAGTTTTTCATCGGTCTCCGTCATAGCCAATTCATTGAGGTTAAGAAATTTAAAGTTATAGTAAAATATACTACTTAAAAGAGGAAAACAACATGAAAATACTCCTGATGGAAGATGACCCCGTATTAGGGGACATCGTCACAGACTACTTACAACAGTTTTATGAGACAGACAGAGCCTTTGACTCCGAAGAAGCACAAGAGTTTATAGATGAGGGGAGGTATGACCTGTTTATCTTTGACATTAACGTTCCTGGAAAGTCTGGGGTAGAACTCCTTGAGGAGTTACGTAGTTTTAACGACACGACTCCAGCCATTATTATCACAGCGTATGCTGATACCAAACATCTTAAAGAGAGTTTTGATGCGGGAGCGCATGACTATATTAAAAAACCTTTTGAACTTGAAGAGCTAAAGTTGCGTATAGAAAAAAGTAGGGTACTGTTTCACATAGAGCAAGATGCTCCTATACAAATATCTGAAGATTTAACCTATTATCCGCGTAAGCACATTGTAAGTGATGGTGCCAAAGAGGTAACATTACGTCCTAAAGAAGTCGAAATATTAGACTACTTTATAGCTCATCCACAAAGGCTAATCTCTCAGGAGGAGTTGGTACAAAATATATGGAGCTTTGATGAACTGCCTAGTGATGCAACCTTACGTTCTTACATTCGTAAACTTCGTGAAGTCATAGGTAGCCAGAAGATAATCACACAAAGAGGCATGGGTTATAGGTATGAATGATTTAGAAAAACGTAGTTTCTATTCTTTTTTAGGACTTTATATTATTTCATCATTTTTATTTTTAATGGTGATAGGGTACTGGTACTATATCGCACAAAAAAATGCCTTAGAAAATGAAATGCACTATAAGCTTCAGCATATTACTGATGTAAAGTCGGGTGATATTATTATGTCACATATGCAAGGAAGTGTACTAAAAAGGTTGGAAGTCCCTAAAGATATTACCTTGGCACTTATTAGTGCAGATGACACAGTGGTTGATGGTACTTTAGTACTACATGATATTCCAAAAAAATCAGGTTACTTTCACGAAAATGGATATGAGATATTTGTCTCAGATGCACCGAGAGAACATTTAAATATTAAGTATGTTGTAGCACAGTCAAATGCTTTAGATAAGGCATTACGTAATTTACAAAACCTTGTTCTCTCTGTGATGTTTGTAGTGGCAATTCTTTTAACTCTCATTGCATGGTTACTCTCTAAACTTTTTATGAAACCTGTACGTCAAAGAGTGGAGCAAATAGAGCGATTCATTAATGATGTTACCCATGAACTTAACACACCTATTACTTCTCTCTCTATGGCAACAAACCAAGCACTAAAACTAAATGAATGTACCCCTAAGACGTTGAAAAATATCTCTATTAGTACTAAACAACTCTATGATATTTATAGTTCTTTAACGTATTTAAATTTTTCACATACAAAAGAGGTATCTGAAGTACTAGATTTAAAAACAGTACTTAGTAAAAGTGTAGAGTACTATAGTCCCTTAGCTGAGATTAAACGTATAAAATTTGATGTATCTTTGGAATCAACAGAATTTGTCATACCTGAAGCGCAAGCTACTTTACTTTTTGGTAATCTTATAGGCAATGCTATCAAGTATTCTTCTCCAAAGTCTACTATCACTATTAGGCTTCAAGATAAAGTATTAAGTATCAAAGATGAAGGTATAGGTATTGAAGAAGTCAAACAAAAAGAGATATTTAAAAAGTTTAAGCGTGGAACAGAGTATTCTGGTGGTTTTGGTGTGGGGCTTAGTATAGTCGAGAGTATTTGTGATACGTATGGTATTATGATTGAGCTAGATTCAGTGCTTGAGAAAGGTACAAAGTTTAAATTATATTTTTCTACATAGTGTGCACACTATGTACACGTAATTTTTGTAATCTACTATAACATTTCAATAGAAAGGTGCTTTTACTAGAATAAAGTAGCACTATCTATAGATAAATGATATATACAAAAGGATTACAATTATGAATACAAAAAGATGGATAATAGGTACAGGAATGTCACTAGTAGCAGTAGCATTTCTAAGTGCATGTGGAAGCTCATCATCAAAAACAACCAGGACAAGTGATAATAACACTTCTGAGACAGCTGAATCAGGTACTAGCGAAGGGAAAAGTTCAAATATACCTTATTTGAAACAAAACCATGCTAATTATAGTGAGCATGGTAGTACACAGACACCTGCTCCAGTAAAAGATGCCAATACAAAAACGATTAACTGGACGATATCAGCTAGCACAGAGGAAGATGCTATTAAATTACAGGAGCATCTTAAATTTATGGAGGATAGACTTCTTAATGATCAAAATCCAAGAGCATGGGATAAGCTATTTCTTATGGAAGCGTATATGAAGTACAACAAATACTATACAACTTCTGTAGAACGTAGTGGTACAAATGTTGTTGTTGGTAAAAATGCAACAACTGCTTGTGCTTATGAAGTGATATCTGCACATAGCGATGCGGTACAAGGTGATTTCTTTGCTCGAGGAGATATTATGGTAGATTATTCATTAAAAGCAGAGACTATTTTAGCCAGTAGTGCATGTAATGATGTTCGTACTTCTCTTGAAAATTATATTACTTCTCGCCAAAAAAGAAGGGGACATTAAAAGAGCATATTTATTATAAGTTACTATGCCTATTAAAGGGCTAATCTAAGATAAACGAAAAGAGAAAAAATGAAAACATTGATTAATATTATGATTGGGATATTTCTATTTCAAATAGCTATTCTAGCAAAAGTATTACCTATACCTCCGCTAGCTCCATATACTATGGTTAATGGTGTAAAGGTATTTAATATGGATATCAGACAGTCTAGTACACAATTTTTTTCTGGTGTGACTACAAGAACCTATGGAATAAACCGTAATATTTTAGGTCAAACAATCCGTATACATGAAGGAGATCAAGTTAAAATAAATTGGACTAACCATATCTCTGAACCTACAACAATGCATGGGCATGGTATGCATGTTCCAGCCATTATGGATGGTGGACCTAAAAATAAGATTCAGGCTAATACAACATGGACAGCTTCTTATACTGTAAAGCAAAGTGCATCAACAAACTGGTATCATCCTCACCTTATGGGTAAAACAGCTGAACATGTATACAAGGGATTAGCAGGTATGATTATCGTCGATGATTATGAGAGTGATACTTTGAATTTACCTAAAACTTATGGCGTAGATGATATTCCTCTGATTATTCAAGATAAACGTTTTACAGTGAATAATCAAATAGATTATTCTCCAAATAGAATGGAAATAATGAGAGGATATACCTCGAGCACAATGATGGTCAATGGATCAATTTCACCTTATGTTAATGTAAAAGATAGGCAAATACGATTTAGAATATTGAATGCATCAAACAGTAGTTTGTATAATTTATCGTTTTCTGATAATAGATATTTTAAGCAGATTGCAACAGATGGAGGTTTTTTAGAAAGACCTATTACCCTAAACCAATTACTTTTAACACCAGGAGAACGTGCAGAAATTGTTGTAAATTTTAATGGGGATTTAGGTAGTACTGTACGTTTAATAGAGACACGACAAAATATTGATGTAATGAATATAAATATTAATAGTAGTGCATTGGGTGTAAATAATGTTCCTTCTAAATTAAAAGATTTAATAAAATATAATGTATCTGATGCTGCAAAAACACGTAATTTTATTCTGAATAGAATAGGACGTGGTCCAAATGGACATATGGCAATTAACGGTAAAGTAATGGATATAAATCGTATAGATGAAATAGTGCGTGTTAATGATGTGGAAATATGGAATATTACTAATTCTATGGGAATGGAACATAATTTTCATATACATGCCACACATTTTCAGATTATAGAACGTGATGGTAGTCCTACCAATGTCTCAGCCAATGAGAAAGGATATAAAGATGTGGTCCGTGTTCCACCTTTTAGTTCTGTAAAAGTGATTGTAAAGATGAAAGATTATATTGATTCTAAAAATGGATATATGTATCATTGTCATTTTTTAGAACATGAGGATGATGGTATGATGGGACAGTTTACAGTTGTTACTAATCCTAATAAACCTCTATATACTTGGGTTCCTATAGGTGTTGGAGATATTTTAACTTTTGTGCCAGAATCTTCTAATTAGCATGCATGTGTGTGAAGGTAAGATTAATTATTATTCACACTTTTCGTCTATATAGGTTTGCACAAATTTACGTACATCAGCATAGACAAAAGAGTCTTTATATCCCTCTATTTTACCACCACTTGCATTAACATGTCCACCACCATTTCCTATATGTGCAGCCATAGCGGAGACATCTAGTTTATTGTTAGAACGTAGAGAGAAGTTTCCTCTGAAGTTCACATCCATATAGAAGTCATAATCAGGGTTGGCAACCATAGAAGCATTTCCTATGATAGAGGCATTTCCTACGTTGTATCCTAGTATGCCTTTATGTCCTTTATACTCTATAGTAAGACGTTGCTTGTCTTTGGTTAGTAAGCCAGTCACATAGTAGGCTACTAGATTATCTTTTGTGTCATTTTTCTCTTTTTTAAAGAAGGTTTTTTTGATTTGGTGGAGTTTATCATCTAACTTAATAGGTGCATCTTCTTCATTGAGTGTATCTTTGGCAGCTTCTATCATGGAAAGTTTAAAGGCCCTGTCTTCAGCAGGGAAGAGTATACGTCCTATTTCTCTAGCTCCAGATATCATCCCTAGCATTACTTTACCATATTCAAAAAAGTCATCTTCGCTTACCCAGATATCTATGGCATTAATAGCTTTCACAATATCGGATAATGTATTTTCACTATCAAAGGCATAGTATTTTTGTAGCCAATCATAGGTGATGAGTGTTGCACAACGTTTGGTATCTAGATAGTACCATGCAAAACGTTCTGCCGCGTTAGCTCCAGTGGCATGATGGTCAAGCAGTTGCAGTTTTGCTCCTATACGTATGGCCTCTTTTTCTATCCAAGAACCTTCTTTTGTAGTAAGGTTGAGGTCAGTAATAAGTATGAGTGCTTCAAAATTTGGATTTAAAAATTTATCTTGTTCTATTTTTTTAACGATTTCTCCTAGACGTGCAGGTACTTCTGGACCATAGTTTGCATTATAGCATTCAATAGTATCAAAACATTGTGTCGTGAGATATTGACAGCCATAGCCATCAAGGTCAATATGAGAAAGGTGGTAGATATGTTGTTTCATAAAAAGTGTGCCTTATAAAAATTAAAATATGAATTTATTGTATCGTAAGGTCAATACAATTGACCAAAAAGAAGAGATTTAAAGAATATCACTTAACATTAAGCCATTTAAAAAATCATCTATCTTTGTTTGAAAATTCATTAAAAAAGGTGAGATAGCACAGGTTCCTATACTACCATTAGGACAAGAAGCTGTGTATTGTGTACAATCAAAAACGGCAGGTGTTTTACCTTCAGATGCAAAAATTACTTCATTGACAGAAATTTCATGAATCTCTTTGGCAAGTATAAATCCGCCATGTGCACCTTTACGAGACTCTAAAATACCCTGTTTGGCTAAACTTTGCAATATCTTTGCTAGAAAGCTTTTAGGAATAGAAAGTTCATTGGCTAACTGTTCAGCCCCAAGAGGTGAATCAGATTTTCGTAATACATCTAAAGTAAGTAATGCATATTCGCTCGCACGTGTGAGTAACATAAGTAAGAACCTTTCTTCAATTAAGAGTATTTTACTCTAATATACATTAAGTAGGCATTATAAGGCATAGATAAGATTATTTCACTATAATTGCGAACTCATTTTGAGAATTTATACCAATCAGGAGGTCATTATGGCTTTAGATCAGGCGAAAAAAGCAGAAATAATTGCTAAATATGCTAAAAAAGACGGCGATACAGGTTCAACAGAAGTACAAGTAGCACTTTTAACAGAGAGAATTACTTACCTTACAGAGCACCTTCAAACAAACAAAAAAGATCACTCTTCAAGACTAGGACTACTTAAACTAGTAGGTCAAAGAAGAAGACTTATGAGATACTTGAAAAAAGTAGATCTACAAAGATGGAATACAATTAAAGCAGATTTAGGTTTACGTAACTAATAACTTTTAATTTTAGTGGTATCATTCATTGTACCACTAAAACTTACTACTACATATACAAACTTCTTCAAACATTTTATAATCCAATAGCATCAATTTTATATTCTTGACTAGAATACATATTTTCTATTTGACATTTACTTGACATTTATTAAGTACAATTGAAAAGATATGAGAAGTATCTCTATTAAATAGTTAAGATATAAGGAGCCAGTTTTGGGTACTCTACTTAAAATAATACAAGTACAGATAAAATTAATTATAATATTATTTTTCAATATATTTATAATGCAAAGTATATTTGCAGGTGATATTGAACAGATACTTCCAACAGGAAGTAACTTTACAATTGATGGAAATGGTGGTTCAGAAGTTGTACGTGTACAATCTGATGGTAATGTTGGTATTGGTACCACTACACCAAATGAAAGATTAGAAGTAAATGGGCATATACGTATGACTGATGGTAGTGAAGCAGACAATACTGTGATGATAGGTAATGCTGATGGTACAGCAACTTGGGCAGATATATCTACTATCTTGAAAGATGGAAATGGTACTGATGATCAAAAATTAAGTTTGATAGGAAATATTTTGACTTTGGAAGATGGGGGTAGTGTTGATTTAACTCCTTATTTAGATAATATAGATAGTCAAAAAATCACAAATTTTAGCTTAGATAATATCACTAAAGTTCTTACATTAACATTGGAAAATGATGGTACAAAAACTATTGATTTTTCAACTATTTTAACTGGTATAAATACAGATGATCAAAATATACAAAACTTAGAATTAGATGGTTCAAATGTCTTAACTGTAGGAATAGAAAGTGGAACAAGCCAAACAGTAGATCTTTCTGCACTTAATAATTCAGCAGCAATTACAGCAGTACAAGCGGCACTTGCTGCACATATCACAGCAGATGAAGATACCAATGCCACAAACGAGATACAAGACTTAAGTTATGATGCAGCCACACAGGTCTTAAAGATTACGAACAATGGAAGTGCGACAGATATCAATCTCTCAAACCTAAACAATGCAGGTTCAGATGACCAGCAATTACAAAACGTAAGCCTTGCAGGGAATCTCTTAAGTATTACCTTAGAAGATGGTGGGACACAAACGGTTGATTTAGCAGACCTCAATGACTCTGCAGCCATTACGGCCGTACAAGCAGCCTTAGCAGCCCATGTCTTAGCAGATAAAGATACCGATGAGACCAATGAGCTGATTACAGCGACTGACTTTAATGGGACACACCTGACCATCACAGATGCAGGTGGGGTACAAAGTATTGATCTTACATCACTGACCAACCAAGGTACCGATGACCAAAACATCACAGACTTTAGCCTCAGTGGTACGACATTGACACTCACACTAGAAGATGGTGGTACTAAAACCGTAGACCTCTCTGACCTCAATGACACGGCATCGATTAATGCCGTACAAGCGGCACTTGCTGCACATATCACAGCAGATGAAGATACCAATGCCACAAACGAGATACAAGACTTAAGTTATGATGCAGCCACACAGGTCTTAAAGATTACGAACAATGGAAGTGCGACAG
>Ga0256827_10001416_pt1 | contig 15318 bp, 9 predicted proteins | sample CV84metaG_FD_185977 | JGI IMG/M metagenome (GOLD analysis project Ga0256827, IMG submission 185977) | Hydrothermal vent microbial communities from East Pacific Rise, Pacific Ocean - CV84 | ecosystem: Environmental > Aquatic > Marine > Hydrothermal vents | place: Pacific Ocean: East Pacific Rise... | reverse complement strand
TTTAATTTCTCCTATTGTTTCTCCTTGTTTTAAACGATATTCAGGAATCATATCATTGGCACGTAAAAAGCCAAAAAGATTTGAACATAATATGACATTATTGTCTATATAGTTTTGAGAATCTTGATCTAATTTTCGATAATTAAGATAATCAAATGCAACACCTGTATAACGTTCAATAGCTTTCATTGTTAATTCATGAATAATATCTCTATTATGATAGTTAATATCACTCTCTTTTTTTAATCCAAACATTTTAGATAACTCTTCAAAATTATTTTTTTGTAAAATATTTATATATTTATGCAATAACTCTTTACGTGTTGATGTAAGTTTTGAAAAAAGTAGAGTATCTATATTGAAGTTTGTTGTACCACCAGAAATTTTTGTTTCACTAGGTGCAAGAAGAATTTTCATGAAAAAACCTTATTTTTAATGAATTATAGCGAATTTGAAAAAAAAATCATAAAATTAAAAAAAACCCTTGACATAGATTTACTTTTTGTCTATAATGCGACTCCATTTAAACAATGACTGGAAAGAAAGGTTTAAATGAATGGTGCTGATGTAGCTCAGTTGGCTAGAGCAGCTGATTTGTAATCAGCAGGTCGGGGGTTCGAGTCCCTTCATCAGCTCCATTAAAATTTTATCAGTGTTTGACCAGAAATATAACATTTATGGTGAGTTACTCAAGTGGCCAACGAGGGCGGATTGTAAATCCGCTGACTACGTCTTCGAAGGTTCGAATCCTTCACTCACCACCATGTTAATTTAATATTACGACGCGGGAATAGCTCAGTTGGCTAGAGCGTCAGCCTTCCAAGCTGAGGGTCGCGGGTTCGAGTCCCGTTTCCCGCTCCATGGTATTAAAAGAATCTGGGAGCTGATGTGAAATTTTATAACTACTTTCACATTAACAATCAAAACTACAAACACTTATATTATTCAACCCTATAGAATAGTATTCTAAATTTATGCCCATATGGCTCAGGGGTAGAGCACTTCCTTGGTAAGGAAGAGGTCGTGAGTTCAAGTCTCACTATGGGCCCCACCACCATTATTATGGACAAAAGTGTTGTAAGAAATTAACAAAATTACAATAGTTTTGTCCATATTGTTGGTAATTAAAGCAATATAAAAATCTTTTTGATATAATGTCGAAAATTTTTAATAATTAAACTTAGGAGACCGAGATGGCTAAAGAAAAATTCGAACGAACAAAACCACATGTTAACATTGGTACAATTGGTCACGTTGACCACGGAAAAACTACATTAACAGCTGCTATTACTGCTGTTCTTGCAACTAAAAATGATTCAGCATTCATGGATTATGATGCAATTGATAATGCACCAGAAGAGAGAGAAAGAGGAATTACTATTGCTACTTCTCACGTTGAATATGAAACTGAAACTAGACACTACGCTCACGTAGATTGTCCAGGTCACGCCGATTACGTTAAAAACATGATTACTGGTGCTGCTCAAATGGATGGTGCTATTCTTGTTATCGCTTCTACTGATGGACCAATGGCTCAAACTAGAGAGCATATCCTTCTTTCTAAGCAAGTTGGTGTACCTTACATCGTAATTTTCTTGAACAAAGAAGATCAACTTGATGAAGAAGATAAAGAAGAGATGTTAGAGCTAGTAGAGATGGAAGTTAGAGAACTTCTTTCTGAGTACGATTTCCCAGGTGATGATACACCAATCGTTGCTGGTTCTGCGTTCCAAGCACTTGAAGAAGCTAAAGCTGGTAAAATCGGTGAGTGGGCAGAAAAAATTCTTAAACTTATGGATGAAGTTGATGCTTACATTCCTGAGCCAAAAAGAGAGACTGACAAAGATTTCTTAATGCCAATCGAAGATATTTTTACTATCCAAGGTCGTGGTACTGTTGTAACTGGTAAAATTGACAGAGGTCAAGTTTGTGTTGGTGATGCAGTTGAAATCGTTGGTATTAAAGATAACCAATCAACAACAGTAACTGGTGTTGAGATGTTCCGTAAAGAGATGGATTGTGGTATGGCTGGTGATAACTGTGGTGTTCTTATCAGAGGTATCGACAAAGAAGCAGTTGAAAGAGGTATGGTTCTTTGTAAGCCAGGTTCAATTACTCCTCACTCTAAATTTACAGCAGAAGTGTATATTCTTAAAAAAGAAGAGGGTGGTAGACACACTCCATTCTTTAATAACTATAGACCACAGTTTTATGTAAGAACAACAGATGTTACTGGTTCAATTACTCTTGGTGAGGGTGTTGAGATGGTTATGCCTGGTGACAACGTTACTATTACTGTTGAACTTATCAACCCAGTTGCTCTTGAGCAAGGTACTAAGTTTGCTATCCGTGAAGGTGGTAGAACTGTTGGTGCTGGTGTTGTTGCTGAAATTATTGAGTAGTAACCCTTGTAGAAGAGCTTAGCTCTTTTACAATTTTCTTTAGGAGAGATGAATGAGAGAAACAATTCACTTAGGATGTGAGAAGTGTACAAGACGTAACTATCACACTACTAAGAATAAAAGAAACACTGCTGAAAAACTTGCTTTAAAAAAGTACTGTAAGTGGTGTAAGTGTCATACGACACATAAAGAGATGAAACTGTAAGTCAGTTTTTTGCTTTTTTAGAGAGGAGCTTTTTCCTCTCTTATTCTTAGGCCAATAGCTCAGTTGGTAGAGCACTGGTCTCCAAAACCAGGTGCCGGGGGTTCGAGTCCCTCTTGGCCTGCCATAATTAAAAGGTAATTACAAAAATGGAAAAATTAACAACATATTTTTCACACGTTAAAGAAGAGATTCAAAAAGTTATATTTCCAACAAAAACACAAGTAAGACAAGCATTCTTCGCTGTCTTTGTTGTCGTAACAGTTATATCGTTATTTCTAGCACTTGTTGACTTGATAATGTCATCAATCGTAACAGCAGTAGTTGGTTAAGATGTCACTACAATGGTATGCAATTCAGGTCTATTCTGGATCAGAACAAGCTGTTAAAAAAGGGATAGAACTTTTAGCTGCAGAGAATGGTATTGAAGATCAAGTTGAAGCTATTATTGTTCCAACTGAAGAGGTTATTGAGGTTAAAAACGGAGAAAAGAAGATTACTGAACGTGTGCTTTACTCTGGTTATGTTTTTGCTCATGTGGATTTGGATACAAGTTTGTGGCATAAGGTACAGAGTCTGCCTCGTGTATCTCGTTTTATTGGAGAAGGTAAAACAGCCACACCTCTTAGTGAAGCAGACATTAAAGTTATTTTAGAAAAGATGGAGCAGAAGAGTGCACCACGCCCTAAAGTTGACTTTGAGAATGGAGAGATGGTTCGTATTATTGATGGTCCATTCTCTAACTTTACAGGAATGGTTGAAGAGTATGATCTTGACCATGGAAAGTTGAAGCTAAATGTCTCAATCTTTGGTAGAAATACTCCTGTTGAGATTCTCTACACACAAGTAGAGAAAATCATCTAGTTATATTATATTTAGTTCAAGGGAAATAGAGTCTGACTCTGTTTCCCTTTTTTTGTATAAAATTTTAAATAATAGAATCTCTATTCTATTATTTAAGTTTTTATTTTTTAAATAAACGACTATTTTATCTAAGGAGACAATGATGGCAAAAAAAGTAACTGAAAAGTTCAAAATGATGATTCCTGCTGGATCAGCTAACCCATCACCACCAGTAGGACCAGCACTTGGTCAACGTGGTGTTAACATTATGGAATTCTGTAAAGCATTCAACGAAAAAACAAAAGACAAAATGGGGTTCAAGATTCCTGTTGAAGTAACTGTTTACGCTGACAGAAGTTTTACATTTGAGACAAAACAACCACCTGCATCTGAGCTTATTATGAAAGCTGCAAACATTAAAAGTGGTTCAGACAACCCTCTTAAAAATAAAGTAGCATCTCTAACTGCTGCTCAAATTGACGAGATTGTTGAGAAAAAAATTGCTGACTTAAATACAGATGACAAAGAGATGGCTGCAAAAATTATAGCTGGAACTTGTAGAAGTATGGGTGTTGATATTACTGAATAGTAATATTATTTTTTTAATTACCACTGTTTAGTGGGAGATTTATATCGTGGAGAAATAGATGGCAACAAAAGTAAGTAAAAAGAGAGCATCGCTCTTAGAGAAAATAGAAGTAGAGAAGAACTATTCAGTTGATGAAGCGACAGCTCTTCTTACAGATTTAAAATCAGCAAAATTTGATGAGACAGTTGAGATTGCACTTAATCTTAATGTGGACCCAAGACATGCTGATCAGATGTTAAGAGGTTCAGTGGTTCTTCCAAATGGAACAGGGAAAACAGTTAGAGTAGCTGTATTTGCAAAAGATGATAAAGCTGATGAAGCAAAAGCAGCTGGTGCTGATTTGGTTGGTTCTGACGAATTAATTGAAGCAATCCAAGCTGGTAATATTGATTTTGATACTGTTATCGCAACACCTAACATGATGGGAACATTGGGTAAAGTAGCTAGAATTTTAGGACCAAAAGGTTTAATGCCTAACCCTAAAACTGGTACAGTTACTATGGATGTTACTAAAGCTGTTACAGAAGCCAAAGGTGGTAAAGTTAACTTTAGAACAGACAAAAAAGGTAACATTCACGCTGGAATTGGAAAAGTATCTTTTGGTGCTGAAAAAATTAAAGAAAACTTAGAAACTTTCTTGCAAACAATTAACAAAGTTAAGCCTGCATCTGCTAAAGGTAGATACATCCTTAATGGTGCATTATCACTAACTATGAGTCCAGCAGTAACATTAGATGCTTCTGAACTTATGGATATTAAAGCTAAAGCGTAAGCCTAAAGCTTAGGGTATATTTTGTAGGGACAATGCCCCCGTGCTTGTCCGTTATTCGGACAGACACAGGGGTCTGTCCCTACAGTGCCTTTTCCTTTATGCTTGGCATATAAAATCTTAGACTAAAGATAATTGGGGCGAAAGCTTAATCTAGAACTTTGAAAAAAGTTTGTTAACACGCTTAGGTGTTACCCTCTTAGAGGTCGGAAGGAGAACAAATGACTAGAATTGAAAAAGAAGCTATTGTTAATGAACTTAGCACTGCTTTTGCTGAACAGGGTGCTGTAATCGTATGTGATTACAAAGGTATGACTGTTGAGGCATTAGAGGGTGTAAGAGCATTAGCACGTGAAAATGATGTAAATGTTAGAGTTGTGAAAAACACACTCGCAGGAATTGCACTTAAAAATGCAAACTGTGAAGAGATGGAACTTCTTGATAATAACATCTTTATCTGGGGTGAAGATCAGATTGCTACTTGTAAAGTAGCTGATAAATCTGCTATCGCTAACAAAGATAACTTCTCTATTAAAGCTGGTGTAATTGAGTCTAAAGTTGCTGACTTAGCAACGATTGAAGCGATGGCTAAATTACCTGGTAGAGAAGAACTTCTTGGTATGTTACTTAACACTTGGAATGGTCCTGTACGTAACTTTACTATCGGACTTCAAGCATTGGCAACAAAACTAGAAGAAGATACAGAGGCGTAGGTTCGATTTGCCCATAGGAAATGCCCTTGGGGTATATCGAACATTTATTGAGTAGTAGAGACTACTTTTTATGAATTATTAAAAATAGAATGATTAAAGGAATTAATTATGGCAACAACTAAAGAAGACGTTTTAGAATTTATCTCAAACATGTCAGTACTTGAGCTTTCTGAGCTTGTAAAAGAATTTGAAGAGCATTTCGGTGTATCTGCTCAAGCAACTGTAGTAGCTGGTGGTGCTGTAGCTGGTGAAGCTGCTGAAGAGAAAACAGAATTTGATGTAGTACTTACAGATGCTGGTGCTAAGAAAATTAATGCTATTAAAGTTGTAAGAGCTATTACAGGTCTTGGACTTAAAGAAGCTAAAGCTGCTGTTGAAGAAGTACCTACAACACTTAAAGAAGCTATCTCTAAAGATGAAGCTGAAGAGATTAAAAAACAAATTGAAGAAGCTGGTGCAGCTTGTGAAATTAAATAAGTCCCTTGCGACTTATTCGTTTCAGATGGGTTCTTCCCATTTGAAACATTAATATTTAGACCCTTTCTTCTACTGCATTAGTAACAGTAGATTATAACTCTTGTGCTGCATTAGTAACAGTACAAAATCAATACAACAGATTTAATTTTATATTTTGAGATGTAGCGATAAGCTATTGCGCAATAGTTTTTTTGTATATCTAATACATTCATCCAATAACATAACACACACTATAAAGAGGTTTGCCCATGTTAAATACTTTACACTCTGGAAATAGACTACGTGTCGATTTTTCAAAGACCCCTCGACAGATTGCTGTTCCTAACTTACTTCAACTACAACAAAAATCGTATGATGACTTCTTAATGATTGATGCCAAAAATCGTTCTGAGTCAACCATTGAAAAAGTTTTCTCTTCTGTTTTCCCACTTCATGACCACCAAAATAGACTTACATTAGAGTACAAAGGGAGTGACATTGTTCAGCCTAAGTATACTATTCGTGAGTGTATGGAACGTGGATTGACTTACTCAGTTTCTTTAAAAATGAATATTGCTTTGACCATCTGGAACAGAGATGAGAAGACAGGTGAAAAACTTGACCCAAAAGAGATTAAAGAGCAAGCTGTTTACGTTAGAGACATTCCTCTTATGACAGATAGAACCTCATTTATTATTAATGGTGTTGAGCGTGTTGTGGTAAACCAACTTCACCGATCTCCAGGGGTTATCTTTAAAGAGGAAGAGGCGACTACTGTGGCTAACAAACTTATCTACTCTGCACAGATTATTCCTGATAGAGGGTCATGGTTGTACTTTGAGTATGATGCCAAAGATATTCTCTACGCAAGAATTAATAAAAGAAGAAAAATTCCAGTAACCATTCTTTTTAGAGCCTTAGATTACTCTAAAGAGGATATTATGAAACTATTCTATGCTTCAAAAGAGGTATTTGTTAAAGATAATAGATTTGTAACTAAATTCTCAGTTGAGGATTTTGCTGGACGTGCTCCGTATGAGGTACGTGACCTTGATGGTAACATTATCTTGGCAGCAGCAAAAAGATTGACCAAGAAAAAAGCTCAGAAACTGATTGATGAAGGGTTGGAGTGGGTTGAATATCCTGTTGAGATGTTAGCAGAACGTCACCTTGCTACACCAATTATCGACCAAGAGAGTGGAGAGGTTCTCTTTGATGTGGTGACACAGATGGATGAGCTTAAACTCAAACGTGTAATTGATGCAGGTATTGAGTCATTCCATATTGCAGATGACTTAGCAGAAGGTGCTGATGACTCTATTATTAAATCATTTATTGCTGACCAAGAGTCATTAAGACTCTTGAAGCAGACTGAAGAGATTGAAGATGAGAATGCATTGGCTGTTATTCGTATCTACAAGGTAATGAGACCAGGCGAGCCTGTCACAGCTGAAGCTGCTAAGACGTTCTTGAAACAGCTCTTCTTTGACCCAGAGCGTTATGACTTAACTAAAGTTGGTCGAATGAAAATGAACCATAAATTGGGTCTTGATATTCCTGATTATGTGACTGTTATGACAGCTGAAGATATTATTAACACTGTTAAGTACCTTTCAAAAGTTAAAAATGGTGCTGGTCATATTGATGATAGAGATCACTTAGGAAACAGAAGAATTAGAGCGATTGGTGAGCTTTTAGGTAATGAACTTTACAATGGTCTTACTAAAATGCAAAAGGCTATTAGAGACAAGATGACCACTATTTCAGGTCAACTTGATGAGTTAATGCCTCACGACTTGGTCAACTCTAAAATGATTACAAATACCATTTTAGAATTCTTCTCGTCAGGGCAGTTGTCTCAGTTTATGGATCAGACCAACCCACTTTCAGAAGTGACACATAAAAGAAGACTTTCTGCACTAGGTGAGGGTGGTCTTGTTAAAGAGCGTGCTGGTTTTGAAGTAAGGGATGTTCACCCAACTCACTATGGTCGTATCTGTCCAATTGAGACTCCAGAGGGACAAAACATTGGTCTAATCAACACCCTCGCTACTTATGCAAAGGTAAATGACCTTGGTTTTATTGAAGCACCGTACAACAAAGTTATTGATGGTGTAATTCAAGAGGAGATTGTCTATCTTACTGCAACCCAAGAGGAAGATTTGGTCATTGCTCCTGCATCTACTAAGGTAGTTGATAGAGTGATTGTTGAAGAGCTTATTGAGACCCGTTGTAATGGTGAGATTTTGCTTAATGAGACTGCTAAAGTTACGTTGATTGATATTTCTCCATTGATGGTTTCAGGTTCAGCTGCTGCGTTGATTCCATTCTTGGAACACGATGATGCCAACCGTGCTTTGATGGGGTCAAACATGCAACGTCAAGCCGTGCCTCTTCTTAAAACAGATGCACCCGTAGTTGGTACAGGTATGGAAGCAATTGTAAGCCGTGATGCGTGGGAGTCTGTAAAGGCAAAACGTCCAGGTAAAGTTGAGAAAGTTGACTCTAAAAATATCTATATTTTAGGAGAAGATGAAGGTGGTGTCTACATTGACCACTATCCAATGGAAAAAAATATGCGTACCAACCAAAACACCACCTTTACACAGTCTCCAACTGCAAAAGTAGGTGATGTGGTCGTTGCTGGTCAAGTGATTGCTGATGGTCCAAACATGGACATGGGTGAGCTTGCGATTGGTAAGAACATGAGAGTTGCCTTTATGCCATGGTATGGATACAACTACGAAGATGCGATTATTATCTCTGAGAAGATTTTAAGAGAAGATACCTTTACCTCAGTACATACTTACGAAGTACAAGTGGAAGCCAGAGAGCTTAAACATGGTACAGAGGAGATTACACGAGATATTCAGAACATTCGTGAAGATGAGCTTTCTCACCTTGATGACTCTGGAATTGTTAAACTTGGAACTCACGTTAAACCAGGAATGATTTTGGTCGGTAAAGTCTCTCCAAAGGGTGAGATTAAACCAACACCAGAAGAGCGACTACTACGTGCTATCTTTGGAGACAAAGCTGGTCATGTGGTGAACAAATCTCTCTACTGTAAAGCCTCTATGGAAGGTGTTGTTGTAGACATTAAAGTCTTCATCAAAAAAGGTCAAGAGAAAGATGAGAGAGCGATGCAGTCGTATGAAGAGGAGAAATCTGTTCTTGATTCTGAACACCATGACAAACTCTTGATGATTGACCGTGAAGAGTTGTTACGTGTGGCTGTACTTCTCTCATCTGCAACACTTAACTCTGATGTTACGGTGGCAGAAGTGGACTATAAAGCTGGAGATTCAATCTCTAAAGAGGTTATTTTAGAAGTTAACCGTTTTGCACTTAAGTCAGTCGTTTCAGCCTATGATGAATCAATTCAGTCGGAGTACAATGCGACTAAAAACTACTTCCAACGACAGAAGAAGAAACTTAAAGATGCCCATGAAGAGAAGCTTCATATCTTAGAGAAAGATGACATCTTACCAAACGGTGTTACCAAATTGGTTAAGATTTATATTGCTACTAAACGTAAGTTAAAAGTAGGGGATAAGATGGCTGGTCGTCACGGAAACAAAGGTATTGTCTCTAATATTGTTCCTGAGATTGATATGCCGTACACCAAAGAGGGTAAAACTGTTGATATTATCTTGAACCCACTGGGAGTACCTTCTCGTATGAACATTGGACAGATTCTTGAAGTTCACCTAGGGATGATTGCAAAAAATCTTGGAGAGCAGATTCAAAGTATGTTCGACGAGCATAAAGAGACAATGATTACAGACCTTAGAGCAAAAATGGCAGAGATTGCTGATGTTGCAAAACTTATGAATGCCAAAGAGACATTAGCTAAATTGACCGATGATGAGTTACTTGTCTACGCCAGAGACTGGGCAAATGGTGTTAAGTTTGGAGCTCCTGTATTTGAAGGTGCAAACTATGAAGAGTTTGACAAACTGTTTGCCTTAGCCAAAATGGATGCCGATGGTAAGACCGAGCTTTACGATGGTAAAACAGGTGAGAAGATGATTGAGCGTGTTAACGTTGGATATATGTATATGCTTAAACTTCACCACTTGGTTGATGAAAAAGTTCACGCCCGTTCAACAGGACCATACTCTTTGGTAACTCAACAGCCAGTTGGTGGTAAAGCACTCTTTGGTGGACAGAGATTTGGAGAGATGGAAGTATGGGCGTTAGAGGCGTATGGTGCGTCACATATTCTTAAAGAGATGTTGACCATTAAGTCCGATGATGTCGATGGACGTACTCGAGCGTACCGTGCCATTACAAGAGGTGAGAGTGTACCTGAATCAGGTGTTCCTGAGACAATGTTCGTTCTTACCAAAGAGCTTCAAGCACTGGGTCTCGATGTAGACTTATATGAAAGAAATAAAGAGGTAGATGCATAATGAGTGATTTTTTAGAAGGCTTAACCCCTATTGATTTAAGTAAAGAAGAGCGTCCACGAGACATTATGGCGATGCAACTTAAAGTTGCTAGCCCAGAGAAAGTGTTGTCATGGTCGTATGGTGAAGTTAAAAAACCTGAAACTATCAACTATAGAACTTTAAAACCTGAAAGAGATGGACTATTTTGTGCCAAAACATTTGGACCTGTACGTGACTACGAGTGTCTTTGTGGTAAGTACAAAAAGATGCGTTACAAAGGGGTTGTTTGTGAGAAGTGTGGGGTTGAAGTAACCACCTCTAAAGTAAGAAGAAACAGAATGGGTCACATTGACCTTGTGGCTCCCGTGGCACACATTTGGTATGTAAGCTCATTGCCATCACGAATCGGAACACTTTTGGGTGTGAAGATGAAAGACCTTGAGCGTGTACTCTACTACGAAGCGTACATTGTAAAAGAGCCTGGAGAGGCGTGTTACGACTCTGAGGGTGCAACACCATTGGCAAAATATGATGTACTTAATGAAGAGCAGTATCAATCTATCTCTAGCCGTTTTGAAGATGCTGGACTAGATGCTAGAATGGGAGGAGAGATTGTTCAAGAACTTTTGGCTGACCTTGATCTTGTTGATATGTTTTCAGGACTTAAAGAGGACATTTTAGCAACCAAATCGGAAGCTAAAAAGAAGACCATTGTCAAAAGATTAAAGGTCATTGAATCATTCCTAAACTCAGGTAACCGACCAGAGTGGATGATGTTGACAATTTTACCAGTTATGCCACCAGACCTTAGACCTCTAGTAAGTCTTGATGGTGGTAAGTTTGCCGTTTCAGATGTTAACGACCTCTACCGAAGAGTAATTAACCGAAACCAAAGACTTAAGAGATTGGTTGAACTTGATGCACCTGAGATTATTGTACGAAACGAAAAAAGAATGTTGCAAGAGTCAGTGGATGCACTTTTTGACAATGGACGAAGAGGAAACTCAGTTAAAGGTGCGAACAAACGACCATTGAAGTCACTTTCAGAAGTGATTAAAGGTAAACAGGGGCGTTTTAGACAAAACCTTCTTGGTAAACGGGTTGACTTCTCTGGTCGTTCGGTCATTGTTGTTGGACCTAGCCTTAAGATGGATGAGTGTGGATTGCCAAAAATTATGGCACTTGAACTCTTTAAACCACACGTCATGGCAAAACTTGAAGAGCGTGGATATGCTACGACTTTGAAACAAGCTAAAAAGATGATTGAGACCAAACAGAATGAAGTTTGGGAGTGTTTAGAAGAGGTTGTTGATGGTCACCCAGTACTGCTGAACCGTGCACCAACACTGCATAAACTCTCAATTCAAGCGTTCCACCCAAAACTAATTGATGGAAAAGCGATTCAACTTCACCCACTGGTCTGTGCTGCCTTCAACGCCGACTTCGATGGGGATCAGATGGCTGTTCACATCCCCTTGTCAGATGAGGCGATTGCTGAAGCGAAAATCTTGATGTTGGCATCTATGAACATTCTTCTTCCTGCGTCAGGTAAAGCGATTGCTGTACCATCACAGGATATGATTTTAGGACTTTACTACCTAACATTGGTAAAAGAGGATGTACTTGGACAACATAAACTCTTTGCCAATGTCGATGAGATTCTTATTGCCAATGAGCAGGGAGGTCTCGACCTTAATGCTAAAATTAGAACCGTGATTAATGGTCACATCATCAACACCACAGCAGGAAGAATTATCCTTAAAGCGATTATTCCTGACTACGTGCCAGAGTCATACTGGAATAAAATTTTAAAGAAGAAAGATATTGGGGCATTGGTTGATTATATCTATGCACAGAGTGGTATTTCACACACCTCTGTCTTCTTAGATGACCTTAAAGATATTGGTTTTAAATATGCAACCAAATCGGGTGTTTCGATTTCAATTGATGATATTAAAGTACCAGAGGTAAAAGAGGCGACAGTTACACGTGCTAAAGGGTACGTTATTGAGATTCAGAAACAGTTTGCCAAAGGTCTTTTGACCGAGCAAGAGCGTTACAATAAGATTATTGATATTTGGACCGATACCAACAACGAAGTTGCTGGTGACTTGATGGAGCTTATTAAGATTGATAAAAACGGTTTTAACTCGGTTCACATGATGGCTGACTCAGGGGCGAGAGGTTCTGCTGCTCAGATTAGACAGCTCTCAGGGATGAGGGGTCTTATGGCGAAATCGGATGGGTCAATTATTGAGACACCAATTACCTCAAACTTCCGTGAAGGTCTAAACGTTTTAGAGTACTTTATTTCAACTCACGGTGCTAGAAAAGGTCTTGCCGATACAGCGATGAAAACAGCGTCTGCTGGGTACTTGACCAGAAAATTGATTGATGTTGCTCAAAATGTTAAAGTTGTAATGCACGATTGTGGAACACACGAAGGTGTAGATGTTTCGGACATCTATGTTGGTAACGAACTTATTGAGCCACTCTCAGACAGAGTTTATGGACGTGTTATTTCACAGGACATTATTGACCCTATTACCTCAGAAGTGTTGGTAAGTGAAGGGACAATGATTGATGAAGAGAGAGCAAGACTTATCTCTGAGTCAGGTGTACGTTCGGTGAACATTAGAACCTCTGTTACTTGTAAAGCTGACAGAGGAATCTGTGCGAAGTGTTACGGTCTGAACATGGCTGAAAACAAAATTGTTAAACGTGGGGAAGCCGTTGGGGTTGTCGCTGCACAATCTATTGGTGAGCCAGGTACACAGCTGACACTTCGTACCTTCCATACAGGGGGAACGGCTACTGCTGGTAAAGAGGAGCGTCAAGTTATTGCCAACAAAGAAGGGTTTATTCGTTACTATAACCTTAATGTTTACAAAAACTCTGAAGATAAACTTCTGGTAACCAACCGAAGAAATGCAGGGGTTCTTTTGGTTGAGCCTAAAATTAAGTCATTAACCAGAGGTAAACTAAGTATTACTCATGCCCATGATGAAGTTGTTTTACAAGTTCAACAAGGGGCTAAAGAGCAACGTTATACGATTAGAAAGAATGACATTGCCAAAACCAATGAGCTTGCTGGTGTTGGTGGAAAAGTAGATGGAAAACTCTTCTTACCATTTAGCAATGGTGAGATTATTGAAGAGGGTGACTCTATTGTTGAGGTGATTAAAGAGGCGTGGTCAGTACCATCACGTATTCCATTCGCGTCAGAACTTATTGTTAAAGATGGGGCACCAATTACCCAAGATATTCATGCTGATGCCAAAGGAACAGTGAAGTTCTTCTTGTTAAAAGGGGATTACCTAGAGCGTCTTGATTCCGTTAAAGATGGTAAAGTGATTAGTGAAAAAGGTCTCTTTGCTGTGGTTGTTGATGAGAATGAGCGTGAAGCTGCACGACACTATATTGCCAGAGGTTCGATTATTGCGATTGATGATAACACCGTGGTCTCTCGTGGTGATGCCATTGCCAAAGCTGCGACCTCTGACCAAGTGGTGATTGCTGAGTGGGATCCCTACTCAGAGCCAATCATTGCAGAGGCAAACGGAACACTACAGTTCCAAGATATTATTCCTGGGGTAACGGTAGTTGAGCAATTTGATGAGTTAACAGGAGAGAGTAGGTTGACACTCAATGAGTATATTCCTACTTCGTATAGCCCAGCTATTATTTTAGCAACTGATGATGGTGAGATTATTACTTATGGACTTGACCCTAAAACATCACTCTATGTAACAGATGGAGCAAAAGTAGGGATTGCTGATATTCTGGCAAAAACACCAAAAGCTGCTCAGAAATCGAGCGATATTACTTCGGGTCTTCCAAGGGTTTCAGAACTCTTTGAAGCACGTCGTCCAAAAGACCCAGCACTGATTGCTAAAATTAATGGTACGGTTGCATTTGGTAAGCCACTAAGAGGTAAAAAACGTATTATCATTACCCCTGAGCATGGTACACCAGTTGAGCAGTTTGTTGACAAACAGCGTTCAGTGGTTGTTAGTGAAGGTGACTTTGTACACACAGGTGAGAAGATGACCGACGGTACAGTTGCGAGTCATGACATTTTGGCTGCCCTTGGTGAGAAAGCTCTTTACGAGTATATCGTGGAAGAGGTTCAAAAGGTTTACCGTCGTCAAGGGGTTAATATCTCGGACAAACACATCGAAATTGTTGTCTCTCAAATGATGCGTCAAGTTAAAGTTGTGGATGGTGGTGACTCTAAGTTTATTGATGGTGATTTGGTTTCTAAGAAGAAATTTAATCTTGAAAATGGAAAAGTTATTAAACTCTTTGGTGAACCATCTATTGCTGAACCGTTGCTCATTGGTATTACCCGAGCAGCTGTTGGAGCAGACTCTATTATCTCTGCTGCATCGTTCCAAGATACGACTAAAGTATTGACCTCTGCTTCTATTGCAGGAACAGTCGATATGTTAGAAGACCTTAAAGAGAACGTTGTTATTGGTCGTCTTATTCCTGTGGGAACAGGAATGGTTGACATTGATGAAGTTATCTTAACAGAAAACAAAGAAGAGGAGTAGCCTCTTTTGTAGGGACAACCCCCTGTGGTTGTCCGTGTCGTTGATACCTATAATTTAGGATTTCAATATTTATTAAAAATTGTAACACGGACAAGCACGGGGGCGTTGTCCCTACTAAATCCCCTCCATCACCTTCGCATTAAACTGCACCAAATTCTCTCCCATAAATTTAAATGTTAACTCTATTGGTCTACAGCAGACTTCACAATCTTCAATGTAGTCTGAACTCTCCTCTTGACTATCGAGTATCATTGAGATACGTTCCCAACAGTAGGGGCAGGTAAAAAAGTGTTCCATTACTTCTCCCTCTTTTTAAAGAGACCACCCAACCAGTTGGTTACCTGACAGCCGTTGTAACACTGTCCTGTTTTTCTGGCACGTGTGCGTCGTATGT
>Ga0256827_10001415_pt1 | contig 15318 bp, 17 predicted proteins | sample CV84metaG_FD_185977 | JGI IMG/M metagenome (GOLD analysis project Ga0256827, IMG submission 185977) | Hydrothermal vent microbial communities from East Pacific Rise, Pacific Ocean - CV84 | ecosystem: Environmental > Aquatic > Marine > Hydrothermal vents | place: Pacific Ocean: East Pacific Rise... | reverse complement strand
CCGTTGGAACAAGCATATACTCTGTTGCTTTAATACCATCAGGATTGGATTCACTTTGAATACCATTACGGCTTGCACCACCACGTTTCCAATCATTTCCATCCAGCTCAGTAAAACTGTCCCACTCTTCAAGTGGCGGGTAGAATGAAAGTGTATCTGGTGTTGGTGTAAATTTACTTTCAGCCATGGCAGGTGTATCTACAATCGTTTTAAATACACCCGTAGCCAATGTAGCACCGGCTACTGAATAGGCACTTCCTTTAAGGAAGCTTCTTCTACTCTCTATAAAGTTATTGTCATTTTTCATTGATTTTGTCATAGATATCTCCTCCTAACTCAACGGTAGCATCTGTGGGATCTTAAGCCATACATCTTTTGCCATGTATAGTCCGATCAATGCTAAAAGTGCTGCAAATCTAAGCAGCGTTTTGTTTTCACTCTTCATGTTACCAACAGCCAAAAAGAACGGAATAACAAATCCAAGAACCATACCAAGCCAGAACTCTACATTATATTCACCGCCTGAGTGAACATAGGCTAACGTTGCTTCTGCTTCAGCCGATTTGAATGAGAAGAAATACTCACCCATATACATCATAAATGAAAAGAATGTAGCAATAGCCAATACCAATGCCAAATCTTTTCTTGTCTCTTTACTCCAGTTTCCTGATACAAAGATCAATGCTGCAGAACCTGCTAAAAGTGCTGCCCACATCATCTGCATCACTTCAGCCGGTGCCTGCCATAACTCTCTTGCACTTGACTCTGCCATAATGATCGCAGTATAGAGTGTTACAGGGATCGCAAGGAAAACAACAAAAGGGAAGATCTTTTCATAAAATGGAGAGATCCCTCTTACTGTTTTAGCAAGTCCACAATTTTTTCTAAAATCAGGGAATGCATCAAACGCACCAATAAGCATCATTACAGTGATAAGTCCTGTAAAGAGTGAAGCCATCCATGCACCTACTGTGATCGCTGAAGTCCAGTGAGGGTGTAAGAAAATATTGATCATTCTATACGGTTGGTGAAGATCCACCAATGTAAAGAGTAAGAATACATTTAAAGCTATAAATGCAATAAGAGGCATGATCCATCTAAGGTTCGGCATCTCCTCTTTTTTATGTCTATAAAGTAAAAATGCACCTACCAAGATCACTCCCGTACCGATACTTTTTGCCCACATATTCAATGTGATCATCCAACCCCAGATAATACCCGGAAGTGCCACATCCAATGTTACAACAGCTTGTGTTGCGTGAATTCCATGTTCTACCATCTTAGTGTCCTCCCTCTTCTTCATGTGATTCATGTGCATCAGTATCATTACTGAAATCCATGAAACTTTTATTATCATACTCATCATGTGATGTGAAAGGTGCCAAGAATCTGTCTAACACACCATGGTTCTTATCACCAATTACATCAAGATGTGTGATATTGTTAAATAGGCTGTACCCTTCAATTCTCTTATGTGCTAGCGGATCAAGTGTAAACGAACCACCACCGACATAATAATGTTTAGGGTTAGTATGTTTTTCAGGTTTACGTACCTGAATACCACCTTGATGTGCCATAATATATTGTGAAATATGACTGGTATCATCATCCACATCACCAAAGATATTTGCTTCAACAGGACAGACAACTACACATGCCGGCATCATACCACTCTCAATACGGTGTGCACAGTAAGTACATTTATCAGCCGTATTGGTTTCAGGATCCATATAGATCGCTCCATAAGGACATGCCATCATACAACCTGCACATCCAATACATCTTGCACTGTCCACATTCACGATACCGTTTTCAAGATAATGCAATGCAGATACCGGACAGATACGCTCACACGGTGCAGATTCACAGTGATTACAACGTAACGGTGTAAAAGATCTTGATGTATCAGGGAATGTCCCGATATCAATATATTTTACACGCAGACGCCAAGAGCTAAGTGGAACTTCATTTTCCACTTTACATGCGACTTCACAACCTTTACAACCCATACACAGGTTAAGGTCAACTAAGAAACCTAGTTTCATACTTCCTCCTTGATAGTTATTATCAGTATATACCTATTCTATTAAATAAGTTTTTTGAATACGTCTTAATTGTATTATATAAACTGTTAACTTTAAATGATTTTTAAAATAAATGGTATTTTTTATGATGATTTGAGTAGAAATGATAGATTTTATATCTATCTTGAATTATGCTTCAATCTTTATAATAGTGTTAATAAAAGAAATGAATGGTTTGATAGAGTACCCTAAATCATAGGGTACTCTTTTATATTATTCTTCTAAAAGTTCCGTTAAAATTTTATGCATACTTGCTTGTGCTTCTTTTAGTACAGTAAGTGACTCTTTATCTTTTATATCCATTGAAGAGATCCAGTTATACACAGACGGGAAAGCTAAATGCATGTTTTTCTCCCCTTTCTTTTTGTACATATAAAGTGAACATGGTGCATAGGCTCCTGCTTCCGGATGTACTTTTGCAACGGTATAGATCACAGGGAGTTTACAGATAGAGTAAACATCGTAAAAATCATATGCTTCATATTTACTCTTTTTAAAATCAAAATTAAGATCATTAAAACCTGCCATAACAAACCCATTGGGTGCAAGTGTACCTTCAAACTCCATTTGAAGACTCTCTTTTTCATCTTCCCACTCTTCAGGATCCATTTCCATCTTATAACTTGAAACTTGCTCTCCTGTCAGTGATTGCACACTGTAAGAGAGTGTCTCGAACTTACCTTGAGGCATAGCAGATTTTAGTGCTTCTTTTACCATATTCCCTACTTTAACCAGTATCACATCATCAGCCGGGATCTTTAATATCTTTGCCATTGCATCTACGGTAAGAGAAGAGATCGAAATTTTCTTTTCACCTTTTTTCGTATAGATTGACATACTCATAGGAGAAAACAATCCGATATTTGGATATTTTTTTGCTAATTCAAGTGTCTTTTCTTTACTATAAAATGTAAAAAGATTATAGACATCAAACGTTGTCTCTTTGAACTGTTTTTTGAATGGCCCATTCATATCTCTATTGGCAGAGATAAAAAACCCTGCTTTCTTAAAAGCATCTTCTATGCTTGCAGGAGTGATCTTTCCATCGCTGTTATCTGAAGTAAATATTTGAATATCCTGCGTTACTGTAGCAGTACTTACTGCTTTTACCTCTGTTGTTTTTATCTCTTCTTTTGCCATTACACCTGTGACCAACAAGGAGGTAACAAGTAATCCTTTAACCAGTTGTTTCATTTTTATTCCTTTATATTAAATTTAATCTTAACTAGGGACGAATATACGTCCAACCGCTTTTTTGACGTTCTATCAGTTCTACGATCCCTGCTGTAACGATCTCAACACCTTTAAGCAACTCTGTCTTATTTATGTCATAGGTTTTCATTGTATTCCCACAGGCAATGAACTCAACGTCATAGGTCATCAATGAACGTACTCTTTTTTGTATATCTTTATCAAAAAAATAGGCTTTTGCCAAAACTGTTTTAATTCCTTGGGAATAACAAACGATGATGATTTCACACTTCTCAGGTCCATAGAATTTCATTACATTACTGGCACTTGAAAGTACATGAGAGATCTGATATTCATCTCCTGAGGTTATAGGAAAGATAAACTGTCTTGGATTTTCTATGGTTGGTTTTGGGTCTGCGAATTGTGTATCAGCTCCTAAAAGACTTAATAATAAGCATATACTTAAGACCGCTCTTTTCATTTTTGACTCCTTTTTGCGATATTGGCTTCTTTAAGTATCTCTAAAAAATCCTCTTTATTCCAAGCACCCGGGATACTTTTTGTTTTTACTTTACCGGTATTTTTATCAGGAAAGATAAAAAAGAATGTAGGTGTCATACTTGCTGCAAGCCCTAGAGGTAAACTTTTTTTACTCACATCCACAGAGACCACGATAAAATCTTTTTGAAGTGCTTGCCGTACATCATCTTCTACCAGTACTTCTCTATCCATCTTTATGCAAAAGTGACAGTGCGGTGCTGTTGCCTTGATCATGATGATCTTATCTTCGATCTGTGCTTTTTTAAGTGCATTGTCAAACGACTCATATTTAATACTTTTTTTCTTGATCATCTTTGTTTCAAAATCGTACAGATAATTACTTACCGCTTCCATCTCTTCTGTGGTAAGCTTTCCTTTCATACTTGGCATTACTTCAAAACTGTCAAGCACTGCACGGATACAGACACTCTTTTGTTTATCCGGATAGTTCAGATAGTCTGCAACAAAAGCACTGACTTCCATACGATGCATATCCTCATCACCTCTTGGGTCACCGATCCTCTGTTTAAGTCGGAAAGAGAGTTGGTTGAGTGTCGGTGCCTTGAGATGCAGCATAGTGTTGTTCATCTCTTTGAAATTCTTCATTAATGTCTCAACAGGAACAAATAATTCATGACAAGAAGTACACTTTTTTTTAAAAACCTCTTCACCCTCACCTGCAAAAATAGAGAGATAACAAAACAGTCCCAATAATACAATTTTCATTTTTCTTCCTCTTCATCATAGAGTTCCAATTCTCTATAGGCTTCAAAAACATTACGACTATGTAAGACATCATAAAGCTTCATATCTTTAAATTCAGGCATGATCACTCTTTGTGTTACCTGATCTATAGAGATGTCATTATCTAATGCTTCCAGTACCTCTTTTTTCATTTCGATCAAGTATTTTTTTAATACTTTTGTACTATTGGCATCTGTTTTATATCCATGCCCGCCTATAACCACTACCGCTTTAAAATCATCTATCTTTTTTAAAGCCTCTATCGATCCTATCAGTGAACCGTCACGTAGTGAAGTGACTCTGTCATTAAAAACAAGATCTCCTGCAAACAATATCTTCTCTTTAGGTAAATAGACAACAAGATCTCCTTGTGTATGTGCTTTTTTTACCAATTTTTCAATTATAAAACGTCTCTCTCCTACTTTAAGTATAAGATTATCATCTACAATCTTATCAAGTTTTACGATAGAGGTATTACCATATAGTTTATCACCCAAAATACCCTGCATTCTTGTTTTCATGCCTGCAACTACATTTTGTTCATAACTCCTGGAACCTATCAACAAAGCATTTTTACTTTTATAAAAACTGTTCCCCAACCAATGATCATCATGATCATGTGTATTGATCACATATTTAACCGCTAGTTTAGCTATCTTTTGCATCTGTACATATGCCTGTGAAGCATATTCAAAAGTAGGGCCACTGTCAATCACAACAAAGCCCTCTTTTGTATATACAAAACATGTATTAACCATATTTCCACCATTTTCTTTGCTTATCTCTTCAGGAGCACCAAAAAAACAGTATACATCTTCCGCTACTTTTTTAGGCTTGAGATGATACTCAAACCCATAAAGAGAAGAAAGTAACAATAGTATGATCACTACATGCTTATACACACATTACCTCTTGCTTAAAATTTAAATTGGTACTGTAATAAAACAGCATCATCTTTAAAGAGTGCACCCACACCCTTAAATCCTGCATCAACATCAGCATACACATAGTTTATTTGAACTCTGTGTCTATTTCTGCTTCTTCTTGATTTTCTGTCCATTTTATTATTTTTAGGATTGATATAGTAATTTAAACCAATATATGTATTGGCAGCATCTCTATCTACACCACCATTTGTTTCCGTACCTCTAATATCTTTTACAGCAAATTCAAGTGTATCAGTCAAATAATAAGTACCTGTTAAAGCTAAGGTTTTCATATCCCAACCTTTTGTTCCTCGAATATTTTGAACATCATAATATTCTGCTTTTACATTTGCTTTATCAAAATGCGAATCAATACCGGCATTGAATACTTTATAATCTTCTAAATTGGTGGTTGCTATTACATTTTTCTTAACATCTTTCGCACCATTGGTACCACCGGCTTCTTTAGAAACCCCGTAAGAGACCTCTGCATGTAACTCTTGACCCCAGTCAAACATTAAACGTCCCATATAGGCATTACCATTTCCTGCATTGGCATTGACTACTGCACCGGAACGTCCTGCTTGCCCGGCAAACATCAAGTCATAACCAAATCCTTTCCAAGGTCTTTCATGTCCCATTTCAAGTCCATTGACTTTTCCATTGTTACCAAATCCAATATCACGACCGGAGATCATAATACCAAAATCACGTTCGAATGCCAGTTTTTTATCAAAACCACGCTTGATCACATCAAGATTCCATCCCGGAATCGTAAAACCCATACCAACCGGTGTTTTGATCACACCGGCTTTAAGTACCAATGCATCATCGAATTTATAAGCAATAAACGCATCTTTGATCAATTCGGGTACACCAATACCATTTTTATTCGATCCATCTTTAGCAAAGTCTAGAAAAACTTTAGCAGCCAAAGGTCCTGAAAAATATTTCCACCCTAAACGTATACGATCTGCTTGAAATTTATAATCACCTGTTTTTGTAACACCATCTCCAAATCCTACACCAATTTGTGAGAAACCAAAAAATTTATGTTTACTTTTCCATCCTGTAATTGATTTATCTGCCGGTGTTACAATTTCAGGTATCAAATCACCTCCTGCCATTGCTACTGTACCTGTTAATAGTGCAGTTACTATACTTAACTTTATTATTCCCTTATTCATCCCATTTCCTTCTTTGTATTTGTTTATCTTCATTTAAAGATAATTTTTTGCTATAATTTAAATGTGATCTTAGATCACAACCCTGAGTGCCTCGTCCTATATTTTGGACAAACTATGACGAGGCACGGTTATAACATTAGCACTTGGCACCTTTTTGCGGACATCCACAATCATAATCCAACACTTTCACATTGGAAATCATAGGGATATCCACTACTTTTTGTTTACGAATATAATCACTGACCACTTCATAAACAGCACGTATTTTTTTCTCATCCAGATTGTCACCTGCATTTTGCAGATTCCCACCCCATGACGATACTTTATATGTCTTTTTAAGGTCGATTGCTTTACCCCCTATTTTGAAATCTGAGATACGTTTACCAGATGATGCTGCAACTTTTATACTGTAACTTGCACCCGTTAATCGGCTCATATCTCCACCTTGTTGCAGCAGTGGGTTCTCATTAAAGACATTATCGGCAATATCTTCCATAAGGTTGGCAATCACTTCACCTTTAAGATCAAAGGTATACACCTCAGGGTATGTAATGGCTGTCATCTCATAGACATTGTCTTTAAGTATCTTGTCTCCGGGAATAAGTGTCGTTCCCCATCTATACCCGGGAGTAAAGACAATATCACTTCCCATTTCCGCTTGGATCGCTTGACCGATAAGTGCATCAAAGGTTGAATAAAAAGTATCTCTTTTATAAAGAAGCCCTTTAGTCGTACCCAATACTTCATTAAGCTCTTTATCAAAAGGTGCATACGCTTTTGCTACCAACTCTTCTCCTGTTTTATCAGCAGGGATCAGATTTGAAGCTACAGGCATAAGTTTGAAATTATACCCAGCTACCTTTTTATCTTTGATATCGATATCCAATCTACCCACATACTTACCGTGACTTCCTGAAATCAGTATCACCGTATCATTTACAATGATCGGTTTAGGACTAGGGTCATGGGTATGTCCACTTAAAATAAAGTCAACCCCTTTCACCTTTTTCGCTAATTCCTGATCTACAGAGAAACCGTCATGGCTTAGTACCACGATACAGTCAACCTTCTTCTCTTTTCGAAGTTCATTGATAAATCCTTGAAGAGACTCGTGTCTAAGTGCAAAACTCCATCCCTCTGTAAACTTTTTAGGGTTTGCCGTAGAGGTGAACGGGAAAGACTGCCCGATGATCCCGATCTTTGCTCCACCTATTTCTTTAATAGTATACGGAGGGAAAATAAGCTCTTCAAACTCATCTGAGAATGGATCATTATCGATCACATTTTGAGAGATGAACTCACCATCAAGCATCTTGATAAGCTCCATCACACGCTCTTTACCATAAGTAAATTCCCAGTGACCTACCATCACATCTACACCTAAATAGTTCTGTGCTTCAACAATAGCTGCGCCATCTGTTTTAAGTGCTACCGCTGTTCCCTGCCAAGTATCACCACTGTCTAAAAGAAGTACATTCTTTTCACCTCTCTCTTTTTTTACATGGTCAATGATCGGTTTCATATGGGCTATACCACCCATCTTACCGAATTTCTCAGCAAGTGTTTCAAAGTTATTGTGTGTATCGAAGTACTGATCCAACGACCCTGCTTCAATCCCGTAATAACTCTCAAAGCTGTCACCACAGATAAACCCCGGTGTTCCCACAAGATTCTTTGCAGAGATCAATGTAGAAGGCTCTCTCCAGTAAAGCGGTTTGATATGTGCATGTAGATCACAGATATGTAGTATGGTGGCTTTACCTTTGGCTTCAAAATCCACAACATCCGAAAAGCTTAGTTTTTTGATACGTTCTTTCCCAGCCTCACCTGCAAAAAGATTCGTTCCTCCGGTTGCACCAAGCAAACCGAGTGCTGCTGCGATCTGAAGGAAATCTCGTCTATTAATATCCATCTGCTCCCCCTATCTTTTCAAACCGGGAATAGCGATAGGTTTTTTAAGCTCTTGTGCAAGTGTTGAAACATATACTTCGAGTCCTACCATCTCTTTAGATCCTATAGGGATCACTTTTAACAGTGCATTTTTCATACATCCTTGAAATCTTCTTTGAAGGGTTCTAAGACTTGACTTGGTCATACGGTATGCCGGCCATGTCGCTCCTGCTGCTGCTTCACCAAGATCAGGAAGAGGTTGTGTTCTAAGCACTTGTCCAACAATATCTTTACTGTGACAACTTAAACAAGAGAGTCCTCTCCCACCTCTGGCTGTTTCAAATGTCTTTTTACCAAGATCATAAGAAGCTTTGATGTGTTCATCTGCCTTAATGTCTATGGTGAACTGCTCATCATTCGCCAATGATTTTACATACGCTAACATAGAGAACATTTTTGAGCTTTTAAGTTTATATTTTTCTTTCTCCTGCTCAACTTGCATTGCTTGCAGTACTTGATCTACACCAACAACATTCCCGAGCTTTTTAATGTATCTTGGAAAACCGGCAATATATTTAGGTAACTCTTTTTCAGTGATCCCTAAAAATTTTGCCAATGCTGCTTCTCCACCAAGTGTCTCTTCAAGTATTTCTCCACCCTCTTCAACATAGATATCTGCAGGGTTATTCTCTAACATCTCTTTATACATTGCTCTGTCAGCATCACTCATAGCAAACTGCTCACCTGCAGTTACCATAGTTACCAAAAGAGCAAACGGAAGTATAATTCGTTTCATTTTTAATCCTTTGGCTTAAGTTTTTTACTCTTAGAGTTTTTCTCACCTGTGTTGTCTGTATAATCTACTGTGATCTTACCTTTCCCCGGTACTTTGAAGTTCACTGAAAAGTAAGGGTTTGTAGACACCGTCTCCCATACTTTCATTGTAGTGAACGGTTTACCGTCAAAACTGAATGTAATATTGTCTATATAGTGTGCAGGTTTTACTTCACCTGTTTTTTTGTCTTTTTTCAAACCCGTATCCATTGGGTGGATCACAATAAAGTCAACCTTTACTATGTCACCGGTTTTATACTTCTTCGGTTTGATCTTTATCATTGATTTTCGTGCTTCTGCCATTTGTTATCCTTTAAATACTATAGTTATTGATATTGCTTCTGTTACCCGATTGACGAAGATCAACCACATCCACCGATCGTTACTTTGACACTTTTAGCTGCTTTGATGAATGTTCCATCACTCAGTTCTGCCAAACCAACTACTTCTTGTGTTCCACCAAGTTTAATACGTGTGGCAAAGTACCCTTTCGCATTTGCCGGAGTTAACATGACATCAACACATCTGACATTACCGTTCTTTGTACTAAGTACATGAATTGCTTTAACGTAATTTGCCTCTTCCATAGGATGATCTATTTCAACCTTTACCGGTACTACAGCACCATTCTCAGCAATTTCAGGTACGGTAAGCTTTATCTTATCACTGTCTTTCACCTCTTTACCACCTGAGATCGCTGCAACTGCTGCATCATAGGTCATATCATTAGGCCCTTTCTTCTTTGCTTTTGCTGCATCCTCTTTTGCCATAAGTGCCATAGGTGTTACAGCTACCGCTGAGACTGCCATCATACTTTTAATAAAATTTCTTCTTTTCATTCTCTATTTTCCTTTTACTTTTTCTTTTTTTCTGATACAACATACGATGCAAGATCACAGATCTCTTGCTCATTGAAAAGTTTTGTTGCGAGATTAACTGTCATATGTGTATTCGCATTATCTATACGAGGATCAGCAATCTTTTGAAATACAAACTGATTGTCTCTTGTTTTTGTATCGATGAACATCGCTTTGTATCCTGTAAGATCAGGACCGATATTTCCGGCACCTTTGGCACCTTCTATGTTGTGGCAGGCTACACAGTTACCATACTGCTTAGGCTTCTTTTTCACTTTGCCGTCTTTACCTTTTTTCTCAATGAACTTTACCAAACCTTTTGGCGGTGTTGCTTTTGCTTTTTTACCGTTAAGGTTATGGAAAATGTATTCCCCTCTTGCAATAGATGCTGCATCTGAACTTACACATCCTTTAGGCATTGTATATTTTGTAGGGTCAGCAAGTTTGTCTTTTTCTATTAGCTTACTTGCATCGGGCATTTCATATGCTTTAGTCAAATCTGCTGCATATCCTAATGATGACGTAACTGCCAACACTGCTGCAACAGTGATAAGTTTGATCTTTCTTTGCATTCACACTCCTTTAATTTTCACCATTTTAATTTGGTTTCAAGAAGCATCTTAACAAAGAAGTGTAAAAAAAGTGTAAAAATTTGAATATATAGTTATAATTTTATTTTATCTTTTAAAAAAAGTATATGTAAAAGTAGCACCATTCCCGGGGGTAGAGGTTACTTGAAGCCCTATGCCCTCTTCTTCTATGATCTGCTTTACAATATTCAGACCGATACCAAACCCCCCTTTCGCTTCATTTTCTCGGTAGTAACGAGAAAATATCTTATCTACATTCTCAATGCCCACACCCTGATCTTTCACTTCAAAAATAATATACTCATGTTTCATTTTCAATGTAATATCTACTTGCGTATTATCATGACTGTATTTGATCGCATTAGAGATCGTATTGTCCACAATACGCTGCAGTTTGGTTTTGGAACAGTGATACGCCAATCCCTCTTCAATGTGTGTATCAAGGGTAATATTCTTAAGGTTAGCAACTTCCTGAAAATAATCTGCTCTTTTCCCGATGAATACTCCCATGTCTATACGCTCTTTTTTATGCTCAATACGCCCCTGCTTTATCAGATAATCCATATCATTATAGATCGTTGCCAAAGTTTTGGACGCAGATTTGATCCGATGCAGATATTTGTTCTCTCCGTATTTGTTGGCAAAAAGATCTGCATTAAGATTGATGATACTTAACGGTGTATTGATCTCATGCATAGAGTCTTTAATGAAGTCATCCAACTGTTGGTTGAGTTTTTCAAAAGGTGCAGAGAAATTTCGAAGCAATAACAAAGAGAAGATAAAAAGTGCCACAACAATAGCGATCATCACAGAGAAAGCAAAAAGGTAAATACTGCTTGCGGTATGCATGGTCTCAACCAAAAGCATACTCGCTCCAAAATAGTGTCCTTGGGGAAGCAAATAGATAGTATAGTACCGATTACCCACATGATGAAACCCTTCAGTAAAAGAGCTTGGTTCAAAATCTAACGTAGAAAAAACCATTTGATATCTATCATTATAGAGTGCAGCTTTATACTCTTTATATCTTGGAAAATGATATATCTTATCACTGTTCTTGTACCTTTGCATAGAGATAATGATCTTTTTAGCTTGAGATTCTAAAGAGAGTTTCACTTTGGCTTCATCAATCTGTAATAAAAGAAATACATACGTTATAAGAGGAACTATAAGTAATACAGCAAGCACTGCGGTATAGATCACTGCATATTTACGGGCGAATTTCTTAGGATCAAAGATCAATGCTGTATCCTACACCACGAATATTCTTAATAAAATCCTGTTTGAGTTTCTTCCGCAGTCCACCTACCTGCACACGTATATTGGTCGGGTCTATCCACTCTCCCCATACTTCTTCCCAAAACATTTCATAACTGACGACATTGCCTCTTTGTTTAATAAGCAGTTCAAGTATCTTTGCTTCTGTTTTAGCAAGTAGGATCTCTTCTTCTTCAAAAGAGAGTTTCATATTTTTCACATCATAGCTGTATCCAAAAGGCAGTACTATCCGTTCATCTGCTGTAGAGAAACAGTGTGTTTTGATCACCTGCTCTACACGCAGTTTCAGTTCAGCAAGATCAAACGGTTTACGGATGTAATCACACGCTCCAGACTCATACCCTCGACTAAGATCATCTATCTGTGTTAAAGAGGTAATAAAAATAGCAGGTACAGTCACTCCCTCTTTACGCAGCATTTCAAGCATTTCAAAACCGTTCTTCTCACCCAGAACTTTCACATCTAAAAGCAGGAGGTCATATACAGTCTCATAAATGGCATCATATGCTTTTTCAGAGTGAGAAAAACTACTGACTTCATAGCCACTGTCTTCCAAAAACTCCTGCATACTCAGAGCCAGCATCGCTTCATCTTCTAAAATAAGTATTTTCACTCTATCGCTCCTGTTTTCTTCTCATTATGTTCATTTGAAAGTATAATATCTATGAGCTCATTCTTACTGTACTCTTCAAGTATCTCTTTGGCTTCAGCTTCCAACTCAACCTTATCTTTCTTATTGAGTTTGGGAAGAAGTCCTATGAGATCCTTATCATACCCACTGCGGAAACTACCGTAAGGATGTTCCCATGAAGCAACTACCTGCTCTATATCTTCATCAGAGAACTGCGTAAAGAAAGAGACACTCTGGTTGGCTTTTTCATACCGTTTCAATGCTTCACTGGAGAGGGTAAGCAGGTATACACCTATTTTCTTCCCTTCTCCATTATACATAGACTCTAACAAATAAAATCTCTCATCCTGATAGAGGTAACTTTTACTCTCCAGCCTCTCCCAGTCTAAATGTTCAACCCTGCTCTTAAGCTGATGGTTAAAATTCCGATTGACGATCACATGTCCATGCAATAAGGAAAAATCACGCATTAACTCTGCCTGTTTTAAGTAACGTTCATCCATGAGTGCAAAAAGTTCTATGCCTTTTTTATGCAGTTTTGAAACAAGCTCATCTACGAATTTGATAACTTCCAGATAGCCCAACAGTTTTCCGCCGCTTCGTATGGGGATCGTTGCTTTAAAGGTAAGTAACCTTCCGATCTCCATTCCGACTTTAGGCTGTTTGTTGGATTTGAGTTTTTTAAGATCATCTCTGAACCACCAGATAGGCATCCCTTCAAACCCTTCATTCCAACTACGTGCAAAGATGAAAAAGTCAGGTGTCAGAACCTGTAGACGCAATGACTTGAGGTGGGTATATTTCTTAAAACGCTTCGTGATCTTACTAAGGATGCTGTACCCTTTGGTCTCATCATCCGCAATGAGTGCATTCTTCAGTTCACCATCTTCTGAAAGTGCCAAAGAGAAAGAGAGAAGGTCTGCCATCTCATAGGCAAGTCCTGCTCTGAAGTTACTTACTACATGATCACCCAAACTAACCAATCTGTCTTCTTTACTTTGTTTCAAAAAGAAAAAAACTGAAGCAAGAAGAATGATCAGTATAAAAAAAGTGACCCAAAGGGAGATCTTGTTAAATCGTTTCATAGTTTAATGCTACGTAAGAAGAACTATATTTTTGCTTAAGTACCATAAACAATAATACTTTATTATGATTTTTTATACTTTATTTACAATCAAATGTTATGATGGGCTAAATAAAAAGGATATTGATGAAAAAAACAATTCTTATCTTACTCCTGTCTATAGGTTTTGCACAGGCAGAAGAGGTTTCTGCAAAAGTAGTTTACGATCTAACTACCAAGAACTTGGCTGACTTTGAAAGAAAAGTCCTCAAAGCTGTTGTAGCCAACAAAGCATACTATGAAAGTAAGCTCAAAGAGTTGGATGTAACCGTGGTCATACACGGTGGCTCTTACAGGTACTTCACTGTTGATCCTGCTAAGACAGAATACCAAACAGACAAAGCCCTTTTGGCAGATTATGTCAACTTGAAAAAACGTATCAAGTCCATGGCAGACACCTATGATGTAGAATTTCTCATGTGCGGTGCAGGTATGCCAAAACATAAACTCAAAGCAAAAGATATAGTAAGTTACGTTAAGATAATCCCAAACTCAACCATAGGACTCATAGACAGACAAAATGAGGGCTATGCATACATTCCCATAGGAGACTGAAAATGAACAAAATATCAAGAAGAGGTTTTTTTAAAAGTGCCGCTGCTTTGAGTACCATACCTTTTTTAGCCCAGGCAAATGAAACAACCAAACAGGAAGCTTTAAAATTCATACATATTACTGATTCACATATGGATCTTAGCAATGCTGAGAGTGTAGAAGCGATGGAACTCATGGTAAAGCATATCAACAAACACTACAAAACACTTGATTTTGTCGTATTTGGAGGGGACAACTTCAACAACAATATCAAAGGCAATGAAGATGCCCTTACCTATAAAAAAATAGTAGACAAACTTCACTGCCCTACCTACCATGTCAGAGGGAACAAAGAGTCTCACCCCAACCCTGATGATGCCATTCACCTGGATGAATTCAAAACACTTTTTATGTCCAACAAAGCATTAAAAGTAAATGGTAAAGAGTGGCTGCTAGAGACAAAAGGGGTTGCCTTTTTAGGACTGGACAGCTGTATAGAGGGTGCAAACAACGGTCTCTACACCGAAGAGACACTCAAATTTGCAGAGTCGGTACTGACCTCAGGCAAACCCACCATCATTCTCAACCACCACCCCTACACTAACTACTGGAAAGGCACAGACCCAAAAGACATACACAAATATGTCCTCAACAACACAGATGAAGTACAAAAACGTCTCTTCAAATATGACAATCTTATCCTGACACTCTCAGGACACAAACACATTGACTCCGTTACCACCATCAACAAAACAAAAGTGGTTGTTACAAGAGGGTTCATAAGACCGCTTGATATGGATATGTATCCGATGCGTTATGTAGAGATAGCAGACGGGAAGATCAATGAGAAGTTGATATATACGGCGTAGAGTGAGTTCTTTTTTTGTTTGTGTTGGGGTATGTATTCCA
>Ga0256827_10001414_pt1 | contig 15320 bp, 30 predicted proteins | sample CV84metaG_FD_185977 | JGI IMG/M metagenome (GOLD analysis project Ga0256827, IMG submission 185977) | Hydrothermal vent microbial communities from East Pacific Rise, Pacific Ocean - CV84 | ecosystem: Environmental > Aquatic > Marine > Hydrothermal vents | place: Pacific Ocean: East Pacific Rise... | reverse complement strand
CTCTACCTTTTATAGTTTTTAAACTAATAAAATCATTAACTTTTATCGACATTAAACGTTTATCATAATCTATAGAACCTAAATCTTTATAAACTCTTAAAGATTTAAAATCTTTATAACTTGAAGCTATTTTACCAAAAACTTTAATAAGAAACTGACTACCTAGAGGGTTTTCATTAATATAATCATAATATAAATCTTTTTGAAGTTGGAATTTAGATTTTATTCTATTATTGAAGGAATAAGGAGAAATTAAATTGGCATAATCATTAAAAGTTTTCATCGTTTCTTTCATTAGAGATTTTTGTTCTAATGTTGGTAATAATTTTACTTTTAATGTAAGAGTTAATTTTTCTTTCTTCATAAGAAAAGGTTATCTTTAATTTGCTTAAAAAAGACTTAAATATAAAAATACTGACTTAAAACTTGCGAAGCCCTACTCCGCCATGAATGGCGAAGCTTCAGCTTCTAATTTTTTTTAGGTGAATATGTTAAAATAGAAGTTACTAATGAATTAATGAAAATTAAAGATTTTACACAAATGCCGAAAGAAGAAAGAGAAAAAATAAAAAAAGAATTATTTTTAAAAAATAAATTATCAACTCTTAGATGGGAAATATTAAAAAATAAAACAGATTATAGTGCTATTCATAACTCTGTTATTTTATATGATTTAGATATTGAATTATTAGATGGTATAATACATAAATTTTTAAAAAATAATTTAAAAAATAATGAATTAAATAATTATAAGAAGATAGAAGAATATAAAAAGGGAAAAAATGTCTAATAATATAACTAGAGAAGAATATTTAGATGAATTTAATTTTTTAATTAAAATATTAGTAAAACAAATAGATAAAGAAAATGAAGAAAAAATATTAAAAGTGATTCAAATTTTATATAAAGAAATACTTTTTTTAGAAAATAAAAACAATAAAATAACAAAAGAAAATAAAGTATATTATCAAGATTTATTAAAAAAAGTAAAAGAACAAAATAATATTATTTTTGATAATATTAAAGATTTACTAAAAAAAGAAAGTGAAAAAGTATTTTCGATAACTATACCAGGAACTTTGGATTATATAAAAACTTTTATGTGGTCAGTAGGTATTGATAATGATTTTATATTAACTAAAAATTTAGATAATGAAGCGGCAGTAGATTTGCATTCAAGTTTTTATAATTATGATAGTTTTAAATATTTTAAAGATAAAGATAAAGAGATGGCTAATGGTATGAAAGAGTGGCATAAAATAGATGAAAAATATGAAAAAATAGAAGGAACATTAGAAATATCTGATAAATTACTAACTCAAGAACAATTACAAATAACGCGTGATAGGATTTTACATTATACAACTCGTTATCCAGAACTATATGTAATATGTGATGATATTATATATGAATATGCTTTAAATAAAATAAAAGAAATAGCTATTATAGGAAAAAGTTTTAAAGAGGAAGAAGTTGTAAAAATATTAGAAGAAACTAGGGAATATGCAAAAATATTATTAAATTTAACAAAAGATAATAAAATATCTGTTAAATTTAATAAAAATGAAACATAAAAACTAACTATGCAAAATGGATTTGTCTTACATTTTGGTTCGTATCCAAAATGTTATTTACATAATCAAGAGTAGTTTGTGTATATTCAGTTTCTTCTAACTCATCAGTCCATACGATAAAATCAAAATCTCCAGAACGATAAACACCATTTTTAGTTTTAATTTCTTCCCAAATTTCTGTTGGAACATTTTCGTTTTCGATAGTCAATCCGTTATATGTTTGTGCCATTTGTAAGTCCTTGTTTTTTTTGTAAGTATATTATACTATAGATTACCTTTTAGACTGCTTAAAAAAATAAAAACCTTATAATATATTAGGAATAAAAATAAGGTACAAATTTAATGATAAAAGAAAAAGAAAATATTCGTGAAAGTATTATAAAACTAATGATGAATTTAGAATCTATGAGTCATAAACAGGCCAAAGTTACTTATCATCAAAACTCTGATTATTATAAAAATAAATATAAAGTTCAGTTAGATAAAAATTATAATGAAGATAAAGAATTTGAAGATATAAATATGGAAGATTTGAAGCAACAATTACAATTAAATTGTTCTATTAAAGTTCGGGAATTAAATAAGTAGTTTCTAGGTAATTTCAAAGTGTGTAGAACTAACGAGGATTACTCGTTAGTATAGATAATCATATTATCAATTCTATCTTCTGAAGCTGTTGAAATAGCTTCTGCTAGTTCGATTACTTCGATAGTGTATTCTTTGCCAACTACTTCCATAAGTGAAGTAATGAATTTATCATTGTTTCTTCTTACGTAATCTGTAATAACTAAATCAGCTTGAAATACATCTTTTGTGTGGATAATATCTTGTGCAAATAAGTCAACAGCTTCGGTTAAACATTCATCTGCTACTAATGCTTTGATAATTGCTTCACTAACATTCATTTCTGCGATAGTTCTGGTTGTAAAAGTTGCCATATTGTAAGTCCTTGTTTTTTTGTAAGTATATTATATCAACATACTGCTTAAGATAACTTTAAATAGAAGTTATTTTGTTTGAGTAATATAATCAGATTTTCTAACAATAAAATCGAAAGGATATTTAAACTCATTTTCAATTTTATCTGCAATATCTTCATATTTTTTAAAAAGGTCATTATATTTATTCATATTTTCGCAATCGTCATCCATAAAGTCACCGTTACTCCATTGACCTACGGCTTCACCATTAACTTCAAAGCCAAAAACACCCATACCAGAAAAGAATTCTAATATATCACCAGTATCATTTGCAACTTGTTTAAAATCATTTGTCATATCTAATTTAACAGTTTGTTCTAATAATACTAATGTGTCATTAACTTGGTTTAATAGTTTTGTGTATTTTGGATTGTTCATATTTTATAACCTTTTCTTTTTTTGTTAAGTATATTATATCTAAGATAGTCTTATAGACTGCTTAATTTCATTATCTTAGGATAGTCTAATTTTTAACAAATTTCAATTTAATAAAATTGTTGAAAGTAAATAATGAACCTAAAAAGATAAAAATAAGAGCCCCTATTAATGCCACAAAATTTAATATAGGAACGAATGATAATGCAATAAATGCATGATTGGCATCACTATAAGTGTTCTTATCAAAAAATGACCATAAATAAGTTAATGTTGCATATGCTAATGAAATATATATAATATAAGTTGTTGCTTGGTCATAAATATTTCTTGAAATTTCGTTCATAAGAATACTAAAAATAATTCCTCCTAAAAGAAGAAATGAAATAGTCAATAAAATACGACTGTAAGTTAGTTTTGAAATCATTTTAATAATCTCTATTAAAAGAAACTTTTTCTTTTTTTCGATTATAAGATTTTTTAGATTGTGTAATTTTTCTATTGTCTTTGTTTCTCATTATATATCCTTTTTTTAAAGGAGAAGTCAACTTCTCTCTTTCTGTATATATATTATATCTGAAACAGTCTTACGGACTGCTTAAATGGTAATGTTTGGGTAGTTAAATAAGAAGGAATGAAAAGTTAAGGTTTAGCAAGCTCTTTTTTTAAATTTAATTAAACTATTTCTAATTTCTACTAAATTTTCTAAATTCATTATTGTAAGTTGAGTAATATCTTTTATATTAAGTTCTTCTTTGTCTTTATACCAACCTAATGCACTTTCTAAAAAACTTAATTTAAAACTTTTAAGTGTTATGGCAGTAAAGATAACATCTTTAAAATCGATTAACATTTTATCTGTGAACTCTTTCTCTTTTTCAAATTCATTTAATAAAGTAGGTAAATGACACTTCATATCTCCATAAGAACAATATGTTTTACTCATAATGTAATATTTAGTTAAAGAAGCATCTCTATATTGTATAAACGCCTCGTATGCGTCTTTACGTGTGCATAAAAAACTTCTGTATGGGTTAGTTTGGAACTCTGCTAAGTCTTCATGTAAACCTTTTAACCGATTTACATTATTGCCATATTTATAGAATTGTTTATCTGGATTTATTTCCATATGTTTTGATAATTGTTCAATAGAGTTTTCGATTTCGATAATTTTATCAGATTGTCTATTTCTTAAAAATTCAGAACTTTCTAATGTTACAAAGCTTTTTAAATCCATTGTGATATTCCTTTTTGCTTTTTAACTAGCAAGTTTCGCAATAAACACAAGTGCAATCGCCAGTTTCTTCATCAAAAGATACTTCTGAAGTATCACAAATTGACATACAAGAATCACATTTTTCAGCAGAATCAGAATCATAAACAGTAATTTTTTCTTCTTCTATTTCTTTGCCAAGTTTTTCAAATAACAATGTTCTATCATCTGTAATAATAGATAAATTTCTATCATAGTCTAAACCAATATCTCTGATGTATCCTTCGTTTTCTTCGTAGTGTTCTAAAATTGTATTTGAAAAAGTCATATTGTAAATCCTTGTTTTTTTATAGATATATTATACTAAAATGGAGCTTGTACTCTACTTAAAATATAGTTTTAAATTATGTAATTATGATATATAATACTTAATACAAAATAACCTACTGAGAAAGTCATTCCGGCTAAAGCTATTACCATAAAAATTCCAATTATTCCTGCAACTGCTTCATTGTAACCGTTATTGTTTCTCATATTATTCCTTTCTTGTATTAAAATTATAATTATGGAAAAACTATTAGTAATTAATAGTTTTAAGTTTCTTACGATTGTAAGATTTTTTAGATTGTGTGATTTTTCTGTTATCTTTGTTTCTCATAATATACCTTTTATTTTTTTAAGAAGAAATTATCTTCTTTTTTTCTATATATATTATATCAAAAGTAGTCTTATAACCTGCTTAAATTAAAGGTGTTTAATATGTTTGTTTTTAGGTAAAAAGTCAGAATTAAAACCCTCTGGTGAATTAGGGCAAGCAACAGTAGCACTGTGATAAGTGATAAAATTACGAAGGTGTTGAATATCATTGATAACAATATTAGAAGCAAAAGGTTGTTCCACGAATGTTCCATCCATATCGTCCCACATTTGTTCTACTAAGAAAAATTCTTGAACTTTTTTAGTTCCATTTCCGTATTCAGGTAAAACCATTTTGCTGTGTAGTTCATAAATTGCCATATTAAATCCTTATTTGTAAGTATATTATACCAAATAAAGACTTATAGACTGCTTAAAAATTAAAATATTTGGAATTAGTATTGTGTTAATCGAACATACCAAAAACCGAGTTTTTGTGCTGATTTAATATTATCCACTAACATAGTCACATATTCAGGTGCATCGTTAAATTCTTCTGCAATAATAGCAATCCAAAAGCTAATAGCTTCATCATTTAAAACAATTTCAAGATAATTGTTATCTGGCTCATCTGAAAAATCACCTGTAAGTTCTGAAAAATCTAAAATTTCTTCACCTGTATCTTCATCTTCTAATAGTGGGCTATTACGACCTTTTTCAATTAAAGAGTAAATACCATGTTTTACACGTAGTTCTGGTGTAAGGTTAATTTTAAGATTAGTGTCAGCTAAAAGCTTTTTAACTTCTTGTAAGATTGTTTGAGTTTTCATGATTTAAGTCCTTTGTTTTTTTGTAAGTATATTATACTATTTTGTAGCTTACAGACTGCTGAAAGCCTTTTTAAACCATTTAAAGAAAAATAAAATTTCTTTAAGATTTGTTTAAAAGATGAAGCCAGCTTTTTCCATATCAGTTTTAAATTCTTCCATAAGTTTTGGAAGTCTTGCTTTTAAAATTTCTTCATTACTTAATTCTTCGACAGTTGCATCTTCCCATACAGCAGAAGAACGAGCATAATCAAGATTTCCTTCTTTAGCCCAATAAACAGTATTTGCAATATAGTGCATTGGTTCATCACTAGAAGTTAGGTGCCATTTAGCTAAATAAGCTAATTCAGGTGCATATTTAGATATTTCTTCTTTAATCGCACCACAAGTAACGATACTTCTATCAGAAGTGCCTGTAAGATTACTCCAAATAGTACCTGTCATAGAAAAAGAATTATGACCATTTCCACATTCATCATCATAACGTAATTTAATATCTAAACGACCTTTTTTACCATCTACATTGATTTTTTTTGTCCATTCTTTTACTTGTCTTTTAGTTAATTTGCTTGTTATCATTTTGAAAGCCTTTTAAGTTTTTTTCTATACATATTATATCGAAAGACTTCTTATGAACTGCTTAAAAAATTTACAATTCTATAATATCACTAAGGAATAGATGATATAATAAGGAATTCAAAGGGGAATAAATGGATTTTCAAGAAGTAAAAAAATATGGTAAAAGGTTTAAATGGAAAGGCGATAAAGATAAAGAAGGTGGATATTCACATTATTTTGTAGCTGCTGGTGCATTACTAAAAGACGGAACGAAAGTATTCGCTAATAATCAAGTAGACGTTTTTGAAAATGATATAGGTATGGGGTCTATTGAACAAATCATAGCAAAAGTGATTGATATGGGTCAAAAACCAAGAGATATATTAAAGTTTGCTATGTGGGCGAAAGATAAAGGATATGAAGAAATAAATTTAGCTTGTAGTAATGAATGTATGGATGCTATTTTAAAATATTCACCTAAATCAAAAATTGAAATTAGATATGAAAATAAAATCCAGCTTGTACTTGCAAAAAATATAAGAACAAAAAGAAATTTTTTCTTCACAATATATAAAGACGCTGATAAGATTAAAAATTTTAAGGGAAAATTATCATCACATGATAGTTATTTAGCGTTGCAGGATTTGCCGGCTACTGAGCAATATGCAATTTTATCTGCGGAATTAACTAAACATAATGAAGAAATCCAAGTAGAAAAAGATAAACTTAAAAGAAAATAGATATATCTTATATTTAAAATATTAAGTGGGATAGTTTCTCTTAATGCGAGAATAAACTATTCCATTTAAAACCAAATAGGTCAAGTTGAGCTGATTTATTGTTTTTTAAACTAGAACTAATATTTCGTAATTGTTCCATTTCTGATAAAGGTCTGTGTGCATCACTAATCATATGAAAAATGAAAGATAAAACAACTAATGATAAAACACTTTTAAAGCCAAAATACACTTCAAAATTTGAAACTGCATCAACACCAATTAAAATCAATAAGCCGAAGATAATATAAAAAGTTACTACTTTTAAGTTATGAAATAAATTATACATTTACAGTCCTCTATTACAAATTTCATCACGAATATCTTCAATTTGTGTTTCTAAAATCTCAATTTCGAAATCCACGTCTTCATCTTCAATATCTCTTAAATCTTCAATATCATTTTCTAAAAGTTGAATTTGAAATTCTAATTCTTTTAAATCGTCCATATATAAGTCCTTTGTTTGTTTTATAGATATATTATACTCAAACAAATCTTACAGACTGCTTAATAGAGGCTATATATTTTCTAATTTTTCAGCTAATATTTTAATTAGTTCTATTATTTTATAACCGTTAGTGGAGATGTTATTATTATTATCTAAATAAAGTTTTTTATTTATTTCTATCATAACAGATTTAACATTCGTATTTTTTTGATAATAATCATTAGGAACTAAACTGCCAGAATATGGTTTATTCAAAGATAGATTAAAATCCTTAAAAACTTCTTGGATAAGTATTATAACTTTATCATTTTTATGATAATCTTCAAACCCAATACAAATATCTGGATATATAGTATTTTTTTCATGAAACCAATATTTATTATCAGAAAAAGAGTGTAAATCTAAAATAGTAATTGTTTTATGTTTTTTTAAAAGTTTTTTTGTTAAATCATTTAATTTAGAATGATGATTTTTATAGTATTTAGATATAAGTTTTTTATTTTTAATATTTCTTAATGGGGTATTACTAAATATTTGTGTTTCATAAAACCAGCCCAATTTATATTTTAAATACATATTTTCTTCTGAATCATTAAAAAAACGTTCTACATCACAAAACATTCTAGAATATTCGAATTGAATAAATTCAAATTTATCTTTTAATGGTTGAAAGATTTTATCTGTGTATAAATCACAATATTCTAATATTTGTTTATCTAAATCTATTTTAGGTAATAAGTAATCGTCGATGAACTCTTTTGGAATATCTGTGCCTGAATGTGGTATATGAAGTAAAAACATATTTAGTTATTCATTAAACATTTTTTCGTATACTTCGTTGATTTGATTTTTGAATTTTTTATTAAATGCAATATCAAAATTTTTCTTATATTCAATTTCTTCTTTGTTTAATGAGTAGTTATTATTTAATAAAGAATCTATATAACCTTTAAAATAAAAAAACTTTTGTTCTGTTAATGTATTTATTGATATATCTTCATCTTTAAATCCGAATATTGTTTTCATGTTAAAATCCTTTTCTGTAAATATATTATATCAAAAAAAAAGTTAAAGGTAGCTTAAGTTTAGTTTTGTGTATTATTATTATAATATACAAAACTAAAAGGGAAAATAATGAAAAAATATAAAAAAGTAAAATCTTCTTTTTTTATAAAAAAAGTTAAAAAAATACCTGAGCATATGAAAGTTTTTTTAACGGATTATGATAAAAAATCATATAATTCATTTGATTGTTACATAAAACAAGTAGAAATATTAGGTAAAACTAAAACAGTGGGTTATGCATTAAAAAAAGAAGGTACTGAAACAGAATTAATATCTGTTTTTTCTATAAATGAAGATAGGGTAAAAGAAATACCAATTGAGTTTTATGATAGTTTTAAAGATGAAGAAGGCTTATCTAATATATTAAATGATATAGTAGAAAGCGCAGTTAAAAATGGTGCAACGCAATTAGATTGTCTAGGTGATTTTCTAGAAGCGCATTATAAAAAATATTTTTCAGAGATAGAATTAAAAGATTATCCATTTGATAATTCTTTTAATATAGATTATATAGAAATAGAAGATTATAATTTATTAAAGGGTACTTTTTCTATACAAAAAAAAGATAATATGTATAAGTAAGATTGGAATAAAGCTAAAATCGATAACGAATTTAAAGAAGAATTAAATTTATATTTAAAAGATTATTATTTACGAATTATGAAACTAAACGAAAAAGGAAGAGAACTTCAATTAAATGCTAATAAAGTAAAGTCGAAACCGGCAAAAAAATAAAAAACTTTATTTTAAGGTTTCAAAATTATAATTATCCAAAATATTAGAAGGAATAGAATATTCAGCTTCATCATTAGCAATTTCATCGATAGTTATGTCAATTTGTTTAATGATATTATATTTTTGAAAGATATTAAAATAATCTTTTGCAATAGTTTTTGTGCATTCTAAATCACGCATTAGGATTTTATCTTGAGGGTCTGCATCTGAATAATGAGAAATGACTTCATATTCTGAATTTGATTTAAATAAAACAACACCCGTCCACTCCATATCGCAATATTCGCCTTTGTAATTACCAATAAATTGAACTAATATACCATTTTCTTTTTTCATTATATTCCTTTAATTATACATAGATAATATAGATTGACAAAAATCAATTCTAGCTTGTAAAGTTTTTTCATTTCTACGAATAACAAAATCTTCAATATTACCATTAAATTTTGTTTCATATGCTTTAGATATTTTATCATAGTGAGTTTCTTTTTCGTCAGCTACATAAACTTCTGATTCGAAAGCCGCTGAATAATCAGAAATAACTTTTTTCATATCTTCTTTTGTGTAACCAGAATTAAATCTTTCTACTAAGATATCTTGTGCTTTTGTATAATACCAAATAATTGTTTCAACCCATTCTGTTGATTGTTTAAATATTTCAGGAGAAGAGTAAGCAATAGAATATTGTGATTGGAAATTAGGATATAGAGAACAATCGTACATTTCCGCTTCTTCCCAGTTAAATTCTGATTTAGGATATTTTTCAATACTTTCTTCTGTCTTAAAAATATCACTAAGGAATATTACAAAATCATCAGTGAAAACTTGATACATATCGTTTTCTAAAATAAATTTATATTGTTCATCTAAATCTGTTTGTGATTTAACTTTAATATTTAAATGTTCAGCAAGATTATCATCATCAATCCCATTTCCAATTGTATTAAATAACTGGTCAAAAATTTTCATTTTCATATCATCTTCAGAAACTGATTTGTAAAGTGAAGGATAAGAAATTAGGGAAGTTTTTATGTATTGAGTAGGAGATGAAATCATTTAATGCCTTTTGTTTTATTGGTATATTATACTATTAAGCTGCTTATATACGGCTTAATAGATTTGGAAGATAATTTATTTTAGTCGCATTCGCAATTATCTTCATCTTCACATTGATAATCTGTTGCATTAACAGTTAAATTATCTCTAATTTTTTCAATAGCACATTCTGAAGCTTCTGCTTCACTATAAGCATTAACCGAAATAGTATTATCCATGGAATATCCTTGGAATTCAATTGAAACTGTAACTTCGTAATCTGTATTATCTTCTTCTTTATCTTTGATATTTGTAAAATATCCAATATTATCAAAAACTTTACTTTCTGCTTCGCTGTTAGCTTCTTCAACGGAATAAGCGGTAACTTCTACTTCTGTTTCGATAGAATAACCACCACTTTCAATATCTAATGTAATTGTATAATCTCTCATTGTAATTCCTTGTTTTTTTTGTTACTATATTATATCTATATACTGTTTAAATAAACCTTAAAAACAATGTCTGTATAACATTAATTTTGTATATAAATAAATCTTAATAATTAAAGTTAATTGTAAAATAATAGTAAAGAATATTATCTTAAAAAATTAAAGATATGTAAAAAAGATAATTTAAAGAATGGTGCTGTATTTGCAACAAAACATAGTAGATTTGAATGGAAAAAATTAAAAGAAGCAAATGAAATTCAATTAGAATGGAAAAAGTTGTGTCCTCATGGAGATAAAAAACTTTCAAAAATGAAAGATAAAGATATAAATAATTTGTATGATTTTGTTTGGAAATATGCTTCTGACGGTGAGGTTCCATCTTGTGGGTAATATGAAAAATAAAGCTAAGAAAGCTTTATTTGAAAGTATTTAATTTTTATAATTAGATACTTTTTGTTGTAGATTGTTTTTGTGCTACTTGAACACCATCAGTATCAAGAAATTTCAAAACATGATGAACTTTACCATTAAGTTCTAAATCTATTGTTATATCTTGTGACTGACTATAAACTTTATTTAAGTCTTGTTCTACTTCTTGAATAATATCATTGATTAAATCAGTATCATATTCAGCTGTTACAGATATACCTGCACTAGATATATCAACTATATTATGTTCAGCAATTTTTTCTAAAATTATAGAGAAAATATTCATTTCCATAGCGGAAGCATCTTTTTTAGATAAAGTATATTCCATAACTTCTGCTAAATCAACTTGGCGTGCATCCTCTACAATTGTATCAGTCATAGTAAGTTTACTATTAACTACTGTTTTATAAATATCTATTGCTATTTTACCTTGTATATCTTTATTTAATGAAGCAAAGTTTTCATGTTCTTGACCTGATACCACTAATTGTTTAACAGTAGGTGCAGAAACAGAAGCTAAATGGTCTGTTGAATTTGCTTGAAGACCTGTTCCACCCATAACTGTAACCATCATTAACGCAGCTAAAATACCTGTTCCTATTTTTTTACCTGATGCTAACATCTCTTTTGATTTGCTAATTAAATTTGATATTGCACTTTCTTCTTGTTGTTTTAACATTTTAATTTCCTTTTACTATTTAGTTATTGTTCTTATAATTATAATAATAATAGATTTTATTCTATTAAGCTATAAATGGTTTTATTTAACTTTATTAAAATCAACTAATGCGTATTGTTTTTGCTCATTATCTTTATTTATATGTATTAAGACAGGTAACATTGTTATATTTAGTTCTTTTAATTCCTCAACACATTGTTCTCCATCTATTTGTGCAATAGAAAGTTTTTCAAACCCAAGCATTTTTATATTTTTTTTAATACTATTTTTATCTAAAATATCTAAATATTTAATATATAATACAAACTCTTTTCCTTTAAACTTTTTATCCAATCTATTCATTTCATCTTCGAAATAACTCATCAATCTTCCTTTTATTATTTTTATATGTTTAATTATAACAAATATATAATAAAAAGATTTTGATATTAATATTTTGCAATCTATAAACAAGAATAGCTTAAATAAAGATAAAGAAATATTAGTTATAATTAAGTATATAAAATAAAGGAATAAAAATGGAAGATAATTACAATATAAAAATGAATGATTCGAAAGATGATAATACACTTAAACAATTAAGTACAGAACAAATTTTAGAAATAATAAATACTATAGCTGATAATGTTGAACAATCAGGTAACACACAAGGTGTAGAAAAAGTAAATGAACTAATTTTTTCTATAATAGAAGAAAATGATAACACAGAGGATTTAATTACAAAAATAAATAATGAATTAAATTATGGATTTAGACATTATATAGTTGATACATTTATATCACATGTAAATATGTTTTTAATTATGAATAATAAACCAACTCTTAGTAAAGCTGAAGAGGAAGAATTAGTTCGTATTTTTTTGGAAGAAGGTTATCCAAAAAATGCAGAAGAAATGATGAATATGGTAGAAAGGGCAAAAGAAAGAGCTAAAAAGAAAGAATTAACAGTAGGAAAACCTCAGCCACAAAAGCCAAAATTTGTCCCTAAAATGTAAGATTGGTTAATACCAGTCTTCGCCATCACATTCTTGTAATCTTTTTCTAGTTGGAAGATAACCTGATAAATGATAATCAGCAGCTTCGATTTTGTCTGGTGTAACTTCACCTAAACTTAATCCATAACCATAAAACATTTCATCTTCTGGATTTGCTTCTTTATATTCATCAATATCATCAACATATAAATAATGGTTATCAATAGCATTACGAATTTCTTCATATGTAACATTAACAAACTCAATCCAAATAGTATGGTCTTGTTCTACTTTAATTGTATATTCTGCACCAGCTTTTAATAAAGAATAAATATCTGATACTAATTGTTGTGAAGAACCGCTATCTCTGTTTTGCCATTTATCCCAAGGAAGAACCGAATCTTCGCAAATAGAGATTAGTGTTTCTCTTTCTATAACTTTAATTTCTTCTTCAATAAAAACAGGTGGTGTAAAATATTCTATATTAGTAATAGAAATTTTAATTGACCAAATTTGTTTATAACTAACAGTTTTATCTTTATCTGTAATTTCAATATCATAATCAAAAGAAAAATATTCTTTTAACTTGTTAATTTCATTTTTAAGAATAACCATATCTGTGTTATTTGATATTTTTGTAAGAAGGATAAGCATATTGTGCTCTTCATTTGTAAAAATAAACCATTTATCAGATTTAAAATCTCGTTTTGTTAAAGCATTTTCAAACTCAAACCGTAAATTATTAGCAGTTGAGTTAGGGTAGCAAATATCTATAAGTTCCATAAATAAAAATCCTTATTTAGTCGTTAAAAACATCAAGAAGATAAACTTCTTCTTCTGTTTGACATTCTTCATTTGTAATAATGTAATTGATACGATTAACTAAATGGTAACCAGATACAATATAAACACCTTCATCACCGTCTACAACCGTCCAAACATTTTTTCCAGTCAAAGTATCGTGTTTACCATTTGCAACAGTTAAAACTACTTCTAAGTCAGCACCATAAGTTTCAAATTGACCAGAACCTTCTTCAAAGCATTCGCTAATTAAATCCTCATTGTAAGTATAAAGATTATCAAAGTCTGTATCAGTAAGTTGTTTAGTATTTTCATTCATAAGTAAGTCCTTTTGTTTTTTGTAAGTATATTATACTATTTATAGACTTATAGACTGCTTAAATCTATAAGTAAAATAAGATATTTAAAATCTTGATTACATAATAGAATTATCTAAAATGTTTATCATTGTTTTGATTTTATCATTGTCTAATTGATGTCTATCAATTTGAGAACCATTTAGGATACCAAAAATATAACCGATAAAAAAGAAAATTTCTCTTATGTTGTATGTATTTTCTGCAATTTTTTCTACTAAGACTTGAAAATCTCTAATAGTGATATTTGCAACTGTTTTTTCAGGTTCAAAGATTTCAATAAACTCATCTAATTTATCTTCAATCTTTTTTTCTATTAATTCTTGTGTCATCTTTAACCTTTCTTTTTTTATAGATAAATTATATCATTTTTAATCTTATAGACTGCTTAAAATACAATTTATTGAGTTAAAATTTGTGAATATCTTCTGGAAATTCTGTTTCAAAATCATATTCGTCTTCCGACCATACTTCTTCTGTTTTTCTAATGTTTTGAATTTTATTAAAAGAAATAATATCTAGTGGAACATCAGATAGGTCATTATCAGCAGCTATTAAAACACCTTCTTTGCCACAATATGGTTTCCAAATATATAACCAGTCATTCATAATAACGACACTGTTATCTGTGGCTAGTGATAAGAATTTTTCTTTTGTCATATTTCGTCCTTTAAACTAATTTACTTATAAGTTCAGCTATTTCGTTAATGATATGATTTTCGTCACTACCTAAACGGTCTGACCAATTTTTTAAATCAATAACTTGGTTTCTAACTTCAACTAGTTTTTCTGCTGTAAGTTCTTTAACTGTAAGATTTTCAAAACCTTCTAAAATTTCTTCAATAAAGTCAATTTCATCACTACCTACACGATTTATATCAATGATTAAGTAAAGATTGCGGATAATATCTTTTTGGTGTTTTTTTGTAATTTTCATAATTTAAAACCTTTATTTTTTTTGTTGATATATTATATCAAGATACTGCTTAAAAGAAGCTTTAAAATAATTATAGAAATAAGTGTTAGACTTGTTTGATATAGGAAGTTTTTATTTTCTTAAGAAGATAGAAAAGTAGCTAATTAAGCTACTAATCTTTGATTAAGCATTTCATAATGCGTATATCCATCATTTGATAATTCTTTTTCAATATGTTGAACTAATTTTTCCGAACCATCATATTTAACAGAATATAAAAAAGTAGTTTTAAGTGCGTTTTCGTCGTTTGTTCTTGCTGCTGTAACAACAGTTTTTCTAGCACAATCTTTACGAATTACTTCACCTAAAAAAAATTAGAAGCTGAAGCTTCGCCATTCATGGCGGAGTAGGGCTTCGCAAGTTTTAAGTCAGTATTCTTTGCATTTAAGTATTTTTTAAGCAAATTAAAGATAACCTTTTCTTATGAAGAAAGA
>Ga0256827_10001413_pt1 | contig 15322 bp, 17 predicted proteins | sample CV84metaG_FD_185977 | JGI IMG/M metagenome (GOLD analysis project Ga0256827, IMG submission 185977) | Hydrothermal vent microbial communities from East Pacific Rise, Pacific Ocean - CV84 | ecosystem: Environmental > Aquatic > Marine > Hydrothermal vents | place: Pacific Ocean: East Pacific Rise... | reverse complement strand
AGGAAAAAAATGTCTCCATTTGGAATACAACTTATTAACGGATTTAAAGAGACCGATTTAGAATTAGAAGATAGAAATAGCTTTCAGACCCTGAAACAGCTTGGGGCTATTGAAGAAGTGGATGGGTTGTGGAAACTCAAATCACTCTATCGAGTGGGACAACTCTATGTTAACAGAGAGGGTAAAGGGTTTGTAGAAGCTCAGACCAAAGAGCAGAAAGATTTGGTAGTGGAAGCCCAAGATTTTGGGGAGGCTAATCCTCATGATGATGTGGTGGTTAAGCGTGTTATTGCTCGTCGTGGTCGGGCTTCGGCTAAGGTGTTGTTGGTTATTAGAAAGGCTCATGTTTATCAGATTGTTTATACCAATAGAAATGAGTCGGATGTCTTTGAGATTATAGATATTAAAACAGGGCTTCCTACCAATGCCAAAATGGAGGGGATGGATTTGAAAGCCTTTAAGATGGGTACTGTTTTAAAAGTAGATAGCGAAACCGAAGAGGTTATTGAAGTCTTTGGACATCTGGGCGACCCTAAAGTGGATGAGAGAATATCTTTGGCTCTTTATAAACGTGCTGATGATAAGTTTGAAGAGGATTGTGTGGTTCAAGCCAAAGAGGTGGAGCAGAGAGTTACAAGAAGTGAACACCATGCTCGTGTTGATTTAACCCATTTAGATTTCTGTACCATTGACCCTGTGACTGCAAAAGATTTTGATGATGCCATCTATTTTGATATGAAAGCCTATACGCTCTATGTAGCTATTGCCGATGTTAGCCACTATGTTGACTACTTTTCGCCAATAGATACCGAGGCTAAACGGCGTGGGTTTACCACCTATTTTCCTCATAAATCGTTTCCTATGTTGCCACGAGAGCTTAGTGAGAATATCTGTTCTTTGAAACCTCATGTTGACCGTTTGGCGTTTGTGGCGAAGATAGAGCTTGACAGAGATTCACTTTTGCCGATAAAAGAGGAGTTTTTTGAGGCTATTATCCACTCTAAACGCCGTTTTAACTATGATGAGATAGATAGAATTATTGATAGTGATGGAAAGTATATTGAAGCAGAGAACGAAAAGAGAATCTTAGAGTATTTGCTTCCACTGCAAAAGATTACACAGCGACTACGAAAACGAAGATTGCAAGATGGATTTGACTTTAGAAGTGAAGAGATAAAACTACGCATTGATGCAGGGCATGAGCTAAAAGAGACATCGGTAGAGACAGGAACACCATCGCACTCACTTATTGAAGAGTGTATGTTGTTGGCAAACCAAGCAAGTGCTAAAAGGTTTGAGTATGGAGTATTTAGAATCCACACTCCACCACAGCTTACTAAACTAGAAGAGCTACTTGAAGAGTTGGCATCTATTGGGCTATTTGTTAAAGAGTATGATGATTCGCCATCGCTTATAAGAGCCATTCAAAAAGAGGCAGACAGTATGGGAATTGCTCCTGAAGTTGATTCAATGGTTATTAAATCACTTAAACAGGCTGTATATTCGGCTAATAATGAGGGTCACTTTGGGCTTGGGTTTAGCCACTACTCACACTTTACCTCGCCTATTAGACGATACTCTGACCTCATCTTGCACCGATTGATTAAAGCCGATTTAAAAGAGGATAAAGAACAAAATGAGTACCTATTGCGAAATATTGAGCCTCTTTGTCAACGCGTTTCAGAGCTTGAACGAGAATCGACAAAAGCCGAGTGGGATTTTAGAGATAGAAAATTGGCACGATGGGCAGAGAGACATATTGGAGAAGAGTTTAAAGCTCATATTGTAGAGGTTGGAGAGAATGCTAAGGCTGTGCTGGAGTGCGAGGTTGAAGGGGTAACTGTTAATTTACGAGGCGACAGTGTGATGCTATTTGATAAGATTATTTTGAAAATAGATACAGTAAGTATTGCTATGGCTAAGATTCAGGGGGAATTTGTGGCTAAAAGGGAAAAGGATTTGATGGAGCTTTAAGCTCCATTATTTAGAGCTTTTCAATCAAAAGAGAAGCTACAATATCATCAGCAGAAATCTCTTTGCCTTTCATGTTATACTCTAGATTGTCTCCTTTAATAATAGAGCCATTAAAGTCTAAAATAAATGGACTAAAGGTCTCTATCTCTTCGGTTTCAAAATCATAACTTAGATTTTTTGTCTTAAAAGTTAGCCCATCATTTCTGGTAAATTGAATATTATCTTTCATAAAAACAGCGTTATCTTCATAAATAGCTCTATTAGCAAAAATATTATGTCCATTCTCATCAGAGACATTAACCTCTTTCAAATCTAGATAGTTTGTATATTTTGTAGCTTCATGCGCAGAGACTTTTTTACCTTGAATATCAACTTTTAACTCTAAGAGAGAGAAGTCTTTAAAAGTCACCTCTTTATCTCCTTTAGAGTTGATTGCAGGTTTTGAATCGGGATGAATTCCCATAATACTGGCAATAAGAATTACGGTAATAAGGATAAGTATATATTCAATTTTTAGTACCATAAAGCCAAATACTCTTTTTCTAGAACTTCATCTTTAATAAGTTGCTCTACCATCTCTCGTACCGCACCACTGCCACCGTGCTTTGTTAAAATAGTTGTAGCAATCTCTTTTACATAACTAGAAGCGTTATTAGGAACAAAAGAGTATTTAGAGGCTTTAAGCATCTTATAATCATTTAAATCATCTCCACAAGAGGCTACATTTTGCATGGTAAGATTTAGCTCTTCTAATATCTCTTCTAAAACCTCTTGTTTATTATGAATTCCCTGATAAAAGTGTTTAATACCAAGCTCTTTGGCTCGCCTTTCAACAATTTTAGAATTTCGTCCTGTAATAATAGCTACATGTTTACCAAGCTTTATCCAAGAGGCAATAGCTAAACCATCTTTAACACAGAATGATTTAACCTCATCACCATTTTGAGTATAGGTTATTTTACCATCAGTTAATGTGCCATCAACATCCAATACAATTAACTCTATAGACATTAAAGAACCCCTTTAGTACTTGGAATTCCTGCATTTTCATTAATCGTTACTCCACGACGAAGAGCAACCGCTAACGCTTTAAATGATGCCTCGGCTATATGGTGCTTGTTTCGCCCACGATTACAGATAAGATGTAGTGTTAAAGAGGCATTAAAGGTAAAGGCTCGAAAGAACTCTTCTACCAACTCTACATCAAAGTTTCCTATTTTACCCTGCATAATATCAGGCATCTCAAAAACTAAAAAAGGACGATTTGAAATATCTAAATCACATGTTGCAGAGGCTTCATCCATAACTACAGTGGCATTTCCATAACGCTCAATATTTCGAATAGGATAGAGTGCTTGATTGAGAGCTTTTCCAATAACAATGGCTACATCTTCTACAGAGTGATGGTCATCAATATGCGTATCACCTTTACATGTAACTTCTAAATTAATATGAGAGTGTTTACTAAATGCCTCTAACATGTGGTCAAGAAAACCAACACCAGTATCTATTTTTGATTTACCTTGACCATAAAGTTCAAGCTTTACAGAAATTTGTGTCTCTTTCGTCTCTCGTGAGAGTTCTACCATATTTTTTCCTTAGGTTGAAATCCTATCTCAGAACAAGAAATGCACCCGTTAAACTATATTTCTTTTTAAACTCTTTTGCTTTAGCTCTAGAAGAGAATCCCTCTATTCTAACACGATATATAGGTTTTTGGTCTTTAGCTCCTGCTAATATTTCAACTTTATATTTATTAGCTGAAAGTATAGCATACTTTTTAGCATAAACTTTTGCACCAGAGTATTGTCTAAAAGCACCTACCTGTATAGCAATCTTTTTAGATTTATAGTTACCTCTTCTGACCTTTAGCTTATCATTAAAAGTGACCATTTTAGTTGCTCTCTTGTTATCCTCTTTTCCATAAGTATCAGATAAAGAGAGTTGATATTTATAGCCATCTTTATTATGAGTCTTAGTTACACTACTTTTTGAATCATCATAACTATAGACGGACTCTTTTTTAATACCATCGATATTTGCATAACAGTCAACACAATCCTTTTTTGTCTTGTTTTCTATTTTTTTCCAATCTGCTGAACTATGAGCCATACAGTTATTTAATGAAAAGAGAGTCAAAGAGATAAGGATTATAGTTCTTCTATTATTTTTCATATTTTACACCTTGTATTATATTTATATTTAATTCTTTACTAATATTTTGCATAAAGTGGTCGTTGCCCTGAAATACCTGCATAATTTCTATTAAAATCTTCTATTTTTGAAGCAGGTATGTTTATTTTATAAGCATAGTTATAAGGAGCAGTTCCCTGTTTTAAATGAGGATTTATCTTCTCAAGATAATATATATTCATATTTAACACTGATGCCAAATTTGAGAGTTTCTCTCCTGAGCGAACAGGAACAGCCACAATACTGTCTCTATTCATCTTATACATCATCTCACCAACTCTATCATTCTGCTTAAAGAGGTAATTTTCACCAATCATCGCCATTAATAGTACTTTTTTTATATACTTTTTGGTTTCTGCTTTAATGTAAGAGTTATTATGGCTTGTTAACACACCTATGTCTCGTGTACCTGCTCGTTTAATTGCCTTATTAACACAACCGTTTCCACAGTTATATGCCATTGTAGTTAAATACCAACTATTTAAATTATTATTAATTCTATAAAGATATTTAATTGCAGCATTTGTTGAACGAATAGGGTCATAACGCTCATCAATATTACTATTAATGGTTAACTTTAACTCTTTTCCTGTATTAACTACAATCTGCCACAATCCACCAGCACCTGTACGAGAGCGTGCAGAGGTATCAAACGCAGATTCAACCATAGCAATATAGAGAAAAATTGGAGAGATATCACGCTCATATATAATATTTTTCATCATGGGGATAATCAACTCTCCCTGCTTAACAGCTTTGATAAAGCGTTTCCTATACTCACGTTTATGTTTATTGACAAATAATTTAAACTCTGGATCATCAATAAAGTTCTCGTTAACATTAAATTCAGTCAAAATATAGCTATAACTTGGGAACTCATCACGCAAGTTAGAAAAAGCTAGTGTAGGCAAAAGAAGAAAAAATATTAAGATTTTATAAAATTTCATGGCTACTCCTATAATTGTATTATTACAATTATAGTGTAGAGTAGCTTATAGTTTAATTTTAAATTTATTTTAATTTTAATTTTAAAATTTAAGTTTTAATTAAGCTTTAAAAATAGTTTTTCTGCGTTTATTGTTGTTATTTTTGCTATATTTTCATGCTCTAAAGATGAAATCTCTCCCATCTTTTTAGCAACAAACTCTGTATAAGCAGGTTCATTACGTTTACCTCGATATGGATGTGGAGTTAAATAAGGGGCGTCGGTCTCTAGAACCAATTTATCTTGAGGAATTTTAGGATAAACATTAATAAGCTTTTTTGCATTTTTAAAAGTAATAACACCACCAATGCCATAATAGAAATTTTTATCAGACAATTTTAATAGAGCCTCATTAGCATTATAACAGTGTAAGACTCCTCCCATCTCTCCTGCATAGCTATCTAAAAGCTCTAATGAATCCTCTGAAGATTCGCGTACATGCACAATTAAAGGTAGTCCAAGCTCTTTTGCCCACTCAATCTGATCAATAAAAACTCTTTTCTGCAACGCTTTTTCTTTAATTATATCCTCTGGACTTTCAGGAAGGCGAAAATAATCCAATCCACACTCACCAATAGCTACACATTTAGGATGGGATACAAATTCTTCTAGAAAATATTTATCGTAATTTCGAGCATCATAAGGGTGTACTCCTACAGCAAAATAGATCTCTGGGTATAATTCTGATAGTTCAACTGCTCGTTTTAATGTCTTTGGATCTGCCCCTGGAATAATAAAACGCTCTACACCTTGCTCTTTTGCTCTTGAAATAACTTCATCTATATCACTATTGTATCGTTCATCATCCAAATGACAATGGGTATCTATAATCATCTCTTACCTTAATTATTCTATCTATATATTAAATAGAATTTTAGCAGAAATTTGATTTAGTAAGGTAAAATCAACTCTTGCCCAACAAATATAGTAGAAGAAGTTTGACTTAATGATTTATTTGCTTTTATGATTTTACTGTATGCCATAGGGTTTCCATAATACTTTTCAGATAAAGTTACTAAAGTATCACCTTTTCTAACAACAATAATTCTCTCTTCTTCTCTATTAATTTCACGAGAGAGTGCTTGTGTATATAGAGAGTTATCTTTTAGGTGTGAACTATTCACAACCGTATCAATAGCTGAACTTACAGATATTGATTTACTCTTATCTTCTACAGCCATGCTATTAATATCAATATTTCCTAAAATCTTAAGTAGTTCTTTATCTGTTCCAGAGTTACTACTTATTATTTTACCTGTATTTAATGAATCAAATCCAACATATCCCATAACACCGATAGTTGTTAATAAAAATAGATTAAATATACCCAGCTTATACCCTCTGTTTCTTATAATGTTAACATTATGGGTATTAATACTGGCATGTTCTGTAGCCTCTTTATATTCATCTTTGATATTACTAAACATTTCAATCTCCTAATCTTTTGTTTGTTAAAAGAATAGTATCTGTAAAGTTAGTAACAAATATGAAATTTAAATATTTTATAAAAAAATTTAATATGGAAGATTAAGCTTTTGACCAACATGAATTACATGGTGTTCTTCAGTTAACTTCTCGTTAGCCTCTATAATTTTATCAAATGACATAGAATCTCCATAATACTTCTCTGAAATAGAACCAAGAGTATCACCTTTCTCAACAAAAATTACTCTAGAGTTTTGGTGATACTTATTGCTATCAATCTCTTGAGAAATTGCTTGTGTATATAGAGAGTTATCTCTAATAGTTGAAGTATTAATAACATCATCTATAGCATTACTTAGACTCTCTGTCTCTTTTGCTGTTTCAGATATATCATCCATACTATTATTTAACATCTCTAAGTATTCACTATCACTTTTTGTGTTACTAATTCCCATAACTGCTGTTTTTTGAACAAAAGTATCATTCACCATTGTTGTCTCACTTTTCAAATAATTAAAGCCTAAATAGCCCAAAAAAGAGAAGGAGAGTAGAAGAAAAAGATTCCAAATAACAATTAAACCTATTCCACGCTTTCGACCATAGGCATTAACCTGTGCATCTTGTGTAGCTTTTCTATATTCATCTTCATTATTATCAAACATCTTAAATACTCCTATACTGTATTAATACCGAATTATATGATATTTAAAATTAAACTTAAATTATTTTATTAATAAATTTTAATTACATTTGTAATGAAAAAGAGTTATTATATAAAGGAAAGCAATCTTTTAGCAAATGATATAGCTTCAAGGTTTGACTTCTCTCCACCTATGATACGAGCAATTTCATCAATTTTTCCATTTTTATCTAAAATTTTAACTTTACTTTTATTATTTAATTTAGATATTAAAAGATGCTGATTTGCTTTTGATGCCAAGTGTGCCTGATGAGAGATAGCAAAGACTTGATAGACTGAAGATAACTTAGCAATCATATTAGCTATAGCAATAGACTCATCACCCGAAACATTGGCATCTATCTCATCTAAGATTAATACTCCTCCATCTTTTACTCCTTGCAGAGAGACCAACATCAGAGCCAAACGGACACGATTAAACTCCCCTCCACTTAATCTCTGAGCAGACGAACCATTTAAATCAATAGAGACCAAATTTTGTCCTAAACTATCTAAGGAATGAGATGTAAAAATAAATGTTATAGGAGGAAGTTTTAACTCATTTAGATATTTTTTTAGATCTTTTTCTAAAATTAAAGCCTCTTTTTTTCTATATATACTTATACGATTGGCTAAAACAATTAACTCAGAATACTCCATGGTTAAAAAAGATTCCAACATACTTTTATCTTTTTTAATATCTTGATAACCATTAAGTTCTTCTCTCTTTGATTTAGCATAAGCCAAAGCCTCTGCAATACTTCCATATCTATTTTTAAGTGTTGAGATTTTTTCAAGTCTATCAAGAACAAATTCAATATCCACTTCAGCCAACTCTTCTGAGTGCAATTCAATCTCCTCAAAATCAACCCGTAGTTGATTCATAGAGTCAATAAAAAAGTTATCATCCTTCTCTAAAAGTCTATAAAGCTCAGATACAGACTCTTCAAATTTAAATATCTCATTTGCACTATTTAAAGCATCATTAATTTTATCTAAACGAGAGAGTTGCTGTTTTATCTCTATCAATTCAATATCTTCACCAATTTTAGGAGAAATGGTCTCTATTCTATCTATTTCAAATTTTGCAAATTCGATTAATTCTGATAGTTTTGATTCAGCCTCTTTTATATCTTCTAACTCTTCAGATTTGATTTTATAGTTTCTATAACGTTTTTTATACTCTTTTAACATACTCTTAAAATTTTTATCTTTAGAAATTAGAGCATTATCTATAATCTCTATCAATTTTTTACTCTCAAATCCACTCTTGTCACGTACAGACAAAAACTGAACAAAAGGAGATAAAAGTCCATTTAAAGTTTTTTTAGAGATATATTGACCATCTAAATAGTATCTAGCCTTCTCTTTTTTAAGTACTTTGAGTGTCAATTCATCCTCTAACTCATACACTTCACTCTTTAACTTTAATGGTTTAGATACCGATACTTCACAAAGTGATGCTTCTGCCATACCATAACCGAATGTAGACAAAATACTATTTATAAAGAGTGATTTACCTGCTCCAGATGGTCCAGAGAGAACCACCAACCCTTTTTCCAACTCTAGCTCTACCTTATCAAATAAGATTAAATCCTTTATATATACTCTATTGATCATCTATTCTATATCACCCCATGAGAGTTTTTCTCGTAATACCGAGAAGTAATTTCGCTCTTTTTTATGCAGTAACTTTGCTCCAATCTCTGCTCCATTAATAACCAACACTTCACCTGCTTGCATCTCATAATCATCTTGACCATCAATCATAACAATTACTCTATCTTTTGGAGAACTTAGATTAATAGTAAAATTTGAAGGTAAAACCAAAGGACGTTGAGTTAAAGAGTGTGCAGCTACAGGAGTCATAATAAATGCTTTGGTTAATGGGTACATTACAGGACCACCCGCAGCAAGATTATAAGCTGTTGCTCCTGTAGGTGTAGAGATTATTAAACCATCTCCTCGATAGGTATTAAACCACTCATCATCAATAGAAGCATCTATCTTGACCATGTGTGAAATACTTGGTCGTGTAATAACAACATCATTAAAGGCATAAAAATTCTTTCTACCATCTGCTGTCTGAATATATCCATCAATCATCATTCTCTCATCAATTCTATATCGACCAACCAGCAGATTTTCTAAAAACATATCTACTTCATTCAGAGTAACATCAGCCAAAAATCCCAATGTTCCTGCATTAATTCCAAGAACAGGCTTATGATAATTATAACTTTTTCGTACTAAAGAGAGGAGTGTTCCATCCCCTCCTAAAGAGACTAAAAAATCTGATTCTTCACAAAGCTCTTGAAAAGAGACCCCTTGGTAACCTATCATTTTAGCTGAATGCTCTACCAATAATACAGTAATACCTTGGGCTTCAAATTTCATTTTTATATCATCATAAACAGGACGAATTTCAGGTGCATCTGGCTTAATAACAAAACCAGCTGTTTTAACTTGTGATAATTTTTCTTCTGTCACGTTAAACTCTCCACTTTTAATTAATGGATAGAATAACATAAAATCACTTCATCATCCTATTTATATAACAGATTGTCATATTTTTTACAAATTTAATAAAAACAATTAAACAATAACCTTTTTAAATAAACAATCTTAGTAAATTTATTTATTTGTATATATAGATAACTATTTTACACATTAAATTGGATTTTAAATCTCTAAATAATAATCTCTCGCTGACCTTTATTGTTTGGAGAAGATAAAACACCCATCTCTTGTAGCTGTTCTATGATATTTGCTGAACGATTATAGCCTATTTGTAATTTTCTCTGAAGATATGAAATTGATGTTTTTTGTTCAGTAATAATAATCTCTTTAGCCTGTTCGTAGAGTTCATCTAAATCTCCTACAATGCCTGTACCTGCCAAGGAACCACCCTCTTCAGACACCAAGTAACGCTCATCATAATCAGGTACTCTCTGCTCTTTTAAGAATTCAACAATCTCTTCTATCTCCTCTTCAGAGTTCCATGGAGCATGAATACGAACTAAACCATTTGTTCCAGGAGGGGTAAAAAGAGCATCCCCTCTACCCAATAGTGAATCTGCTCCTAACGCATCTAATATAACTTTAGAGTCTATTCTCTGCCCTACTCTATAACTTAGACGTGATGGTAAATTTGCTTTAATTAATCCTGTAACAACATCCACACTTGGTCTTTGAGTTGCTACAATTAGGTGAATTCCTGAAGCTCTTGCCATCTGTGCTAAACGGGCAATAGAGTACTCTACATCTTTACCACCATTCATCATAAGATCAGCAAGTTCATCAATAATTACAACAATAAAAGGCATGGTTTCGCCACCCTTCTTTTTAATCTTTTCATTATAGTTGTCAATATTTTTAGTACGACTTGCTGCCATAAGTTGATAGCGACTCTCCATCTCAGCTACCATATGAGATAAAGCAACTATCGCTTTAGTAGAATCGGTAATAACAGGAGTTATCAGGTGAGGAATATCATTATAGATAGAGAACTCCAACATTTTTGGGTCTATTAACATTAACTTTAAGCTATCTGGATCATTTCTATAAAGAAGAGAAAGAATCATTGCATTTATACCCACTGATTTACCTGAACCTGTTGTACCTGCAATCAATAGATGTGGAAGTTTCTTTAAATCTGTTATAAATGGATTTCCAACAATATCTTTTCCCATAGCAATAGTCAATGGAGATTTAGAAGTCAAAAAGAGTTCACTCTCTAAAATATCACGAAGATATATCGTCTCAAAGCTATCATTTGGAATCTCAATACCTACTACATTTTTACCTGGAATTGGTGCTTGAATACGAATAGTCTCAGCTCTAAGAGCCATGGCTAAGTCATCTTGTAAATTTAAAATTTTAGAAACTTTTACGTTAGGCGCTGGTTTAAACTCAAATGTAGTAACTAATGGACCAGAGTATATATCCATAACCTCTCCAGAGATTTTAAACTGAGAGAGTTTCTCTAACAGTTCATGAACTTTTCTATCTATCTCAGATTCATCAATTCTTCTCTTTTTACTAGGTGATTTTTCTAGGAAATCAATATCTGGTAAGATAAAATCTTCTGGTTCTTCAATCTCTCCTCGTTCCAACTCATCCATCAGTTGACGATTTTGATCTAACTCTTCTAAAATATTTAAAGAAGAAGAAGTAAAACTCTCTAGCTCATCTTCTTCTACTTTAGGTTTTAATTTTATTTGAGAGCTATCTACCTCTTCAATAACTGATTGAGTCGGTTTCAACTTTTTTGAGGATTTAGATTTGGTTGTTTTAATCTCAATATTCCCAATATCATCAATTGGTCTATCCTCTAACATTGTAATTTCATCTTCATTTTTAGGAATTTTTTTCTTTTTACTCTTATGTACTATCTTTTTGGGTGTCTTAGATTGTATAGTTTTAGACTGTACCTTTTTTCGTACTCTTCGTTGAGCAACAATAGTTGTCATATTATCAGTACTTTTTTTATCAAAAAAAGGATTCTCAATTTGTGAAAATAGAGGAGTAAGTTTTTCTAAAATAAAATTTTTATATTTTATAATTTTTTTCATAAATCCTTTAAAATCAGGTATTTCATCTAAAACCAATATTAATCCTATACTCATAGAGAGTATCCAAGAGAGCCATAAACCTGCTTTACCAATAAGTGGATAGAGAGAATCATAAAAAAGAAGACCCACTGTTCCAGTAGAAAAACGCTCTACCAATAAAGCTTGTAAAAGAATCAAGGAGATTAAAAGAATTATCCAACCAACATAGAATTCTATATCTTTTAATAATCTCTTATTCTTATAAACTTGATATAAAGGATAAAGCATTATTAATAAATCGACATAAGCCAAATAACCAAAAAGTCGTATATTAGTCTCTCCATAAACCTTACCTATCTGCCCTACAGTTTCGGCAGAATGAAATATTGTTGAGAAAGCACCATATAAAAAAAGAATAAAAAATATAATAATAAGTATATGCACTAAAACTCCTATAAAATTTAAAAAATTATAACATTTTTTTAGACAAACTCCCAAAATATCGCTGTTTTAATATGTTTTCAAGAGTATTTCCATTAATTTCTTGTTTTTTTTAAAAAAAAATTGTAGAATTTATAAAACTTAATTATTACAAAGGATGATTTAATGAAAAAAGCAGAGTTTATTGATGCTGTAGCAGAGAAGTCAGGTTTATCTAAAAAAGATGCAAACGAGGCACTTAACGCAATACTAGAGACCATTACAGAGGCTTTAAAAGCTAAAAAAACTGTTAGTTTTATTGGCTTTGGGTCATTTTCAACAGTAGAGAGAGCAGCAAGAGAAGCAAGAGTACCATTAACAGGTAAAACCGTACAAATTCCAGCTAGAAATGCTGTTAAATTTAAAGTTGGGAAGTCACTAAAAGATTCAGTAGCATAATTTGACTACTATTTAATAGTCTTTTAAGTTTATCACTGTATAATTGCATTCCAACTTTATGTTGGAATGTGCCACAGTGATGGAACTGGTAGACTTGGTAGACTCAAAATCTTCTGCCTTAGGGCGTGTCGGTTCGAATCCGACCTGTGGTACCACCTTCGTTTTTTTAAATTTTCCCTTAAGTTTTTCTCTTTTTTCGTTATAATATTTTTTATTATATTCGTTCGATAAAATCGAACCTACATAATATCAATCAAATAAAACGTAGGTTCGATTTTATCGAATATTACTAAGTATTAGGAAATTATGAAACTAGTCGTAGCCATTACAGGTGCATCAGGCGTAGAGCTTGGCATCAAATTTATAAAATATCTACCCAAAGATATTGAAATTCATATTATCACCTCTGACAATGCCTTAACTGTTAACTATTTTGAAAAAAGTAATATCACTTTTCATGACAACAGTAATATTGCATCATCTATTGCATCTGGTTCATTTAAAGTTGATGCAACTGCTATTATCCCTTGTAGTATGAACTCTTTAGCCAAAATATCTTGTGGAATTGCAGATAATTTGGTTACACGTGTCGCATCTGTAGCACTAAAAGAGCAAAAAAAGTTACTTTTAGCTCCAAGAGAGCTTCCATTTTCAGCCATTGCTTTAGAAAATATGGAAAAATTAGCTAAACTCAATGTAATTATCGCCCCACCTGTTATGGGCTACTACTCACAATCTCAAACCATTGAAGATATGGAAAAATTTATTATTGGAAAGTGGTATGATATATTAGGAATAGATAATAACTTATATGAAAGATGGAGATAGAGATGAGAAGAGCAATTTACCCTGGAACTTTTGACCCTGTTACTAATGGACATGTTGATATTATTACTCGTGCTTCTATGATGTTTGATGAGATTATTGTGGCAGTGGCAGACAACCCAAAAAAAAATCCTATGTTTACAATTGAACAACGTATAGCTATGGCAAAGAAAGCTACAAGATTTCTTAGAAATGTTAAAGTTATTGGATTCTCTTCACTACTTGTTGATTTATCAGATGAGTTAGAGTCTAATATCATTATTAGAGGTATACGTGCAGTAAGTGACTTTGAGTATGAATTTCAGATGGGTTATGCCAACTCTTCATTAAAAAAAGAGTTAGAGACTATATTTTTAATGCCAAGTCTTGAATATGCTTTTATTAGCTCTTCTATTGTTCGTTCTCTACTCCCTTTTCATGGAAAAATAGAACATCTTGTACCTCACTGTATCTTAGATGATATAGAAAAGATTAGAAATAAGGAGTAAAAAATATGTATATACTGTTCGAAGGCATTGATACATGTGGTAAGAGTACCCAAGTTGAACTTGTTGCTAAACATTTCAATGAGATTAAAAACTTTAACCTTGATAAAACTATTATACCAGATGTGATTATTACAAAAGAACCTGGTGGAACAGAGTTTGGAAAAAAAGCTAGAGAGATTTTATTAGAAGACTCTTTAGCTTCAAAAAGAGCAGAACTTCTACTTTTTTTAGCAGACAGAGCAGAACACTACCATCAGATAGTTAAAAATAGTCATAATAAAATTATAATATCAGATCGTGGATTTCTTTCAGGTATTGGTTATGCTTTAGCTAATGGAGATTTTGAGTTTGACTATTTAGTAGAGCTAAATAAATTTTCGTTAGAAGGAAACTTTCCTGATTTAATTGTACTCTTTCTTATTGATATAGAGACACTAAAAGATAGAACTTCTGAAAAAACACTTGATGGTATAGAGTTAAGAGGATTGGAATATCTTATCTCTGTTCAAAATCATATGCGACAGAGCCTAAAAAAACTTGATATTCCCTATCTATTAATAGATGCTACCGATACTATAGAAAATATTTCAATATCTATCATAAATAAAATATCAAATATGTAGGGTTGAATTCAACCAACCCTACTCTACACTCTCCATAAGTATCTCAATAATATCTGTCATTGTCAAAATACCCTTAAGTTCATTATTATCAATAATCAATAGACGTTTAATACTTCTATTAACCATCATCTTTGACGCATATTGAACATTAAGCTTTGCAGAGACAGATACAGCAGGAATAGCAGCGATATCATAAACATTTAATAGATCAATGTCTCCATCTTCTGCAACAATACTCTGTAAAATATTCTTAAATGTTACCAAACCATAAGCACCATCAATAGAGCTTTTATCTACAATAACTGATTTAACAGAGTTATCTTTCATAACTTGCAGAGCATCTCTTACCGATGCCATAGGCGAAACTTTAATCAACTTTTCAGATGGGGTCATTACATTTTCAACTAGCATTTTATCTTCCTTTTAAATACTTTAAAATATATTTTAACATTTTTTACATAAGAGTTATAATATAAAGAGCAAAAAGCTCTCTATATCATAGATTTTATATCATGTTCAAACTTATGCAGTTCATTTATATCTAAGCCTGCAACATGACTTAATGGCAAAGTAAATATCAATCCACCATTAGTTGTACTATCCAAATTTAACTCTGTACGTATTGATTTCATCACCTTCATAGATAGCTTTCGAGGAAGAATAAAAAGAAGAATGGAGACATTCTCTTCTAAAGTTAA
>Ga0256827_10001412_pt1 | contig 15329 bp, 13 predicted proteins | sample CV84metaG_FD_185977 | JGI IMG/M metagenome (GOLD analysis project Ga0256827, IMG submission 185977) | Hydrothermal vent microbial communities from East Pacific Rise, Pacific Ocean - CV84 | ecosystem: Environmental > Aquatic > Marine > Hydrothermal vents | place: Pacific Ocean: East Pacific Rise... | reverse complement strand
TTAGAAAAACTAAAAAGCTTTTCTCTTTTTGATAGATAAAAAGAGAGAAAATAATAAAAAGAGTTCCTATCACAAGATTAACTTCCCATAAAGCTGTTGAAAAATAGATACTTCCAATAATAATAGTTCCTACTATCATCCACAAGAGTGTTGTCATATAAGCCATTATTTGTAATATTCGTAATTTCATTTTTATACTCTCTTTTTTCTTGACTAATTTAATATATTATAATCGGCTAACTCATCATCTGTCATAGGATGAATATTTTCAGCATCAGAAGCTTCTAAAGTATGAAAATAAAAGTCATATCCCACATCTACTCCTAACATTTTACAAAAATATAAAAGTTGATCATGATGTCTTTTATGCTCTTTTGGAAAATCTTTACCTTCTACAGTTACTCCATCCATATTATGTTCTGCCCAAGAGTGTATTCCCAATTTGACTGTCTCTTGATTTTCTATTTTTCTTTTTACACCAGCAGTAAATAAGTCTACTCCACCTGAAGCAATATCAGTATCTTCACTTTCTGTATCAATAACATAAGTATTTAGACGAGCTTTTCGTAAAAGTAACCCTGTTTGCATATTAATATCATCATGAACAGAACCAGCAATATTTTTTAACCTAATCTCTTTAATATTTGGATAGTTTTGAGTAATATCCACCATCTTATTAAATACATTTAATCCTAAATCTCCATCTTTTATAACTGCAAAGTTATCGATTCTATTATATTCGACTATTGCTGTTCCATTAGCAATAATTGTTTCAGGATAAACAACAATCAATGAATCTGAGGTATAAGTAATAATTGACATTTCATCCATTGTATTATCATTTGATTCTAAGATATGTGCTTGATCAAAAGAGACAACCATTGCCTCTTTATCATCATGTTTATCATCAATCACTATATATGTTAAGTTATTCTTCTCAAATTGTTGATAGAGATAATCTTCAGACTCACTATATAACCCCATTAAACCTATATCAAATTGAACCTCAGATATATTATCTATTGTATAGTTTTTATCCCAAACATGTATTTGTATTTTGGGTAGTTTAATTTCTGTTTTTAAATTTACAAATCTAGAATCTTTACCTATAAATTTAGTTGATAGCCTGTCAATATTATTATAATCAATATTACTATAATAGGCTTTGTCAAATGTTGTTCTAGGACTAGAACTCGAATTACTACTACCACATCCTATAAATAGTACGGAAACGAAAGAGAGTCCTACTGCCAATTTTTTTATTTTGTATTTCATTAAATATCCATTCTATTATTTTAACTATTTAATTTGAAGAGCTAGAAAGTAATTTAAAAGAGGTTACTTTACCTGACTTTTTATCTATAGTTAGCTTAACATTTTTATTTAGAGTATATTTACCACCTTTAGCATAAACCTCTTTTGTTTGCTTGTTATCTAGTTCTATAGTTAATTTATGGATAGTGGTTCCATATTTATCTTTGACGATTGCTTCTCCTGCATCAACACCAAAAAAAGAACTTACCGATTTAACTGTATCATTTCCACCTAGTGATTCACCAATGGCTCCACCCACCAAGGCACCTGTTAGTCCCGCTAAAACTTCTGTACCTCTTGAAACTTCTTTGTCTGAAAGTGTTGCAATATTTTTAATTTTTCCAGTATGAATTGTTGTATTTTCTGATATTTCTAATTTACCAGGCTCAATTCTTGGCTCTTTTTGAGAACATCCAGTCATCGATAAAATCAAGGTTATTGGAACCATACTGTTTAAGATTAATTTTTGCATTTAAAATCCTTTGTAATAAATTCATATTGAAAATATTATCTTAAAAAAATATAGAAAAAATATAGAATTTTAAAATTTAATGATAAATAGTGTCTGAGTATCCTGTTGTTCAAGATAAATTTTACCTTTCATCTCTTTCTCTATAATCATTTTAGAAATATGAAGCCCTATACCATCTCCATTTTTTTTAGTTGTAAAATAGGGCTCAAAAATTTTATCAATATGAGCAACATTAACACCTCCACCATTATCTGTAATAATAATTTTCTTATCTTCTATTACAATACTAATTCTAGGTTTTTTAACATTTTTCTCTATTAAAATATCTTTAGAATTATTAATAAGATTTAAAATAACTTGTTCCAATTCATTTTTATATCCAAAAAGTTCAAAATCTTTTTTAAGATTTATATTAAATTTAATATTATTTTTATGTAAAACAGCTCTTGATATTTCATAACTATTTTGTGTAATTGTATAAACACTAAATTTTGTTTTATTTTTAGAGGGATTATAAAACTCTCTAAAATACTCTATAGTCCGAGACATATACTGTACCTGCTCATTAAGTCTTTCTATAGTTTTTAAGTTCTTTTCGTCATCTACAGAACGCTTCTTAATATTCATTAATCCAAATGAGATAACATTCAACGGTTGTCGCCACTGATGAGTAATACTACTTATCATCTCCCCCATACTTGCCAATCTTGACTGTTGTATAAGCAACCCCTTTTGATGCTCTTTTTCAACTTCTAATAATCTAATTTTGTAAGCAATTGCTATTGATAATATTAAAGATTCTAAGGCAATAGCAATATGTAAAAAAGGAAAAACTATATTAAATAAACTTATAATACCTATATACTCTACAAATACAACTACAATTACAATAAACCATCCCAACATAATCATATAAAGAGGTAAATCTCGTGTTTCACTACCAATGTAAATTTCTACTAGAAGTAATAAAATGGGGAAAAAAATAGGAATAAATTTAAAAATAAATAGATGAGAAAGAAATATAATACAGAATGAATCTAATACTATTAGTATAAATATTGTATTAAAAAAAATATTCATATTATTTATATGATAACTTTTAAAAAAACTTTGTAAAAAAAGGGCTGAAAAGAATAACATAGAGAGTTGAGATATATCAAATAGCAATAAACTCTCTAGTTGAAAAAGTTGATTAAAAGGATATATATAGAGACTATCTAAGATAACTAAGAAAAATAAGGAAGATAGTTGAGCCAAAGCATAATAGAGGTAAGGTTTACTTTTTAAATAGAGATAAAGAGCAAAATTATAAGTAGATGCCGAAACAATAATTCCAAAACTAATTGTAGCAACCATAAAAGATAAATTATCAAAAGAGTGTATAATCTTGATAGTGTTGGGGAAATGTTCATCATAAAAAAAACTAACTGTTAGTGTAAAATAAATTATTATAAAAAAAAATTCAAATATAATTCGACTTCTCATCTATTCTCTTCCTTTTATTTTTAATTTAAATTTATTTTATATCCTATTTTTGAAATATTGAGAATAATATCTTTATGGATAATTTTACGTATATCATGTACTAATGAACGAATAGCTGCATCACTCATTCCTTTATACTCCCAAATATAATTTTCTATCTCTAAATAACTCACAACTCTATCTCTATTTCTTATTAATAATTCAAGTAATTTACTTTGTGATGCAGTGAGTGATATAATCTCGTTATTTTGTACCAAAGTATAATTAAAAGTATCATACTTACAAGTAGAAGACAAAGAGATAATATTAGATACTTTTGATTCTATTTTAGCATAACATCGTTCTAAAGATTCTAATATTATGGACTCCTCAATCGGTTTCAAAATGAATTTAACCAAATTTAACTCTACTGCATGTAAAAGATATTTTGTATCACTATAAGCTGTAGTAATAATTATAGGAATAAGTTCATCGAATTTTCGAATTAAAGAAATGAATTCTAAACCATTCATATTGGGCATCTCAATATCTGTAATAATCATATCAGGTTTCATTTCATGATATAAATCTAATCCCTCATTTCCATCAATTGCTATAAAAATTTCACTAAAAAACTCTTCAAGATAATCAATAACCATCTCTCTTACGATAGGTTCATCTTCTATATATAATAGTGAATATTTTTTCTTTTTTAACATCTTTTCTCCTAGTTTAGTCTCCTATTATATTTAAATATTTTTAAGATATATTGTTAATATATATTTTTTCTATATTTTTTCTAGATAAAATACTTCATCTTTACCCTTAAAGGAGTTTCTAGAATGCAAAAGACAATAAGCAGTTTACTTTTAGTAGTATTTGGTAGTACATTATTATCAGCAGAAGTATTTGATGATAATAAAGAAGGATTTATTCTTGGTGTTGGAGTGGGTATCTCTCGTATCAATAGTGATGTTACTCGAAATAGCAATAATAATTTCAAAATCAAAAGTGAATATGATACAGGATTTGCAACCTCACTAAAAATTGGTTACGGTTTCAATAATCAATTTTCAGCATTTCTAGTAAGAAATGCTTCATGGTTTAGTTACAGTAATGATCAAAAAGATGATACTTATGTTAGTGGTATTTTAGGCTTAGGAGTAAGTTATTACACTAGTAAAAATAGTCCTTTATATCTTACAGCAGCCTACGGTCAAGGGGACTTTATGAATCAATCTGAAGGAGAAAAAGAAATAGGTGGAGCTTTAATGTTTGGTATGGGATATGAAGTTTCTCCTCATTTACAAATAGAAGGAGATTGGATTCTATCTGCTATAGACAAGAGTAATACTAAGCTATCTACTTCTGCTTTTCAATTAAATATTAACTATCTTTTATATTAATCTTAAATATAAAAATTAATATATTATGCATATGAATATTTTATGTTATACTTCCTAATATTTTTTATCAAGCCTATTGGGAAGTATTATGAATAAAATCTTATTAATAATAAGTAGTTTACTAGTTTTTATTGGTTGTCAACTAATGAACAAAAATAGTAACAAATCCATTAGACTACCCCAAAAAGTAACTATTCAACTTCCAAAACTTTTAAGTAGAAAAAATTTAAAGCAAGAGAAACGAAATCAAAAAATTATTATTGAAAATACCGCTTTAGGTGAATATGCTGTTGGATATCAATTTATAAAAATGAACTTATCTTTTTTTGAAGATATTGATAGTATTATGACTTCTCAACTATTTTTTATAGACAAAATAATGAATAAGATTCAAAAGAAATGTCTCAATACTCATATGAATCAGAGCTGTAAAATAGAAGAAATATCTATCAGAATTACACCTTCTCTATTTAAAGAATATCAATTTTTTTTAAATAAAAAAGAAGACCCTATAAATATAGAACAAGGGGGAGAAATTATATTTAAAAAATTAGAATTTATTCATAATGATTCTATTCATCTATATACATATAACTTGAAATTTAATTTTGGAGAACGCTATCTAGAAGATAATATTAAAGAAGCTGTTCAAAAAGTTCAATGGTCAAATAAAAATAACAGTGTTCTATCTTCACTAGGAACTAAAAAACTTGACTCAACTCAAGAGTTAATCACTATCTATTACAATCAAACAGAAAAAGAAGAGATGAATTTTCATTTACGAGAGATAAACTTACCTAATGATATAGATATTAATCTTGATTTTAATATTTTAAAAGAAAATGCTAACTATATTGTAAAAGCATTAAATATACAAGAGGAAGAAGAAGAGAAGAATAAAGACTTATTTGTAGTCTCTACTTATATTAAATTAAATAATAATGGTGGTTTTGACATAATAAATATGGATATAAAAGAAGAGAATAGTAATAATAATATTCAGTATGCACAACATGATACTTTTGATAGTGAAGGTCATGTTGTAAATTTATCTTTCTGTTTAGAGTATTTTGAAGAGTGTAGTATAAATAACCAAGAGACTTGGTTTAGTAATATAGAAGAGAGTGTTATTAAAAATATGCCTAAATATTTTGACAAAATCACTATAGAAGGAGAGTATCATCTAGAAAATGGAGTATACTATTTACTTCCCAACAATACAAATTTTGACAAACTATCATTAGACTTCGTGGCAAAACATAAGATAGCTGAGTTTCTCTCTTTAAAAAATTCTATAGCGGGTGTTTTATATAAGAGAGAATACTCAAAACAACTCAATGATTTACAACTAGTCTATGCTCAATATGATGAAAATATTTTTACAAATATATCAAAACAAAAAAAGCAATTTTTCAAACTTATTCCCAAACAAGATAAACCAAATTTTATTATTAAAATAAATAATATTAAATAATTCTAAGGACTGTAATAAATTCTGTGTTAATCCCCTCTCACTTATACTCCAAAAGTTGTGTCAAAGTTGTTACCAGATGCTCTTGCAAAGATTTAAGCTCTTCGAGTGTTCCCTCTTTTGCACCAAACTGTAATCTGTTTGCCTCTTCAGCAAGTTCAGAAAGTCCCAAGTTTGCTAAAATTCCCTTAAGAGCATGAAAATCATCAAGGAGCATCAGACAGTTCTCATCTCGGCTATGTTCATTAATACTCTTTAATGAGTCATAGATACTAATCATTGCAATATCAAAGAGATGGATAGCAGTCTCTTCATCAAAGTTTTTTCGAAGATGAATCAATGCCGTATCAACCAAGGTAGAGAGTAGATTTTCATTTTTAGATATAAACTTATGATTAATCAATTTTAAGAGCTGATTTTCTATATCAACCTTCTCTAGAGGCTTCTCAATAAAAGCATTCATTCCTGACTCTTGAGCCTCCATTTTATCTTCTGTATAGACATTAGCACTCATACATATAATAGGTGTAATAGTATCAAATTCACGTATCTTTCGTGTAGCTTTTTGACCACTCATCACAGGCATTCGCATATCCATAAAAATAGCATCATACTGATTTGTTTTTGCCATCTCTAATGCAATGGCTCCATTACTTGCTGTATCACAAGTAATACCAAAGAAGTTATTAAGCATCTCTGCCTCATAAATTCTATTGATTTCAACATCTTCAACAATTAATATTTTAAGTTTGGAATAATCCATATTATTGTGATTTTCTTTACTGTTTGTACTATAAAACTTCTCTATTTCTAAAATAAATTGCTGATACGCAATCGGTTTAGAGATAAGCATATCAAAAGCTGTTATATCAACAACTGTATCATCATTCATCCAAGCAAAAAGCTTAATATTCTCATTGATTAAAGTAAACATTTTAGCAATATGTGCTGTATTTTCACCACAAACATCAACATCAAAAATAACACTATCATATTTTTGTGCATAAGGTAAAATATCAACCAAAAGCTTAGGAATTCCTCCTTCTGAAATATCATAATGATGAAAACTATCCATTCCAATACTCTGAAGCTCCATCGCAACAGAGTCCATAAATGAACTTTTAGGAGAACAGACTAACACCTCTTTGTTAATCAGTTTTTTTCCTATCTCTTTTTTAATCGATTTTTCTACAAGAATACGAACAACAAAAAGACTTCCTCCACCTTCAACAGCATGATAGGTAATCTCTCCACCCATTAAATGAGCCAACTCTTGAGAGATAAAAAGTCCCAATCCTGTACCTTGTGTCTTATCAGTTGAGGCAAAAGGAACAAAGAGTTTATCAACAAATCCTTCAGGAATTCCAGGTCCTGTATCCTCTATATGGATGATTACTTCAAGCATATTTCTCTGATGTTTACACTCAGATACTGAAGCAACAGAGCAACCTATATCTCCACTATGGGTAAATTTTGCTGCATTAGAGAGTAAGTTTATAATAATCTGTTTCAAACGTTTATCATCTACTTTAATCTTATATTCGAGTGGTGGAATATTAATATTAAACGTAACACCTTCTGCAATTTTTGACTGAATTAAAGTAGTACTCTCATTTAAAATATCATAAAGCTCTACTACCTTTGGATTTAACTCTACCCGCTTATCTGCAAATTTTGCTACATCTAGTAGATCATTAATTAAAGATAATAGATAGTGTGAACTCTGAGTAATACTCTCTAGGTAGCGTTTTTGTTTACTGCTAAGAGTTGTATCTGCCATAAGTTCGCCATAGCCAAGAATAGAGGTCATAGGTGTTCGTAACTCATGACTAACCGAAGCAATAAAACGTTTTTCATTACGTAAAGAGTCTTCTAGTTCACTATTTATATTAGATAATAGATTCGCAAGAATAAGCTTCTCGTCATTATTCTTTTCATACTTCTTTTTAGCAATTTTTAACTCTTTTTTGAGTTTTTTTATCTCATCATCTTTTGAAATCATATATCTATCTTCTCTTCTAAAAATAGGGTTACAAAAGTCTCATTATGAAAACAGTACCCTCCAGGAAAAGCACCAATCTCCCCATAAGCAAAAAAACCAACAAGGGGGACTCCACTTCTCTTATAAACAGCATCAATCTCTAAATATGTTAGGTGACCCAAGACTTGTTTTCTAGAACAGCAAGGAAAAAGTAATCCTAATTGAGGTTGAAAAGTAGGGTTACGACTAAAAACATCTTCTATAGAGGTAGCAACTTCATCTATAATTGATTTTCCTTTTGGTGCGGATATTCGCACTTTTGCCTTCTCTTCTACATGTCCTGCAAATACCAATGAGCCATTTGTTTCATCAATATCTAAAACCGCTCTATAGACAACTTGCCCATTTCTCAAACGTACTTCGAGAGGATACTCTAGCCCTGCTTGGGGCATATCATCAACAGTAATACCTAAATAGCGTTTATAAAAATCAACCGCAGGTGTTCCATCAATCTCATAAACAATGTTTTTGATTGCCTTTGTAACAATACGCTCTTTACCTATACCTCCCCAACCAAAGGCTCTTGAACCCAAAATATTTATTTTACTTCTATCTAATGCCAAAGCGATAACACCTTGATTGGAGTAGATTCCACTAGAGAAAACAAATGTTTCCTTGAGTCTCAATCCATCTCCTGCGGAGCCACCAAAAACATACTCTATGTTACGAGATATAATTCCTTGTGTATAGGCATCATTATCAAAAGTAAGTCCAGAGGTCAACGTAATAATACTACAATCAGAAAAAGCACTCTTTGCCCACATACCAATATGCTCCCCTACTCTATAAGCATCATAGTTATCTTCTATCTCAATAAAGGTCATTTCAATACTTTTAGGATTAAGCTCTATGAGCATTACAACAATCTGCTCATCAACTTCATGAACACCATCAACGGCATTAGCATAAATCTCTCCATCTGTTGTGGCACCAAGTATATAGAAAGTATACTTATTGAGTCTCATCGATAACTTCTCTATATTAAACATAGAAGAGGCAAAAATAAATGCCAAGGAAGGCTTTAATCCTTCTGCTAATTGCTTATCTATTTTTTGTACAATTTTTTTTATAGATTTAGCATGAAGTGTAACTGTTCTCATTTTTTACTAAACCAACTGCTGATATATTTTATTTTTAAACTTCTCTAGGTTGAAAGGTTTTGCAATAAAATCATCCGCACCTAACTGTAAAGATTTTTTCTTCTCCATCTCATCACTGGTAGTTACAATAACGGGAATATTCTCAAAGAGTGTTCCTCCTCGAATAATTTTTAAGGTCTCAAACCCATTCAAAACAGGCATATGCAAATCAAGAAGACAGATATCCATTGGTTCAGCATCTAAAATAGCTAATGCCTCTAGACCATTTTTTGCCTCAAAAGGAGTAATATTCCCCAGTTTCAGCAGTAGAGATTTAATCAAAATTCGATTAAACTTATCATCTTCTACAATCAATACTTTTATATCTTCTAATAACTCTCTTTGCATAAAACAACTCCTAATAATTAACTTTCTTAATTATATCTTAGGTTTTTCAATTGTGATTTAAATGTAATGTTATTTTTATAATAAAAAGAAAAAAATGGGAAGTTTTAACCCTGAAGATATAGGATTGGTTTGATTATGTTTTAATAACCAAACCTTTTATTATTCTATGTGAATAGCTTATAGATAACTACAACAATAGTCTGTAATACTCTTTACTTTAATATCAAATTTAGAGTTTGCAGGAACATTAAAACTACCACCTGCATTAACCGTAATCCACTCATCGGAATCAGCTAGTTTATACTCAACATCTCCTGCTGTTATCTCCATAAGTTCAGCAGAGTCTGTTCCAAAAGTATACTCTCCAACTTGCATATACCCTAAAGTTTTTCTACTACCATCTGCAAAGTGAACCGTTCGGCTTGTTACAGCTCCATCAAAATAACTATTACCTGCAATATCTACAGTTACATTTTCAAAACTCATTCTATTTTCCTTTTTAATTGAAAGTATAGATATTATAACCAATTATGGAGAGGGAGAATAAGACTTTTTTATATCTTTTTAATACCAAAGGTTAAAAAAGGTAGTAAAGTAGCTTATTCTTGATGTGAGTAATCTATTGACACCCAACACACTCTTGACTTCTATCTTCAATATCATTTGAAGTCTCTGGCGATTGACTTCGTAGATAATAGGTTGATTTCAAACCATACTTCCAAGCATTCATGTAAATTTCATTAAGATACTTACCACTCGCTTTATCTAAAGTAATAAAAATATTAAGAGACTGTCCTTGGTCAATCCACTTCTGACGAATTGCCCCTGCCTTGACTAAAATATTTTGGTCAAGGTCATAGCTTGGAGTATAATAGCTCCATGTCTCAGGGGAGAGGTTTGGTGCAACAACAGGAATTAATCCCGAAAGGTTCTCTTCAAACCATTTACGCTTATAGACAGGCTCAATCGCTTGGGTTGTTCCTGTTAAAATAGAGATTGAGGAGGTAGGTGCAACTGCCATTAAATACCCATTACGCATCCCATCGTTTTTAACCTTCTCTTTCAATTTAACCCAATCATGTGTATAGCCAAATATTCCGCCACGATCTACCAATCGACAAGCCTCTTCCTTGGCATTATCAATAGGGAAAATACCTTTAGACCAGTCTGAACCTTCATAACTAATATAACTTCCTTTCTCGATAGCTAAATCACTAGATGATTTTATAGCATAATAAGAGACCGACTCCATCACTTCATCTATCTTATGAAAATGTTCATTGGAACCCCACTCTATCTTGGACTCTGCTAACATCTGAGCTTCACCCATAACACCCAATCCAATAGCACGTGTCTTCTCATTAGTCTTCTTCACTTTTGCCAAAGGATAGAAGTTCAAGTCAATCACATTGTCAAGCATCCTAATAGCTGTAGGAATCACTCTTTTTAAATCCTCTTTAGTGTGAACTTTTGACAAGTTAATTGATGCCAAGTTACAAACTGCTGTCTCGCCATCTGTCTGCTCTTTGTCAACCATCCAAATCTGTTTACCTTGAAGAGAATCCAATGCGGTAATCTTTTTAGCAGGTTTTGTCATCCCATTGTCAACCGTTACCATATCCTCTTCTTCAAATACCTCTGTAGTTTTATCGATATAAGTTAATTTTATTTTATAATGATTAGGAGAAGTATTTTGAAATATTTCTGTACATAAATTACTACTTCGTATAACACCACTATGTTTATTAGGATTTGCCTTATTGGCTGTATCTTTAAAGGTTAAAAAAGGATTCCCTGTCTCAAAGTAGCTTCGTAGTATCTCTTTCCATAACCCTTTAGCCGATATAGTTTCACGTGTAATATTATTATCGCCTGCCTCAAGCTCTAAATAACGTGATTCAAACTCTTTTCCATAGAGGTTAGTAAGCTCACGCACCTCATAAGGATCAAACAACGTCCAACGTGCATCCTCTTGAACTCTCTGCATAAACAAATCATTTAACCACAACGCAGGAAAAAGGTCATGAGCTCTTCTTCGTTCTTCTCCTGAGTTCTTTTTTAAATCTAAAAAATCTCTAACATCAATATGCCAAGGCTCAACATAAACGGCTATAGCACCCTTTCTCGTGCCGAGCTGATCGACTGCAATCGCCACATCATTAGCAATTTTCAAAAAGGGAACAATTCCACCTGCAGCGTGTTTGTGTCCATCAATGTAGCTTCCCATTCCTCGTACTTGAGACCAATCCCAACCGATTCCACCACCAAATTTACTTAGCAGTGCCATCTCTTTGTAGGCATCAAAAATTCCTTCGATGTTGTCAGGAGAAGAACCAATATAACAACTTGACAACTGGTGTCTTGGAGTACGAGCATTTGACAACGTTGGTGTTGCTGCCATAACCTCAAATTTGCTCAAAATATCATAGAATTTTTTAGCCCACGTTTGACAATCAAACTCATTTTGAGCCAAGAACATCGCCACACCCATAAAAAGCTGTTGAGGCAACTCAATCGGTTTACCATTTGAGTCTTTTAGTAAATAGCGATCGTAGAGTGTTCTAATTCCAAGGTAGTTAAATTGTAAATCTCTATCAGTAACCAAATAATCATTCAAATCATCAAGGTCATACTTCTCTTTAAGTCCCAAAAGAATACGTCCTTCAGCTTCGCCTTTTTCAAAATATTCACTTAGATGGGTATAACCTGTAAATCCTGTAACCTTATGATATATATCATACAAGAAGAGTCGTGATGCAACAAAAGTCCAATTTGGTCTATCAATGTCAATCTTGTCAACAGCCGTTTTAATAAGTGTCTGCTGTATATCTTCGGAACTCATCATATCTTGAAACTGTAAATTAGCGTCAACTTCCAGTTCACTTTGACTCACACCCTCTAATCCTGCTACTGATGCAGAAGTGTACTTTTGAATCTTTGTAATATCTAATGTTTCAACTCGTCCACTTCTCTTTACAACTCTTATCATTTAACTTCCTTTGATTTATATATATTTATATTACTAAAAAACCACTTTATTTTTTGTTAAAATTTATGACTTTAAATGTGATTATATTGATGATTTTATTTTAAATTGAGGGTTGACAGAGTTGTCACCCTCTGCTTGACTATTTAAAGACGCGAGCAAAAATTTTATCTACATTTTTGGTGTAGTAATCAAAATTGAAACACTCTCGAATTTGCTCTTCACTCAATGATTCACGTAGCTCTTCATCCGCCAAAAGATAACCAAGGTAAAGAGACTCTCCATTCTCATTAAGAGGCGATTTTCCTGCCTGAATCTCTTCCCATACTTTCATAGCATTTCTTTGAACAATTCTATACGCATCTTCACGGCTTACTCCTGCAATTGGTAACTCAAGTAGCACTCTCTGAGAGAATACAAGCCCACCTGTAAGGTTTAAGTTTTTCATCATATTTTCAGGCATAACCGTTAAGTTGGCAATAACACTGTTCATTCTATGCATCATAAAATTGGTTGTAATAAACGCATCTGGCAACCAAAATCTTTCTGTAGAAGAGTGAGAGATATCTCTCTCATGCCACAGTGCTACATTTTCCATAGCAGGGTTAACATAGGCTCTAATCATTCGTGCAAGACCCGTAATATTTTCGGTAAGAATCGGGTTTCTTTTATGAGGCATTGCCGATGAACCTTTTTGCCCTTTGGCAAAATACTCCTCTGCTTCATAGACCTCTGTTCGTTGTAAATGTCTTACTTGTACAGCAAATTTTTCTATAGAAGATGCCATCAATCCCAACGCACTTGCAAGTCTTGCATATCGGTCTCTATGTACCACTTGGTTTGAACATGGCTCAGGTTTTAACCCTAGCTCTGCCATTGCATACTCTTCAAGCTCTAGTGGAGCGTGAGCAAAGTTACCCATTGCACCAGAGATTTGACCCACAGCAATAACATCCATAGTCTGCTCTAGATTTGTCAAGTGACGAGCCATCTCATCATACCAAACTGCAAGAGTTAAACCAAAGGTAATTGGCTCTCCATGAATACCATGTGAACGCCCTACCATTAGTGTCATTTTATGCTCTTCGGCTCTTTTTTTGATAGATTCCATAAGCATTTTTACATCTTTGATGATGATTTCTAATGAAGCTTTCATCTGCAAAGCAACACCTGTATCAACTGCATCAGAGCTTGTCATACCATAGTGAAACCATCTTGACTCTTCTCCAAGGCTTTCACTTACAGAGGTATTAAATGCAATTAAATCATGTCTGGTAATCGCTTCAATCTCTTCAATTCTCTCAACAGAAAAAGAGGCATTCTCAACAATCTTTTTACAATCATCATCGGGAATCAAGCCCAATTTGTTCCATGCTTTTACTGCTGCTTTTTCAACTTCGAGCCATGCGTCATATCGTGCTTGTTGTGTCCATTTTTCTGCCATCTCTGGTCTTGAGTATCGTTCTATCATTTTAGTCCTTGGAAGTAGTTAGAATATATCGTTCGATGAAATCGAACCTACGAAGTTTTATGTCTGTTGGCTGTAGGTTCGATTTTATCGAACAAGAAATTATCATAAATTTTTATGATAGAATTCTATCCAATTCGACTAAGAAAGAGGTAAAAAATATGCCATTTGTCAAGCGACCATTTCACGTAGAAAAACCAATCAAAGCTTTTCTTTATATTATGAAAAAACTAAATTTCACACAAGGCGAAGCACAGCGTTTAATTGCCAAGGGTCGTGTTTTAATTGATGGAAAATCTATTTATAATACAGGTGCCATTATAGAAGGCGATATCGAGATGGTCTACTTTGAACCAAAAAGCCGAGGGATAAAACCACTATTTATAGATAAAAACTTTTTAGTGTTTGAAAAGCCTTCAGGAGTTTTAGTCCATCCCAATACAATGGCAACCGAATACTCAATGCTTGATGAAGTACGACATCACTCGGGACAAAATGCCAATGGAACGCACCGAATTGACATGGAGACTTCGGGGCTATTTTTGGCAAGTAGACACAAAAATGCAGAACGTTTTTTAAAAGGTTCATTTGAACGTAAGACAATTAAAAAAGAGTATTTGGCTTGGGTTACAGGAAAAGTAGAAAAAGCATTTACAGTCGAAAAAGGTATTCGTGTTCGTCAAGACTACTCAACAAACAAACATAAAGTAGAGATAGACGATACAGCAAAATATGCTAAAACCGAGTTTACACCACTAGAATATGATGACAATCTAGATACCACTTTAGTCAAGTGTAAACCATTGACAGGAAGGTTGCATCAGATACGTTTACATTTGTTTCACGTGAAACATCCTATCCTTGGAGACCCTATTTATGGTACTTCCTTTGAAAAATCAGACAATTATTTGGATGGAACAATAACTCAAGAAGAGCGTTTTATAGCAACAGGAGCAACACGTTTACTCTTGCATGCCAACGCTTTACATTTTCCTTATGGAGCAAGCTATAGTATCTATTCAAAAATTGATTTTATCGAAGCAAAAAAAGAGATTTGTCCAAAAGAGAAACGGTTGTTTTTCACATAGGTGTGATTGCTATCACATACGCGTCAACCTAAGCCCAAATTTTTGGATTCATTATATCATCACAGCTATAAAAAGAAGCCGAAGTTAAAACTAAATCAAGAGAGGAGAGCCTTTTCCTCCTCTTGTCTTTAA
>Ga0256827_10001409_pt1 | contig 15342 bp, 16 predicted proteins | sample CV84metaG_FD_185977 | JGI IMG/M metagenome (GOLD analysis project Ga0256827, IMG submission 185977) | Hydrothermal vent microbial communities from East Pacific Rise, Pacific Ocean - CV84 | ecosystem: Environmental > Aquatic > Marine > Hydrothermal vents | place: Pacific Ocean: East Pacific Rise... | reverse complement strand
ACTTGGGTTGTGGTTGACTCTCATGGGTTGTAGTCTAACACCTTTGCCTAACAGTTCAATTTTCTCTACAAAAAAGGAGATATATAGGCTCAATGAGATGTTACTTGAGCTAAATAGTTCAATAGACCCTAAAGAGGCAAACGACCTATCAAAAGAGGCAGTTTTGTTCTCTCATAGTTTGGCATCTAATTATAAAGTAGTCTCTCCTCCTCTATGGCATAATACATTAGTCAATGTAGGTATTAGAAAAAAAGGTCTCTGCTATGAGTGGGCAGGAGATCTTTTGAGACATCTTTTGAGTAGAGAGTATAAAAGCTTTCATTTCTATTTTATTGGATCAGATATTGGTAACTACTTTGAACATAATGCTTTGGCTGTAACATTTGATGGAGGAGATTTGAATCATAGTATAGTCTTAGATGCATGGCGAAATTCAGGAAATTTGTATTTTGATAAGATAGAAAATGATAAAAAATATAGTTGGAAAAAGAGATATAGAATATATAGAGAGATCAAAAATGAGTACCACCAAGATAGGTGGTAGATTTTAGTGACCTTGTTGTCTTAAAAGACCTTCACATGGCTCAGTTTGTGCTATTGGTAGATCTTCACCTTGATATGGACAGAGTTCAGCAACATCTTCGCAGTCTGGACATTTTTCAATATTTGGCTTATAACAGTCTGTTCTCATTTTCTGTTTTTGAACCACTACTACTTTTGCTGGTCTAATATCTCCTCCTGCAAAAAGAGTTGCTCCTGCGATCATAAGTGCCAAGAATAATTTCATACTACTTCCTTAATGTTTTAATATGTACAACTGTATCATTATTTGCATCAATAGAAAATATAAAATTATATTTAATTTGAAAAATAAATATTAAATTAAAAAATGTAATATGCTATAATATTTCCTTTTTTAAGGAAATATTATGTTTTTATGTAAGGTTTGTGATAGTCAAACAGATGAGATGAGAGATGAAAAAAAGAGTCTTAGTTATTATAGATGTAAATCATGTGGATTTATCTATCTTGATGATGCTGAAATTATAGATACCCAAAGTGAAAAAAAGCACTACGAACAGCACAATAATAGCTTCGAATCTCTAGGATATGTCAAGATGTTTGAGTCGTTCATAGAGGTGGCAATTTCTCCTTATGAGAAGGAGATAAAAACAGCCTTGGAGTTTGGTTGTGGAACAGGTGCAGTACTAGCAGAGCTTTTGCGAAGAAGAGGGATGAAGGTTGATAAATACGATATTTATTTCTATCCAAATAGAGTCTATGAGGGCAAAAGATATGACCTGATCACCTCTACAGAGGTCTTTGAACATCTACAAAAACCTTTAGAGATTTTGGAGCTTTTGAGTGAGCATTTAGAAGAGGGTGGATATATCACTTTGATGACCAAATTCCCACCAAGTAGTGATAAAGAGTTTTTGGATTGGTGGTATAGACGAGATGTGACACATATTAGTTTTTTTACTCCAAAGAGCTTTGAGATTATGGCTCAAAAAATAGGTCTGAAAATGGTTAAAACTATAGATAAAAATATAGTAATTTTTCAAAAATGATAGAGATTTTATATCAAGATGAATATCTAGTTATTATCAACAAACCCTCAGGTCTATTGGTTCATAAGTCTCCTATAGATAAGAGAGAGACAGAGTTTGCTCTACAACTAGTTAGAGATCAGATTGGTCAGTTTGTCTATTCTGTTCATCGCTTGGATAAACCAACCTCAGGAGTTTTGATCTTTGCTTTGAGTAGCGAAGTGGCAAGACTGCTCTCTGAGGATCTCAAAGCTCACAAGATTCAAAAAGAGTATATTGCTGTGGTGAGAGGGTATACCAAAGAGGAGGAGTTGATAGATTATGATCTCAAAGTGATCTTAGATAAAAAAGCTGATAGAGATCGCAATCAAAACAAAGCTCCCCAAGAGGCACAGACCTACTATCAAAGAGTAGATACTGTAGAGCTACCCTATCCTGTGAGTCGTTATCCTGTGGCTAGGTACTCTCTTGTTAGACTACTCCCAAAAACAGGACGAAAGCATCAACTTAGAAGACATATGAAACATATTCTTCATCCTATTGTGGGTGATACCAAATATGGTCGAAATGAACACAATAGACTTTTTAGGGAGAAGTTCAATTCTCATCGTCTACTGCTTCATGCCTCAAAAATCTCTTTTGATCATCCCATTACAAGAGAGCTTATGGTAATAGAAGCAGGGCTAGATGAGGTCTTTAGAGAGGTTATTTGTAGTTTTTCATCGCCTGTAGAGCTTCTCTGAGTTGGGTTCTTCTCTTTAGGGTCTCTCTTTTGTCGTGGAGCTGTTTACCTTTGGCTATAGCAATACTAAGCTTTGCCAAGTTTCTCTCATTGAAGTAGATCATTAGAGGGACTATTGTGAGACCATCTTTTTGCACCTTTTCAAAGAGTTTATCTAGCTGTTTTTTATGCAAAAGCAGTTTTCTAGGGCTTCTACTATCTCGTGCATAGTTTGCATTGGTTGTATCTAGGTGTGCGATATGTCCATTCATCAGATGTAGTTCACCTTTGATAAAGCGACAAAAAGCATCATTTAGATTGGCTCTTTTGGCTCGAAGGGCTTTTACTTCGCTCCCTAGCAGGACAATCCCTGCTTCAAACTTCTCTTGAATCTCATAATCATGGTAGGCTTTTTTGTTTTTGGATATTATATTTATTGACATAGTAATATTCTTTTTTTAGTTGTATTATAGCTAAATTCCCTCAATTCTAAAAAATGTACTCCCACTTCCTGAAAAATACCACCCCTCTTTTGCCATCTCTTTGAGTTTTGGATAGGCGATAAGTGAAGCCTTGTATAGATCATTTGCCTCTACAGCATCTACTTTAGACAAAACTTCACGAGTTGTCAATCTCTCCCACCCCTCAAAACTCGTAGATTCGATTTTATTGAACAGATTCTGCTTAAATGTCTTATATACCAATGGCGTATCACAATGAAGATCAGGAGTATAAAGCTCTATCTCAAAAGGCTCATCTTCAAATGGCTCAACAACCTCCCCAAATCCTGATACATTCGCCCACTCATAATCATATACAAAAAATGGAACATCAGCTCCCACTGTAGATCCAATCTGAGCTAGAGTAGGGGTATCAATGCCAAGTTTACAAACCTCATTAAAGAGACGCATAAAAGCCCCTGCATCGCTACTCCCACCACCCAGACCAGCCCCTGATGGTATCTTTTTATCAACCACTACTTTATGATACTTGAAAAAATCATTGATAATACAGTGGCTGTTATGCTCTTTGATGGCGATATATGCCCTGTATATAGTGTTTGACCCTATCGGAACATCTCCACACCCTTCAATAGTAAAGCTCTCACAGTTTTGAGGTACAAAAGTGATAGTATCATATAGATTTGGCACTTTGACAAAGCGAGAGAGTAGGGTGTGGTATCCATCTTTGTGTCCTGTTATTTTGAGAAAAGTGTTTATTTTAGCATGTGCTTTTATTGTCATGAGACTCCTTTTTATATTTTATTATAACATTTACTATTATTTTTTATTAAAAATAGTTTATAATCACGGTTGTCAAAAGGGATCCCATGAAAAATAGTATAGTAAAAATTGAGAGTATAACCAACGATAGCTTTGGTACAGGGTTTGTTATTGATCGAGATACTGATGGTGTCTATATACTAACTTGTCAACATATTATAGCCGAAGTAGAGAGACCTATTATTGATCAAGTCTTGGCTAAAGTTATTGTCGAAGATAGCTTCATAGATATGGCTGTTTTGTATGTTTCTAAACTCTCACAAGAACCATTGATCCTACACTATGCCTTTTGTGATAAGCTTAGAGTTGAGATTATAGGGTTTAGCCATTTTAACCAACAAAAAACCCAAAAACAGCATATCTCTGCAACACTTTTTCGTGAGACTGTAGAGCTACACTCCAAAGTTGATAATAGACACTGTACTGTGCATAAGATAAAGGTTAATGATGGTTTTGACTTCAATCATGGAAATAGTGGATCTCCCGTAATTTGCAAAAAAAGCAAAAATATTATAGCGATGATTAGTTATAAAAAAGGTAGTGATATTGGCTATGCCATAGATATAAAGTATCTAAAAACTATCTGGAGAGATATGCCAAAAGGGCTATTGAGTGGAGAGAAAAAAAAGATAAAAGAACCGTCCAAAGTTTCTTTATCTCCCAAGAAACCTAAATTGAAAGTAGTCTTATATCTTTTTTTGTTACTTTTCGGCGTTTATTCTCTCTCTTATATGAGTTATTTTAACCCTTTCTCTTCATCTCAAGCTTTTGTAGAAAAGTATCAAAATATCGAGATTATCTTAAAAGAGATTAGAAAAGAGAAAAATCAGATAACTGCTGTGATTGTATTTCAAAACAATGGAGATAAAAATATCGATATTCAATATAATTATAGTCATATAAAGATGACTGATGAGAATGGAAAAATATGGAAAATTATCACAATTAACTCTATGAACTCAATCTACTCTAAACCAACAGTAATCCTTAATGATGGAAGAAGAATTATCTCTGAACATATTTTTAAAGCAACCGATAGTGTCGATGGAAAAGATTTTTATATGAGTCTTGAGTATATTATTAATGGTGAAAAAGTACTGTTTGGGTTTGATCATATTAGGTTGTAGATGGTAAAATATAAAAAGGAACAAAAAATGCAAACAACCCTACTAATCTACATGGCAGCAGACAACGACCTAGATCTATTTGCCGAGGAAGATCTAAGACGAATCAAAGAGAGTTCATATGGTAGTGATACCAATATTGTAGTGCAGTATGATAGTACTCTCTTTGTAGATGTTGTTGATACTCTTCGGCTCTATATCCAAGATGGAGAGGTAGTCAAAGAGGAGGAGTTGGGTGAGACCAATACAGGTGATCCTGCTGTTCTCAAAGAGTTTATCGAGGTCTCTTCTGCATTTTATCCTGCTGATAGGACTATTTTGATCATCTGGTCTCATGGTTTGGGGGTGGATGATAGGGATATTTATGCTGAATCAAAGAGTCGTGAGCGATATTTCGTTCCCAAAGAGGAGATTGAGATGATCGCTGTGGGGTTTGATGACTCAGCAGGGGATTTTTTGGATAATCTTGAACTCCAAAAAGCTCTGGATAGCTCTGTAGAGATAGATATACTTGGATTTGATGCTTGTCTTATGGGGATGTTTGAGATAGTCTATCAGCTTCGCAATCAGACCAAAGTGATGATAGCTTCACAACATCTTGAACCTGTTTTTGGGTGGGACTATCGGCGTATTTTGAGAGAGCTAGATATGGAGAAGTCAGCTATAGAGATAGGTAGAGAGTTTATAGCGTTTCATGATCAACGCCATAGCAATCCAAGACGAGATGTGACTCAATCAGCTATAGATACAGGAGTGATCAAAGAGGTAGCAGAGGATCTGGATAGGTTTGCTGAAATTTTGCGTAGAGAGTTGAAAAAAGGGGATAAGCAGAAGAGTCAAAAAGCTCTATACTATACACTTGATAACTCTCAATATTTTGATCGTAAAGATTATGTAGATCTAGTCGATTTTGTCCATAAGGTCAAAGAGCGATTATCTATAGATGTGTTAGAACCTTATGCCAATAGGCTATTAGAGTCATTGGATAGGTTGATTATCGCTAATCATGCGATTGGTAGAGATATGGAGAGTGCCAATGGTCTATCTATCTACTTCCCTAATGAGAGCCGACCATTTAAAGAGACTTTTGAGATGTATGAGAAGCTGGATTTTAGTCAAGAGTATCCCAATTGGATTAAGCTTTTGAAGTGGTATTGGCTCTAAACTTCTCAACCCGATTAAGTTTATACTTCACTTCACCATCTATTATCTCAATAATAGAGAAAAACTTCTCTCTCTCGACCCAGTAGACTCCATTCTCTTGGGTCTCAAAATACTCTATAGATAGCTTTTTGCCTAGCTCCATATACTCCTCATCTCCTAGATATATATTTCTTGGGATTTTTAGGAACTTTAGAGGATCGAGAGCTTTTTCATTGTCATAGTGAAATGCCCCTTCGTAGTCTCTTCTGAGGCTTGATAGTGTTGCATCTACTCCTAATTTGTCGGCTATGATTGCACCTAGTGATCGTATATATGTCCCCTCTGAAACCACTGCTTCAAAGTGTACAAATGGGTGGTTGTATCTCACTAGATGAATATCATAGATGGTGGAGGTGATCTCTTTTAGCTCTACCTCTTTGCCCTCTCTTGCTAGATCATATGCTCGTCTACCGTTGACCTTTTTGGCTGAAAATTTGGGTGGGTAGTAGGTGAGTTCTCCTCTGAGACTCTCTAGGGCTTGGTATATCTCATTGATAGTTAGCTCTGGTGTCTCTTTGACTGAGTCTACATTCTCTATATCTAAGCTTTGTGAGTTTGCCCCTAGCCATAGGGTGGCAGAGTAGGCTTTGGGTGTTTTTTTGAGATATTGAAAGAGCTTTGGGTATTGACCTGTGGCTACTATGAGACAGCCTGTAGCAAATGGATCAAGTGTCCCTGAGAAGCCTACTTTTTTGGTGTTGTATTTTCTTTTGATGTATCCCATATATCCATTGGAGCTTCTGAATATGGGTTTGTTTACTACAAATAGTCGGTTCATGTTTTGTGGATTCCTAATATTTGGTGCGTTGGGAAACGCACCCTACGAGTTTTTTTATTTTTTAGACAGATTGGACAAAAGAGCTTAGTATCTCTTTTTTGTTGCCACCAAAATTGATCTTGAGTTTGTACTCTCTACCTGATTTGTTGGCACTCTGGACTCGACCTATACCAAAGAGTTTATGTTTGACTAGATCACCTTTTTTAAATGCAGATTTTCTAGTTATCTTTAGGCTTTCACCCTGTATAAGTCCTGCTTCTGAGAGGAAACGGCTATGTGCGATTCGTTTTCTTTGACCTTTGTAGAAACGGCTATCAACATAGCAAAGAGTGAGGTCTGATTTGGCACGAGTGATGGCTACATATCCAAGTCTTCTCTCCTCTTCCATATTGCACCCTTCTCCTAAAAGAGGGAAGAACTCTTCCTCTAAGCCTATGACAAAAAGATGCTCAAATTCTAACCCTTTTGAAGCGTGGATACTCATAATAGTTATGGCATTTTCATCCACCTGATCCTGTTCGCTCTGTAGAGAGATCTCGTTGAGAAATGCTTCTAGTGTTAGTGTTGGTTTGGTGAGAATAGACTCTCTAAAATATCCATAAAACTCATTGATATTTAGAACTCTATCTGCTCCATCGGATGTTGATTGATAGTAGTTTCTCAGCCCTATTATCTCCTCAAATAGTGTTATAAAGTTATGTAGAGAGCTTTTTGATTCGTTGATAAGAGTATGAATATCCTCTGTGAGTTTTTTGAGAGAGCTGGAGGCTTTTTTGCTGACTATTTTACTCAACTCCTCAGCACTCTTTGAGTCGATAAGTGTAAATAGTGAAGATCGCTCCTCAAAAGCTACCTTTTTGAGCTTCTCTACAGAGACTTTTCCTATTGATCTTTTTGGTTTGTTGATGACTCTCTCTAGTGAAAAATCATCATGAGGATTGGAGAATACTCTAAAGTATGAGATGGTATCTTTGATCTCTGCTCGATCATAAAAACGCATCCCACCAAGGAGCTTAAACCCTACACCCTCTTTGGTAAATCCCTCTTCGATAGAGCGAGATAGTGCATTGATACGGTAGAGTACAGCTATCTCATTGGAGGATACCCCCTCATTGAGTAGCTCTTTGATCTCTCGTGCTATGGCTCTCGCCTCTAGTGACTCATCTAGTGCATGAAGAAGTTTTATATCTTTTCCTCTACCTTTGTGGGAGGTGAGTTTTTTTCCAATTCTCTGTTTGTTATGCTCTATAAGCTCATTGGCTGCTTTTAGGATAGGTGAGGTAGATCGATAGTTTGTCTCTAGTTTGACAGTTTTTGTATTTTTGAAGTAGTTTGAAAATTCTAAAATATTTCGGATATTTGCACCACGCCATCCATAGATGCTCTGGTCATCATCTCCTACAACACAGAGGTTTTGATGCTCTGAGGCTAGTAGCTCTAGTAGTTTGAACTGTAGCTCATTTGTATCTTGGTACTCATCGACCATGATATATTGATAGCGTTTGCTAGTCTCTACTCTTAGCTTATCATCTTGCTCCAAGATTTGATAGGTTAGCATCAGTAGATCATCAAAATCTACAAGATTATTCTCTACTATCTCATTTTGATAATCTCTGTATATGACAGCAATCTTTTTGTAGTTAGGTAGCTCTGCTTTTTCTATAATCTCTTTAGCCGTCAATAGTGTATTTTTATATTTTGATATTTCAGATGTTATAAATGAGATATTTAGATCTATGCTATGCTCTTTTGCTATTCTTTTGATAATTCGTTTTTTGTCATCACTATCTATAATAACAAAGTTGTTAGCTCTTCCTAATTTTTCTATATGAAATTTTAGAAAAAGTAGACCAAACTTATGAAAAGTACATAAAAGTGGCATGGAGGAGGTTTGATGTGTTATTAGCTTGTTTGCTCTCTCTCTCATCTCTTTTGCCGCTTTGTTAGTAAACGTAAGTGTAAGAGTATTTTGTGGGTCAATACCAACTTCACCTATAAGATAAGCTAATCTTGTAGTGAGTGTTTTTGTTTTTCCACTTCCTGCTCCTGCAAGGATTAGCAAAGGACCATCAATATGCTTAACTGCCTCTCTTTGTGCTGGATTTAGGTTGCTTAGTACTTCTTTCATAAGTGTTTTTTTTCTTTCTCATTTTTCTATATTATAGCACCAAAATGATTAATTGTATATTTCTTTTAAATATTTGTAAAACTTATAAAGAATTTTATTATAATTTGATATAATGATTATGATAAAGTTTATAAGGGTAGATAATGTTAAAAGATTTTGTAAAGATGGAGACATTTTTAACTGTTGCAAGAGAGAGGAGTTTCTCTAAGGCATCAGCTAAACTTGGTATATCCCAACCAGCGGTGACTCAACAGATAAAATATATAGAGAATTATCTGGAGGCGAAAATAATTGATAGAAAGAAGAATGGTATTAGGTTAACTCCTGAGGGTGAAGAGTTCTATAGCGTTGTTACTCGTTTAGAGAAAGCGATTAATATCCTAGAGAAAGATGTACTTAAGATTATAAATAAGGAGATGACCTTTAGATTGGCTGCCTCTTTTACTATTGGGTCATATGTAATCCCAGGAGAGTGTCTTAATACTATCTCGGAGAGTATTGGAAATGATATTAATTTAAGTATAGATACCTCTGATAAGATTATTCAGGGTGTCAAAGATAAAAAGTTTGATGTAGGGTTGATTGAAGTTCCTATCTTTCATGATGATCTTATATATAGAGAGTGGTTTGACGATGAGTTGGTAGTAGTTTCAAACACTCAACTGCCTAAACTTTTAAGAACAGAAGAGCTTTATGATTTTAGATGGATCTGTAGAGAAGAGGGATCGCATACTAGAAAACTTATTAGTGAAGTGTTTGAGGATTTGGGGGTCTCTTGTAGAAGTTTCAATGTTCTCTCTGAGGTGAGTAACACAACAGCTGCTTTGCAGAGTGTCAAACGAGCAAAAAGTGATGCTGAGCAGCCTACCGTGACAGTTATATCAAAACATGCTATTGCTGATGAGGTACATAAAGGTGAGTTGTTTGAATCTCGTATGTATGGGTATACGATGAGTAGAAAGTTTTATATCACTTATTTAAAAACGAATAAAAACAATGTATTCATTGATAATGTAGTTAATTATATTCTCTCAGGAAACTGCTAAAAGAGAAGAAAAAAGAAAAAATAAAACTATTTTTTCTTTTTAAGAAGCTTTGCATTTTCAGGATTCTTAAGTAAGGCTTCCATTGAGTTGACCTCTTCTTTCTCCTCTTCTACAGATGTGATATTGATGAGAATTGGGTACTCACCTACAAAAATCTGTTTAATCGCCAAAAGTGGTATCTTAACCACTGCTCCAAAATTACTTGATCCAAATCCCGCTTCGAACTGAAGATACTCTTCTAGGAGTGAAGCACTCTCAAATGAGTAGTTTGCCAACATAAATAGTGTGACTGGAGGAAGTGTCTCTCGAATCTCTTTCGGTAAAGGAGGAGTAAACTGAACATGATCTATCTCACAAGCCACTCCCAACTCTTGATTGGATTCAAATAGAAACTCAATCGTATTAAAAATATGCTCTTTCATAATCTCTTGAAATGCTTCTTGTTGTAAGTTATCTAAAGACATATACCCTCTTTTCTATCATATATGGTGATATTTTTCTGAATTTGGAATCCTATCATAGCATTCATTAAAGCAAAGTGTGAAAAGTATCTTAGATTATCACTTTTTATTATTTTCGGTATTAAAATTTTTTTATCTAATAGTTTTGCTCTCATTGTTCCCTCTAGTAGAGGTTTTTCAGGTGTTATCCAAGAATCACCATCATAAAAAGCGATATTTGCAATAGTTGTATCTGTGAGTAGTCCATCTTTTTCTATAATAATCTCATCATATAAGTGTGAACTTTTCAAGAGATCATTTAGCTCATCTCTATATGTACTCTTGTATCGGTATTCTATATTGGATGAGACTATTTTGAATGATTTTGGATTTTTGTCTATATAGGGAATGTACTCTACATAGATTATCTTCTCTCTATATAGTATACGACAACGATAGAGACCCTCTTGTGGAGGAGAGACTATAGCCTCCTCAAGGTTTATATGCTTAGAGAGACCAAAAAGATTCTCTCTTGTTCGATTGAATCTCTGGTTATGGTACTCTATATTATAGATCTCTCCATCTTCTATTTTTATGGTCTCTAGGTATAAAGGTATATTAGGCATCAAAAAGGTCAGTTGACATATATCTCTCTGCTGTATCACAAAGGATCGTAACTATTACTTTACCTCTATTTTTAGGTTTTGATGCAATTTCTAATGCTGCGGCAAGATTAGCTCCAGAAGAGATACCGACCAAAAGCCCCTCTTCTCTAGCCACTCTTCTAGCCATCTCAAATGCTGTATTATCATCTATTTTGATGATTTCATCTATGATATTGGTATCTAAAACTTCAGGAATAAATCCAGCTCCGATACCTTGAATCTTGTGTGCACCTATCTCTTCGCCTGATATGACCGCAGAGTTAGTAGGCTCTACGGCTACAGATTTAAGATTAGGGATGTTCTCTTTGAGTACCTCAGATGTTCCCATCAAAGTACCTCCTGTCCCCACAGCTGAGATAAAATAATCCACATCTCCTTCTGTATCTTTGAGTATCTCCAATGCAGTTGTTCGACGGTGGATAGTTGGATTGTCAGGATTTTGAAACTGTTGCAAGACCAACCCTCCTATCTGTTCAGCTAGATCTTCAGCTTTGTTGATCGCTCCACCCATCCCCTCTATAGCAGGGGTCAAAATTATCTCTGCACCTAGATGGGTAAGTAGTTTTCTTCTCTCTATGCTCATTGACTCGGGCATTGTCAAGATCAGTTTGATCCCTTTTGATGCACAGATAGCAGCTAGTCCAACTCCTGTATTCCCAGAAGTTGGTTCGATGATAGTGGAGTCGAGAGTGATCCTACCTGAGGCTAGAGCTGTATTTATCATATTCATAGCTATTCTATCTTTTACCGATGAGGTCGGATTCATAAACTCACATTTTGCCAAAATGGTAGCCCCTGAAATTTCTGAAAGTTTATTAATTTTTACTAGAGGGGTATTTCCTATAAGCCCCTCTATATTATTTGCTATCATGGTATTATCCTAATTTTTTTTACACGATGCTATATGAGATCTCCTCATTAGCATACATGGGTACAACTGTACCATATTTTTCAGGAACTTTGAAAGTTTTTTTCTCCAAAGTGATGGTTTTTGGAGCCACTTTAATATTTTTATATATCTTTTGGGCATTGTCTGATACAAATGCTTGTAGATTATCTATAGTAGAATGCTCTACAAAGAGTTCTGTCAAAACTTGAAGAGCTATAGGAGAGGTAAATACACCTGCTGCACAACCACACGACTCTTTTGCATGTTGTGGGTGTGGTGCAGAGTCTGATCCAAACATAACTTTTGGGTGTCCCTCTAGTGCCACTTTGCGTAGGGCTTCTCTATCCTCAGGTCTTTTGGCTATAGGTTTACAAAATAGATGAGGCTGTAGCATCCCTCCTGCTACATCATCTAGCGTAATAAGTAGATGGTGTAGAGTAATCGTAGCATATAGGTTATCAAATCTATCCAGAGCCTCTACACTTGCTTTGGTAGTGATATGCTCCATGATAATAGTAAGATCAGGAAAGGCAGATGCGAGTTTTTCATATATTGAGACAAACTCAGCCTCTCTATCCATCACAAATCCATTGGTCTCCCCATGAATACATAGTGGAATCTCCAACTCACTCATCGCCTCTAGGGTAGGGCGAAGCTCCTCTACATCAAATCCACTCACTCCCCCTTCTGAGTTGGTAGTGATCCCTGCTGGATAGAGTTTGATAGCAGTTAGCTCATCTCTTACAGATTCCAAAAAATCTTTGGTATACGTAGGTTTAAAAAAGAGAGTCATATATGGAGTAAACTGATCATCTCCAATCGCATCTTTGATACGATTTTTGTAAGCTACAAGCTCCTCTTTCGTAGAGACAGGTGGTACAAGATTTGGCATAATAACTGCTCCTGCAAAGCTATCTGAGCTAAGAGGTGCTACTGTTTTGAGCATATCCCCATCTCTGAGGTGTAGGTGCATATCGAGTGGAGAGTTGAGGGTTATTGTAGACATAGTTGTCCTTTTATTCTATATTTTTGGCATTTTGCCTTAAATATGATTAATGTAGGGTTTTGTCTACAATTACAATAAAATATAGTTGCTATAAATTAAACAGTTCGTCAACACTTTTTTGTTTCTCTTGTGTTTTCTCTTTTTCGGCTTTCTCTTTGGCTAATTTTACTAGCTTTTCTCTCTTTTGTTTCTCTCTCCACTCAATATTCTCTTTGAATATAGGGGCATTGATATACAACTCTTGATAAAAACCTGATGATAAAATTTTAGTTGCTTTAAAATGATACTCTTCATAGATCTTTTTTAGCTGGAGTAGCTCATTTTTTGAAAAAGCTCCATTCATGGTTACATTATATCCATAAAATTTAATCAACCTTTCTATTCTTTTTATCTTTATCTCTTTTTTTGAGCTATTAAACAGTGCTACCTTTTTCTCAACAAGATCCATGTCTACAGGCATATTTGGAATAGTACATTTCCAATATGGTACGTCATAGAGACGACCTAATAGCTGTAGAAGACTATACTCAGAGAGTATTCGCAACGCTTCATCTTTAGACTGTTGCATAGTTGTATATTTGCTATATCCAATTCCTGAACCGTTTAGAAATAGACCAAATCGATTCTTTTTTCTCTTTCTATGAATCTCTATTTTATTTTGTGTAGCAACCTCTGATAGATATGTTCTATCTTTGTATTTAAACATATTGAGATCCAGAGCGATAGAGGATAGGTCATCACTCTTGTCATTGTCATATCGTACATCCGTATCACCTTTTCCTCCACCAAACTCTGCATCAATATCGAAGTTGTCACTAGTAGAGATCTTTCCCTTGTCAAACTGTGTTACTCCACCATTTATAACAAGCTCAGGCATCGATTTTTTCATCTCTGGAAAAAAGACAAATCCTGTTGTTTTCGTCTCAAATTTATTAAATATAGGCTCATATGCTACAAGTTGTAGGTTGGTCATATATCGGATTAGTGGTGTTCTAATAAAACCTCTACTGTCACTAGGCATAGCCTGTTTAGCTGAACTCATATTTTCAATAGTTTTGACTTGCAATCTATATTTTGGTTGGTTATATATAGCTAAAAGTCTGTTTAGTTTTTTGAATCCATCACTAAAATAGGTATTGTTATTCATTGGTCTAGCTATTCTCTTCTCCTCTTCAGTAAATTTAGGCTGTTCGACACACCCTTGCATAATACCTAAAGATACAAATAACAGTATAAGTTTTACTTTTGACATAACACTCTCCTAATCTACAATAATATTAACATCTTCAATAAAGACATTAACCTCTTTTATATCGTGTTTATTTTTTAGATCAATTGTCTCTAACTCTGAGACATCCTCATCAGGAACTTTTTCATATTGGATATCCTCTTTTTTTACAACTGTATTGATCTCATCTATATCTAGTTCACTATTATCATCTTCTAAAGATGACGTAGAGATCTCATCATGCTTAACAAAATTTTTATATTGGTTTCTCTTTATATCTATAGAGTCTTTGTATGAGTCACCCTCTACTTTTAGATTTTCTACATGTATATTGACTTCAATATCATTGTTTTGAAGCTTGTTATCAAGTTCTATATTTGCGAGTTCTACAGTATTGTTTTTTACTTTATAATCCCCTGTAATATATTTGTAAACTTTATCATCATACTCCTTTTTTGAACGGTTTTTTATTTTTACTTTATCAAAAGTACTATTAGTTATCTCCTCTTTTGACTCATTCTGCCAACTATCATCACTCCAATCAGAATCATTTGCTAGTAGTATAAGAGGTATTACTGTTATACTTAGTAAAGATATTGCCCTTTTCATCCTGTCTCCTTTAGTTTAAATATTGATTTTTATCTATCTAATTTTATATTTCATTATGATACAAAACAATCAACTACAAAGATGGACAAAAGCCCATCTCTCGCTTCTCTTTAATGATCTTATACTTCTAATAGACAACAACACTACCCTGAAATACCTCTGCACCATCAGTTATATGACTATCTGTCATAGTACAAGTACCATTGATATTTGCACCTGATACATTAGCACCATTAGTGATATAGACACTACATAGGTTAACAGAGGAGTTTTCGATCACAGACTCATCTATTGATGAACTCATGCTTATTGTACTATCTTGCAGTCTGCTGTTTCCAACAACGCTAAGTTTCCCTTGAGTTACTGTAGCATTTGTTATTGTCACAGTTCCTGTGTCGTTATGAATAGTATGTGTACCACTCATCAATAGATTATCTACTGTGGCATTTTCGACATCTATCTCATTTTGAGAGATGCTAGAGTTGTTGATGACTGCATCACGAATACTACTATCCAATCGAAAAGTGCTATCTTCTACAGTTCCCCCAGCACTAACTTTTAGACTACTTTGGATTACGGTTGATCCATTTTCAATATGAGTGTTGGATATTTCACTATCCAAATAGAGATTATCTCGTATCAAGCTACTCCTATTGATGTCCACAATATTTT
>Ga0256827_10001408_pt1 | contig 15348 bp, 14 predicted proteins | sample CV84metaG_FD_185977 | JGI IMG/M metagenome (GOLD analysis project Ga0256827, IMG submission 185977) | Hydrothermal vent microbial communities from East Pacific Rise, Pacific Ocean - CV84 | ecosystem: Environmental > Aquatic > Marine > Hydrothermal vents | place: Pacific Ocean: East Pacific Rise... | reverse complement strand
AGGTAAACTATTTATTGATACAGTTATACGTTCTTGTAATTCTTTCGATGTTAAAATATCACCTTCAAAAAAATCATTAGGTTTTTCTAATTCAATATCTAAAAACTCGCTCTTGTACTTTTTATTATCACGAATATAATTTAGACTTCTATTTCTAACAGTAGTAAACAAATACGATTTTATCGATTTATCCTTACTAATTTCCTCCTTCTTTTGCCATAAATTTATAAAAGCATCTTGAGCCAACTCTTTTGCAGCATCCTCATCTTTAACATACGATTTTGCAAAATTTGTGAGCTGTACAAAATACTCTTTAAACAATTGTTCAAAAAGTTGTTTATCTAAGTTATTATATGAAATATTTGTACTCAATTCTTAGTTATTGTTATCACAAATATAAATAGATAAGTTTAGAATATCTAAGTATTATCACAAATATTTTTGATTCTAATTAATTGGATTAATTTAAACTACTCACTTCAATAATATTTTTAATAAGATTGCGTTTAAAACACAACTTATTAAAACACAAAACAATGAATAAAACAGCATTCATAATTCTACTATTTTTAATTATCACATATCCTCTCATTTCACAAGAACGCACATTAACGCTTAAAGGAACAGCAAAAGGTTTTAAACCTGATGAATTGAGTTTAATAATTAACGATAGGCATAAAAATATAAATATTATTGATAATAAATTTGATATTAAAGTGGTTCTTGATAAATCACCTCAGAAAATATACTTACATAAAAAAAATGGTGGCTATTTTCCTTTTTATGCTGAAGATACTATAATGAAAGCTCAAATAAGTAGTGATGATATATATCACAAAACTAAAATTTCGGGTTCAATTACTCAAGACATCTATAGTTTATTTCTTGAAGCAGGCGTTGATACTAAAAAAAATATTGAGCTTTTTAAAAAATATTTAAATACACCTCCAGGCATAGAACGCTTAAATTATTTAGCAAAAGAATTACCAATAGAAACCGTAAAAAACATATACAACTCCGTTAATCTAAAAAATATAAATAAAGTTGCTAGAACTAAAGCCGTAATAAACACTTACAATATAGAGAAGATGGAAATAGGTACTAAAGCATATCCTTTTGTTGCGATAGACCAATATGGTGATAGCATTATTTTCAATAACAATAAATACATTCTTCTGAGTTTCTCTGAAACTTACTGCCCTGCATGCAGAAAAATCTATAAACAATTAAATAATGTTCAAGAAAAATACAAGTCATCTTTAAAGGTAATTAATTTCCATATTGACAATAATAAAGAAGATTGGAGAAATATTATTAACGAAGAAAACATAAATATAAACTTTAGTTCAGTATGGGAAATTGACAATAAACTAGAATTATTAGAAATATACGATGTTTACGGATGGCCTTTGTACTATTTAATAAATAACAAAGATATAATTATTGCAAAATGGTTCGGAAATTCAAAAAGAGAACTAAACAGACATCTGAGAAAAAATATAAAATAATTAATTTAACACAATCTATTTTTTAAGAAACATTAATAATTCCAACTCGTTTAAAGTTGTATATTTACATAAAAAATATTCAAAATGAAAGATATAGAGATAGCAAAAAAAGCAAATATTCTGCATATTTCTGAAATTGCAAAAGATTTAAAACTAGACATTAACGATATTGAGTTTTACGGAAAATATAAAGCTAAAATACCACTTAAATATATTGATTTACAAAAAGTAAAACAGAGTAATTTAATTTTAGTCTCTGCAATATCGCCAACACCAGCAGGTGAGGGAAAAACTACTGTTTCAATTGGTTTATCGGAAGGTTTAAACCGTATAAATAAAAAAACTACGGTTGTTTTACGTGAGCCATCATTAGGTCCTGTTTTTGGAATAAAAGGTGGTGCAACTGGTGGAGGATATTCGCAAGTATTACCAATGGAAGATATTAACTTACATTTCACAGGCGATTTTGCGGCTATTGAAAAAGCTCATAACTTACTTGCTGCAATTATCGATAATAATATTCAAAGCAAAACTACATCAATTGGAATTGACCCACGCACAGTTGGTTGGAAAAGAGTTTTTGACCTTAACGACCGAGCCTTACGACATACAATTGTTGGACTTGGAGGAACAACATCTGGCATACCTCGCGAAACAGGTTTCGATATTACTGCGGCTTCCGAAATTATGGCTATACTTTGTTTAGCTGACGATTTAGAAAATTTAAAACAACGTTTAGGTAATATTTTTATTGGTTACACTTTCGATAAAAAACCTGTTTATGCTCGTGATTTAAAAGTTGAAGGTGCAATGGCAGTTCTATTAAAAGATGCTGTAAAACCAAATCTTGTTCAAACTTTAGAGGGTAATCCTGCAATTATACATGGTGGGCCATTTGCTAATATTGCACAAGGTACAAACTCTGTTATTGCTACAAGAATGGGTATGTCCTTATCTGATTATGTTGTAACAGAAGCTGGTTTTGGTTTCGATTTAGGTGCAGAGAAATTCTTTGATATAAAATGTCAGAGTGCAGATTTATCTCCAAAAGCAGTAGTGCTAGTTGCTACAATTCGTGCTTTAAAATATCATGGAGGTGTGTCGTTAAAAGAACTTACTACCCCAAATCCAGAAGCTGTTAAAAAAGGTTTAGAAAATCTTGATAAGCACATCGAAAACATAAAACAGTTTCACGAAGCTCCTATTATTGCCATAAATAAATTTGCTACTGATACTGATAAAGAAATTAATATTATTACTGAACACGCAAAAAAACTTGGTGTTGAAGTATCGATTGCTGATGTTTGGGCAAAAGGCGGTGAAGGTGCTATTGATTTAGCTGAAAAAGTTGTAAAAATTGCACAAAATAACAATACAAAATTCACACCAATGTATAATTGGGATTGGGATATAAAAAAGAAAATAGAAACCATTGCTACAAGAATTTACGGTGCAAAACATGTTGACTATACAGCAAAAGCAAAAAAAGATTTAAAGAAAATTATTGAGCTTGGACTTGATAAAACTGCTGTTTGTATTGCAAAAACGCAAAAATCATTATCTGATAATCCTAAACTTTTAGGACGACCAAAAGATTTTATTATAACAGTGCGTGAAATTGAAATTGCAGCAGGTGCTAATTTTATTATTCCTATTACAGGTAATATAATGCGTATGCCTGGCTTGCCAGCTCACCCTGCTTCAGAAGGTATTGATATTGATAAAGATGGAAATATTACTGGGTTGTTTTAGAATACTAAAAACCATATTTATATAAAGATACTTCGCTTTGCTCAGTATAACAACTTAGAATTTAGGTTTAGTACTTACCGTAAATGATTTGTTCATTCTGAACATCGTGAAGAATCTAAAAAATAAAATTATTCAATCTTAACACCAAAAACATAAAGCAAGCCTCTAACTCCTTCTAACGAAAATTTTGCATTTTTAATGCGGTTTTCGTTAGGATTTATTGAATAATCATAAGAAGTGCGAAAATCTACTTTTTGTAAATTTGTATTTTGAAATACTGCACGGTTTAATCCACAATTATTAAATACGGAACCGGTTAAATCTGTTTCTGTAAAATCAACTTCTTGTAAATTACAGTTTTCAAATTTTGTGTTTTTTATACTTAACTTGTAAAACGATGCATAATTTAATTGGCAATCGGTAAAACTTACCGACATTAAAAACTCATTACAATCAGAAAACATAAAGCCTAACATTTTACAGTTTTTAAAATCAACTGTTTTTAACGATGCATTTTGTGAAACTGTGTTACTTAAATTACAGTTTTCAAATACACAATCAATAAATACTGAGTTAGAAATATTTGCTTTTTCAAAGTTACAATCAATAAACTTACAATTTTCGTATTCAGCCTTTTCTACTTCTATTTTATTTTTAAATATTTCGTCTAAATATTCTTGCATTTATCTTAAATTTTTAAATCCATTTTCAATTTCGTCTGATAATTTAGCAAAAACATTTTCGAAAATATCCATACCATCAACAACCACAACATCGTGCAATTGTTTGTATTTTTCAATTACAGGAATTGTTTTTAGTTCGTGGTCTTTTAGTCGCTGAACAATTTTTTCGGTACTTGTATCGTAAGGCATACAGTTTTCTGTTTTACTTCTATTGTTTAATCGTTGAATAAGTTCAAGCGTAGGAACTTCTATTTCAATAATTTTTGATAATGCCGAGTTGTGCTTTTTTAGCAAACCATCTAAAATATACGATTGTACCAAAGTACGAGGAAAGCCCTTAAAAATAAAACCTTTTACGCCTTTTGAGTTTGCAATTTTTTCTTCGATAAGTTTCACAACAATTTCATCTGGCACAAGCTGACCGTTTTCGTACATTTCTTTAATTTGCTCACCTATTTTTGTGCCTTTTTTTATTTCTGCATCAAGCATAGGACCTGTTGCTACGTACTCTAACCCAAACTTTTCGGCCAATGCACGTCCTTGTGAGCCTCTACCCGAACCCGGATAGCCAAATATTACAATATTTAATAAGTTTTTGCTTAATTCTTCTTTTATTATTAAATCAATATCTTTGGTTACCTCCTCAATAGTTTTAGTGCCATCGACACGAATATAATTACCCTTTTCTTTGTAAAAATTAAGAACAGGCAAAGTTTTTTCTTTATATTCTTTAAGTCTGTTTTTTATAACTTTTTCGTTATCATCGCTTCTGCCCGAAGTTTTTCCTCTATTTAATAGTCTTTTTATCGATTCCTCTTCTGGTACATCAATATTAATTAAGCAGTTTAACGATGTGTTTAATTTTATCATTAAACCTTCTAAAATATATGCTTGTATGTATGTACGTGGAAAACCATCAAACAAAAAACCATTTGCATCAGGATTATCTTTAATAGTTTTTTCAATTATTTGCACAATAATTTCATCAGAAACCAAACCGCCTTGCTCAATTATTGCCTTTGCTTCTAATCCAAGTTTAGATTTTACCTTCAACTCTTTGCGAAGCATATCGCCGGTAGAAATATAAAATAGTTTATATTTCTTAATCAAAAATTCTGATTGTGTTCCTTTTCCCGCTCCGGGAGGTCCAAAAAGTGCAATATTTAACATAAAATTGTGTTTAAGTTTAGATTTTAAAGGTAGTAAAAATGCAAGTTTTATGCAATGATGATTATCATTTATATTAAACATTTGAATTATACATTCGATACCTAGGGCATCGTAAATTTGTATATTGCAATAACCTATAAATGTGTAATCCCTACGGAATTATTTATAAAATTTATTTGTAAATTCATTTTTATTAATTTCCCAAACTACTCATCTTTAAAGAACTCTAAAGCTCGCAAACTAACAATAAATACATTTTTATAATAGAACTTAATAATTTTCCTGTAATTATAACCTGTCTCAGCCATTTCCATAGCTCCTTGTTGCGATAAACCCACTCCGTGACCGTAACCTTTTCCGTTAATAATTAAGTTATTTCCTTCAAGTTTTGTAGAAAAAAAAGTTGAACGAAATTTAAAATCTGCCCTTATACTTTTTAACAGCATTGAATCGCCATTAAAGGTGTAAAACATTTTTCGGTTTGGCTGATTAAATTCATAATCGCTACTTTTAACAGTTGCCGGAATTGTAAAACCGTTTTGTTTTAAATAATTTTTCCATTTCCATAACGGAATAGTTTTTTTCCAAGTGGAGTTTGATTTACTCAAGCTAAAAGTGTCAATAACTGTTTTCAAATACGATTTTGGAGTTAGCCAAACCATTTCAGACGAACAGGTTTGCCCTCCAGAATTAGAATGAAAAGTAGCTGTAATAAGATTTAATGTGGTGTCAACAATTATTAACCCGCGAGTAAATTTTACGGCTTTATTTATCTTATCGCTTATATGAGCCCTATTATGATACGCCTGACAATGAACCTCTGAGCATAAATTATACCCTTCATCTTCGTGTCGATGAAAGTTTTTTAAAGCATAAGTTCTTGTAATAATTGCTTGTGTTTTATAATACTCTAAACTAGAATGCGAACCTGCCTCACTTTCTACAACTCCGGCAATATAATGTTCTAAATCTACCTTATTTACAATTCTAATAAAGCCATTACTAGGAAAAAGAATTAAACCATCATCATAAATTTTTGATTTTAATTTTGGCTCAATACTTTGAATTTCAAAAATATTTTCTTTTGCAAGACCTTGCACCTCGATATATTTAAAATTTCCTATAAAATTATTTAGATCTTTTACTGTAATTGAAGAATCGTTTATAGAAAAATTTATAACACTATTTTTCTTTATAGCAATAGTATGAATACTATCTCCTGTTATTTGATAACGACCTGTATTTGTAGAAAAAATAAAACTTTTTATATTATGATTTGTAAGAATCCCTATTTTAATATTTTGAGATAAACCACTCTTTACTATTACAAAAAACAGTACTAAAAATATTAATAGGTGCTTTGATTTCATTAATTATGTTTTCGAAAATGCAAATCTATACATTAGCCTGTTAACTGCAAAATATTAGTTTGAAACGTGAATGTAATCTCCTCCATCGTAAGTAACATTATATGGACGTAACATATATTTTGCAGGTCCCTCCTGAGGAGAACCATCAACTAAAATAAACTTAGATTCACATTCTGGACATCTTACCATAACTGTAGAAGAATCGGAAACAACCAAAATATCAGGCTTAGCTTCATAAGTACACATTCTATCAAAAGCAACAAACTCGTCGATAGTTACCCTATATATAACTAACGAAGCACCACCTACTCTAACAAAAGCATAATTACCTGGTATTTTCAATTCTTGAAACTCAGGATCATTTAAATATATGCTAAAATTTACATAAGCCGGATTAACAGGATTCTCTTCTGTATCGTCTTTACAATTAAATAAAATTGACACGAGTACAACAAAAACAAAATAATATCGTATTTTTGATGTTATAAACATAATGCAAAAGTAATAAATTTGAACTATAGACTCATCATATTATTGTTAATATTAATTAATACTACTTTTGTATATAGCCAATCAAACAAACAACGATACAAAGACAAACGCAAAGTAATGGTTGGTACTGAAATAAAAGCGGCAAAAAAAGATAAAAAATTAGCTAGAATAAATAAACGTGAAAAACGGAGAAAAATAAGACTTGGTAAAAAAAATAAAAGAAAAGCGAAACGTGGAAATATAAAGCAAGATAAATACTCTATTGATAAAGAACTGGCTAACAGACGTAAAAATACAAAAACTGCTTATGACGACCTTCTAAAAAATAATGCAGGTTTTGAAGATTCGTTGCTTTGGTCGAGAGAGTATCAACGAGGAAATATTGAAATTCCAGAGCCATTAACATCGGAACAAGTAGCTTACAGAGATGCTAAACAAGCCAAGTTTAAAAGAAAAGTATCAAAAAAAATTAAAAAGAAGACCAAGAAATTTATAAAAAACTACAATTACGGTAGAGAAAAAGGACAGGTTGAACAAGACAGGGTGTACAAAAAAATGCGTAAAGCAGGACGAAAAACAAAACGAGTTCAGAATGGGAAAAACCCCACACCTTGGATAAAAAGAGTTTTTAGAAAAAAACGCGGTAGAACCGCATCAAGAAAAAAAGAATAATGGACGATATAGTAAAAATATTATTAGGACTCCTATTTGTAGGATTCAGCATATACAACAGTAATCGAAAAAAGAAGCTTCGAGTTTCAAAATTAGCTCAACAACAAAAAGCTGAAGAAAATAAATGGGAAAATGATTTTAAAGAAGCAAAAGTTAAGCCTCAAACTTTCAACGATACTTCTAATGAAGATTTATCTTTTTTTGAAGTTTTTAAAAAAGAAGTTTTTGAAAATATTGATACATCAAAACCATCTACACCTATTAATTACGAAGAGGAAAACATTGAAATAACCAGAGAGCAAGAGTCTGTAACAGAGCGTGAACCTGTAACAGAATATAACGACCACAAAATTCATTCAACTTTAAAAATTGATGACGACGATTTTATTGATTTCGATGAATTAAACGAGAAAGAAGAAATTGAAAAATATGATTTTGACCTTGAAAAAGCTATTATTTATAGCGAAATTCTAAAACCTAAATATTTTTAAAGAATAACGAAATACGTTTCTATTTTGTTCTTCATATCAGAATTAAAATAATCTGAAAAATAAATATTTGCTCGTCTGTAAATAAAATCGTCAGCAGTTATTGCCATCTCAAAGTTTTTTGCATACCAAATTTGAGCCATTAACCACGCATCTTTACGGTTATTTATTTCGGTGTAATAATCGTAAGTTTTTTCAATTACAACATCAAACTTTGAACCATAACGATAATACAATTTTGTAAATTCGTTTGGCGAAATATTTGTTTGTTGAACCTCTCTAAATGTTTTATCAACCTGCTCGTAAATAACTGTTTTACGCTTTTCAAAAGCAAAATTATTATGTAGCTCAAAGTCTAACTCTTTTGGCTTTTCAATATTTAATTTCTTCGAAATTAACGAAAAAACATCTGAAATTACTGTCGATTTTTTTTGCAAAAATTGCTCTGATAATAATACCGTATTTTTATTTTCTAAGACCTCATCATCACCAATATTTTCGTTCCAAGAATCAAGAATTTCTTTTTCAAGAATACTTTTTTGAAAAACACTATTAATTTTTTCTAACACTGCTTGCATCGAAATATTACCTGTAAACTTTACAATAACAACCGAAAAATATGGAATAATATATATATTAAAATTTTTATCATTAATTAGCATTGAGTTTGTTAGCTCTAACTTATAACGAGGTATTGTAAAGTAATTTGCAATAATTTTATCCGATTTACTCCTTACATCAATTACTAATTTTGTATTTATATCGAAGCTCTTTTCATTATAATTAAAACTTATCTGGTTGCCATCTGTCTTTAAATTACTTGCATAATTGTAAGCATCAACATCGTTTTCTTTTGCGGTTAAAACAGTATCAATACAAACTCGTGCATAATCATATTTATATGCCTTTGTAATTGTTGCATAATCAACATTAGTATTTTTTAACTGAGGCTCAGTTGTAGCCAAGTTATCATTATTTTTAAATTCCTCTTTTGTAATTTTAGATAAAAATTGTTTATAATATTTTGTAACTATACTTTTTTTATTTTCTAAATTTATTAAATCGATAGGAATAAAATTATTTGCCGATTTTTCGTAAGTAAAATCTTTATCATCAACAATATCTATTTTATTAAAAGTTCCAACATCGCCAAAATCGGTTTCCGACAACAAGCAAACTTTCAAGCCTAGTTTTGCCGCAATAAGTGTAATTTTTGCACTTAAAAGTCCCGAACCAATTATTGTTATATCGAAATTTGATTTCATTTTGTAAAATTACATTTTTTCGTAAAATACTATAATTTAAAAAGTATAATCTATAAATAAACTTAATTAAAAAAAAATCTGAACCTTCTGAAATTTTTCCTGAATTTTATGTAATTAAAGTTAACCAATTTGACAATATTGCAAAAAACACTCTTAATAAATGGATTTACTATTTCAAAAATAATGATATAAAAGATGAATTTACTGCAAAAAGAATAGATAAAGCTAAGGAATTGTGGAGATTAGATAAATTATCAGAAGAAGACCAAAAAACATATCAAAAACATCTTGAAGATTTACGATATGGAGCAAGTATGGCCTGGATTATGAAAGTTGATGCAGAAGACAGAATAAAAAAAAATGAAAAAATTGAAATTGCAAAAGGAATGTTAAAAAAAGGGCTTGATATAGATTTGATTGAAGAATTAACAGGATTACCCCAAAATGAAATTAAAAAACTTTAAAACTCAGCACCTAACACTGCATATAAAAAATAGCGAAATCAGTGAGTATTCGGGCGGTGTAGCTCATATCGGGCTCAGCCAAATCTGCGATTTAACTAATTTTAAATGTTGTAAATTTGGCTCTTTACGTTATCGAACTAAAATACTTTGAATAACGCTACGTTTTCACATACCAACCATTACCACCACTTCACATCGCCATCAACAATAGTAAAAATACGTTCGTCTTTTTTCGAATCTTTTTCTACAAGCCAAAACAGTGCATTACTTGGTACATTTTCAAAATGTAAAGGCTTATCTCCTTTTGCTATTTCTGATGAAAGTTTTACCCACTCATCATTCCAATAAAATAGTTCGTATTCTGCACCATCTTTAAAACTTGCTTTTTCTATTTCATCGGTAGTAAGTTTTGTAACTTTTTTTGTTGTTGAATATAAATCAATACTCATTGTATTTACTGTATCAGCAACGTTTTCTGATATAGAGCCATCTGCGTTTAAAATAAATTGATTACCCGCAACAATATATTTACCTTTTTTATAATAAACCGGTAAATATGCAATATCCTTTCCCATATCGGTAAAAGTTGCAACATTGTTACTATCAAGAGTTCCCCAATGTATTGATTTCCATTCGCCGGAATTAAACACATACAAATATGCGTAATTACAACTATCAGGTCTTTCGTGAGTTAATGGCAAAACTACATCAACTACATCGATATAATCTTTTGTAACATCAATATAATGCGAGCCGGCTAACCACCCCGGAATACTCTCATAATCCGGCGCTGTCATAGCTAAACTGTTTTTTTGACGACTAAATGTTTTACGATAAACTTTTGCCTTTTTATTTCCTAACTTATAATCATACGGATTACGTTCTCCTCCCATAAAAATAACAACCTTACCTTCTTTTGTAAGAGTCGCATTCCATGCATGATTATTACCTGTATTTGGCCAAGCAGGTGTATAGTCACTCATTACAGGTACTCCTTGAGAACGCATTGCATAAATTGCAAGATTTGTCATATCTTCACATCTACCCATCTTGTATTCTAACATTTGACTTAGACCTAAATCGGTTGGATGACGATAAAAACGAGAATCGAAACTAAACCACGAGTGTATTTCTGAGTTTATTTTTGAACACGCCTCAATTGGGTCTGTTTTATCTTTTAAAGAATCTTCTAACCACGCATATCTTTCATACAGTTGTTTCCTCCAATTTTCAATTGGCTCATTGCTCGAACGATATGGTAAAATATATTCACAAAATTCGTTAAAAGTTAATTGCTTAGCCCAAGGTTTTTTCCAAGCTTCAAAAGCAAGGTCTATATTTTCTATTAAATAATCTGCCGTAACAGCATAAATATCAAAAATTAATGTATCGCGAGTATAGTCAATTGCTCCTATTTTATTTTCTATAGAATCCCAACCGGCAACCATTTCGTTATAGTCGTTATAATCAAGTACGCTAAACTTTACTTTTGCACCGGTAGTATCAACTAATTTTGCTTTAGCGTAACATTGTCCTTCCATATTTTCAATTAAAAAATATGCAGCCTTTAGTTTTTGCTCATCGTTAATATTTTTATAATGATTTATTACTTTTTCAAGCTCAACTTTATTTTGTTTTGCCGAATCTAAAACAACCTGAACATGATTAGGAATCATGCTTGTACTTGTGTATTGTTTACAAGAAAAAAATATTGCAACTACTGCTAAAATATTAATATACTTACTCATTGTGTGTATTTTAATGCGAAGATAATAATCTATATTTGATAAAAAAAATAATATATACTTAGGCTCAAAATTAAACTAAATTAATTAAAACTATTGGAAATTGAAAAAGGTTTAGCTTCATTGCTAACACCTCTATTTTTGTTTGGTTTATCTCCCATTTCAAAAACTATTTTGCCTCCGTTTATTATATCTTTATGATTGATATAGTTTTTATCGTAAGTTTTGCCGTTTAGTTTTACTTTTTGGACATAAATGTTTTTAGCAGAATTATTTGGTGCACTTATTTCAAAAGTTTTACCATTTTCTAAATGCAGTTTAATGTTTTTAAATAAAGGAGCTCCAAAAACATATTGATTTGAGCCCGGAGTTACAGGATAAAATCCCATTGCACTAAAAACATACCAAGCAGATGTTTGTCCGTTATCTTCATCACCACAATATCCGTCAGGTGTATCAAGATATAATTTATCCATTACTTCACGCAAGTGCTTTTGTGCTTTCCAAGGCTGTTTTGCATAATTATAAAGATAAATCATATGCTGAATTGGTTGATTTCCTTGAGCATAATTCCCCATATTTGCTATTTGCATCTCACGTATTTCGTGAATAACAAAATGATAATATGAACAATCATATTTAGGTTGCATAGAAAAAACAGTATCTAACATTTTAACAAATTCGGGTTCTCCACCCATTAAATTTATCAGTCCCTCAATGTCTTGAAAAACCGACCAAGTATAATGCAGACTATTTCCTTCGGTAAAAGCATCTCCCCATTTTAATGGATTAAATGGCGATTGAAATGTGCCATCTTCGTTTTTGCCTCGCATTAGTTTATGCTCCGGGTCATAAAGATTTTTGTAATTCTGTGCTCGTTTTTCAAACAAGTTAATTTCCTTTTGTGGTCGCCCTAATTCTTTTGCTAATTGAGCTACACAAAAATCGTCGTAAGCATATTCTAATGTTCTTGCAGCATTTTCGTTTATTCCAACATCGTAAGGAATATATCCCAATTTATTGTAATAATCGGCTCCGTATCGCCCAACAGAGTGTACTTGCTCATTATATCCCTTTGTGTTTTTTATTATTGCCTCGTAAAGTGTATTAATATCGTAGCCACGAATACCTTTTAGATAAGAATCGGCAATTATTGATGCTGAATTTGAGCCAATCATACAATCACGATGTCCGGGAGTACTCCACTCGGGCAACCATCCGCTTTCTTTGTAAGTATTTACTAATCCTTGCATTATATGTGAATTAAGCTCCGGTTGCATTAATGTAAAAAATGGAAAAACTGCTCTAAAAGTATCCCAAAAACCATTATCAACAAACATATAACCGGGCAAAACTTTTCCGTTATACGGACTGTAATGCATCATTTTATTATCTGCATCAAACTCATAGAACTTGCGAGGAAAAAGCATTACTCGATACAAACTCGAATAAAATGTATTGAATTGAGCATCAGTTGCACCTTCAATTTCTATTTTACCAAGTTCTTTGTTCCAAATTTCTTTTCCTTCTTGTTTTACTGTTTCAAAATCTTTATCTGCAATTTCGCGATTTAAGTTAATTTCGGCTTGCTCTAAACTTATAAACGAAGAAGCTACTTTTGCGTTAACTTGTTCGCCTCGCTTGGTTTTAAATCCAACAACAGCTATTGCATGTTTTCCTCCGGCTAACAAATTTTCAGAGCTTGACGATGTATCGGAATACGATGCTGCAAATGTGAAATCTTTATCAAAAACAATAACAAAATAGTTCTTAAAATTATCTGGTACACTACCCGAATTGTATTTTGTATAGCCCACTATTTTTCGTTCTTCCGGAATTATTTTTATTTCAGAACCTTTGTTAAAACCATCAATAATAACGTACGAACTATCTGTTTTTGGAAAAGTAAATCTGAAAATTACAGCTCGTTCGGTTGGGGTAATTTCTGTTGTAATATCGTAATCTGCCAAGTAAACAGAGTAATAATTCGGCTTTGCAATTTCTGCCTTGTGCGAAAACCACGATGCTCTTTCTTGCTCGTTAACTCTCAGTTTTCCGGTAATTGGCATCAACGAAAAACAGCCATAATCGCCAAGCCAAGGACTTGGTTGATGTGTTTGTTTAAAACCCAAAATCTTATTTGCATTGTATGCATATGCCCAATTATCACCCATAGGAGCTGTTTGCGGAGTCCAAAAATTCATTCCCCAAGGCAAGGCAATTGCAGGATAAGTATTTCCGTTTGATAAACTTGGTTTTGAATCGCTTCCAATTAATGTATTTACGTGCGAAACGTAATCTATTTTAGCTACATTAGATTTATGCTGTGTTTTAATATTGCACGAAACTAAAACAACTAAGGAAATTATGATTAGAAAATATTTTTTCATTCATCAATTTGATTTTTGTAAAGTTCGTAATATGGTTTAATAAGAGCAAGTTTCTCGCCTTTTTCCTTTTCTCGATACATACCTCCTATATAAAAAGTTGCAGTTCCTCCTGAAACTATTCCCCAACTAACAGCTTCTTTTAAATCAATTGGTAAATCAGATTTATGTAGCTGAGAAACAACCGAAGAAATTACTCCTCCGGCAAAATTATCGCCACAACCGGTAGTGTCACCATTTGCTCCTTTTCCGTTTTGTAAATCTTTAATAACTGCTTCGGAAATAGGCATCTGTAGATTTACAATCTCTCCAAATAACCTACTATTTGCAAACACTTGTATATCGTTTATTCCACTTGTTATTATTGCTGCACCTACACCTTTTTCTTTAAAAAATATTATTGCATCAGTAATATTTTCTGTTCCACTCAATCGTAAAGCTTCTTCCTTATCTGTTATTAGTAAATCGATGTATTTATAACTATCTTCACTTTCGCCCAAAGGCCATTTTTTGTTGGGATTTGCTTTTTCGTTTCTAAAATCATAAACCGTATTAACTATTGTAATACACTTATTTTCTTTTGCTTTTTTTAATATTGATGTTAATTTATCGTGAGTTTTAGGCACTAATGCTGTTGCTCCAAAAATAACAATATCCGATTTAAAAAAATCTTCGTTAATATCCGAAATATCATATTCTTCGGCAGCACCAACCGAATTAACAAAAATACGCTCACCGTTTCCATTATTATAATTTGGGTCAGATAAAACTATTGTTAAAGCTGTCGGTAAATTAAAACTCTTGTAATTATCAAATAATAAAGGCGTTTCTTTTAGCAAAGAAATTATAAAATTGCCATATTTATCATTACCTCTTGCTCCGTAAAAATTAAATTCAGCAATATTAGTATCTGTTATTTGCGATGCGTGAATCATCGAAACAATTCCAGGACCGCCAATATTTATTTTATCGTAAGCTCTATCACCAACTATTTTTTTTAAAACATCATTAAAATCCTCCTTTGAAAATTTTTCAAAATCGGACTTAAAAACTAAATTGCCCGGAATTAAACCTCCATCGCCATTTTTCTTTGATATATATGGTTTGAAATTTTCAGAATCAAAGGATACATTATTATACAGTATATCAACTAAACTGCAACCAATACCGGAAACTACAAGTTTTTTTGCCATATTTTAAATGTAATTTTTTAAATCTGATGCTAATAAATATTTTGGATTTTCATCTTCTTCAATCTCAGGAAATCTGCCTGCCGGCTTGTAAAAACGATTGTCTGTGCTATCGTCGTTTACTGCACTAACTTCGCCAACTAATACTTTGCCTTTTCCCTC
>Ga0256827_10001407_pt1 | contig 15356 bp, 14 predicted proteins | sample CV84metaG_FD_185977 | JGI IMG/M metagenome (GOLD analysis project Ga0256827, IMG submission 185977) | Hydrothermal vent microbial communities from East Pacific Rise, Pacific Ocean - CV84 | ecosystem: Environmental > Aquatic > Marine > Hydrothermal vents | place: Pacific Ocean: East Pacific Rise... | reverse complement strand
TATTGGCCACGAAAATCCTGTTAAAAATATAAACGGAATACTGGTAAAAAGCAGTATCATTAATGCATGTTCGCGTTTTTTAAAGAATGCAGATATGGTTATTCCCATATATATAACCGCAAATAAAAATGGTGTTAAAAACACAAACATTTCGAAATAATTACCTCGCATTGGAAAGCTAAAAAGCCTGAATACAATAACAAAAACATAAAGTGCATTGAATAAATAAATAGTGTAATATGCAATACTTTTCCCTATTACTATTGATAATGAGCCTCCAGTTTTCACTCCTATTGGAATTAAAAAATGGTCATTCTTACGCTCTTTTGTTGTTCCTCCAATTAAGCCTATGCCAAGTAAAAGTGTTTGTTGTAATATTAGTAAAAGTACGGCAGGCATTACATAGCTTGCGTAACCACCTTTCGGATTGTAAAGAGCATATGTTTCAATAGGAAGTGGATCTCTACTTTCAAAAGCCTGTTCTAAAAGTTCTTTATTAGATATTCTACGTTGAATTTCTATTCCTGCACCTAGTGTACCTATAGAATAATTTGCCGCAGTCATAATTTGCTTGTAAATAATCATATACGATGCATCGGCATAGACCGAAACAACCGCAGTTTCAAATTTATATATTTTTTTATCGAAATCTGATGGAATACTAATTACGCCATAAACTTCCGATTTTTTAAATAGTTCTTTTGCGTAATTAAAATCATGTGTTTTTATTATTACATTTACTTCATCTGACGCATCAAGCATTGATATTAATTTGCGACTTAAATCACTATCGTTTTCATCAACAACTGCAATAGGTACATCTTTAGCTAGCTCGTTATTGTATGCTAAAGAATAAATTACAGGATATACTACTACCGCAATAATAAAAAGTGTTACCACACCAGCATCTCTAAATATAGTTTTATATTCGTTTAGCCAAACTTCAATAATATTATTGAAAAAATTATATATTGTATTTTTATCTTTCAATTTTCTACGATTTCCCCCAATATTTTTCTTTTGTTATTAGTGCTTTCATTCTTGGTATTAGCAAAAAAGGAAGTGCAATAAATGCACTAAGTATTAAAAACGATGAATATGAGTAATATAAATCTAAACCTTTCATAGCCTCATTAATATATATATTTAAGTAATGTGTAAAAGGAAATATTTGTGCAAAAACTTGCATGTAATCTACCATCGCAATCATAGGAAAAGTTAATCCTGCAAAAGAAAAAGCAAGTGAAGCGTAAGCCGCACCCAAACTTAAAGCTAATCGCATATTTGGTAAAACAGTAATTAAAACTACTCCCATAGCCATATATGCGTAAACAAAAAATACTGTACCTATAAATATTATAAATATATTTCCATTTTGCGGTGCACCAACAACTTTAAATAAAATTGTATTCATAAAAAATGCCTCAATAATAAATACTATTGAGTATGGTAAAAGTTTACCTGTTAAAGCAACAATTACACTTTTACTCGATATATTATACCAATCGTTAGCCGTATGATATTTAAGTTCGCTACCTACAACATAAATTGTTGTTGATAATATAAACATTAGTAACATAACTGGTAGTAAGCCTGTTACTAAATAATACGAGTAGTTTATATATGGATTATAAAGGGCATGCGACTCTATTCTTATTGGTTGAATATTATTAAAGGCTTGTGCTTGCATTTCTTTGTCTTTAGACATACGCTTTTGCATATTAATACCTGCCGACATTGTTTTAATTGTTTTTATTATTGAAACACTAACGCCACTTCCTGCACTTAAATTCATATTAGAAAAAAACAGTACCAATTTTTTTGGATTTCCTGAATAAACAGCATTCTCTAATCCGTTAGGTATTTTAAACACACCTACAACATCTCCATTTTCAATTAAATGTTTTCCTTTTTTTAATGATGTTATTTTTTGCGTAATTTCTATTTCAGGAGTAGCCTCAATCCACGATACAATTTTTCGTGAAAGTGGCGAATTATCGGCATCATAAATAGCAACAGGATAACCATCGGCTTTACCTTGACTAAACATTGTGGTAAAAAGTAAAAATGTAAAAAGAGGAAGTATAAATAAAAGCCAAAGATAAATTGTCTCTGATTTTATTCGTTTAAATTCACGAAATATTACTGCCTTTAAACCTGTTGTCATTCTATATTGTACTAATTCATTTCTTGTTTTGTCCAATTAATTAAGGCGGTCATACCTGGTCGTAAACCTTCAGCCTTTTTAACAGGTGTGGCTTTTACTTCAAATGTTTTCATATCAAAATCGCCTGTTGTTTTTGTTGCTTTCCATGTAGCAAAATCGCCTAATGGATTTATAAAACTAACTTTTACTTTTATTTCTTTATTATTTAAAGCAGGAACATAAACTGTAAGTTCTTTGTTCATTTTAATTTTTGCTAGAAAGTCTTCACGAATATTAAAAGTAAACCAAATATCGTTTAAATCTACTACAGTAATTATTGGAAATCCTGTATTTACTAATTCACCTTCTTGAGATATAATACTTGCAATTTCGCCGTCTATTGGCGACTTCACATTAGCCTCACTTAAGTACGAATCTAATTCTTGAATTACACCAGAAGCTTGGTCAACTAGGGCGTTAGCCCCCATTTTATCCTCTTCTCTTGCTCCGTTACGTGCCATATCGTATTGCGATTTTGCTGCTCGCTGTGTAGCTTTTGCTGCTTTGTATTGTGCTGTTACTTCGTCAAGTTTTTGTGCAGGAACAACTCCTTCTTCATATAGTTTTTTTACTCGTTTGTATGTTTTTGAATAAACCTCAACACCAGCTTTCGATTTTTCCCACATATCTCTTGCTCCTCTTATTTGTTCTTCCCTTGCTCCATTTTGAGCTTTTATACTTTGCGATTCGGCTGCATTTCGTGCCGATTCTGCTTGAATAAGTTTTGCATCTAATTCAGGCGTACCTATTTTTATTAATGTATCGCCTTCCTTAACTTGTGCTCCAGGTACAACTAAAATTTTGTTAATTCTACCGGGTATTTTAGAGGCAACTTTAATATTTCTAGCTTCAACCTCACCTTGTAAAATAACATCGGGCGGGTTTGCCATTAGCCAACCTGCAATTATAACTATAGACAACACTATTAATGCTGCAATTCCAATTATTATATTCTTTGACTTCATATTTTTATTTTTTTTCAAGTTGAGTAGTATGAAAATAACTATTCTTACAATTTATTATTCTTTTATTCAAATTCTTCCTTTTCTCTGTCTGCACGTTTGCTATATTCTAAAAATAAATCGGATTTACCTGAGAATTCTAATAATTTAGCTAATGTATAAACATAATCGTTCATTATTTTTAACCGTCCAACTTTTACTTTACTTAAGGTTAGTTCTGCATCAACTAAATCTTTTGAAGTTGCAAAGCCCTCAGCAAAAGCCTTTTGTTGTACACGTAAATATTCTTGTGCAAAATTGTAGGTAGTTGACATTGTTTTTAATTGCTCAATATAAGATTGCATCTCGTTATATAATTTATTAATATATGTCGAAATATCTGCAATAGCCTTACTCTCAATATAGTCAACTCTGTCAATAGTTGCTTTTGCTGCTTTGACTTTATAGGTTCTTGCTGCTCCATCAAAAATTGTCCATCTAAAATTTACACCAATAAACCACTCTGGCATTAAGTGTGTTAGCTGATATTGGGCTAATTCCTTGTTTCCTACAATAGCAACAGCCGGAAGATAATCTGCTTTCTTAATTCTGTAGTTCTGTTTAGCAAGTACTTTTTTCGATTCTACTTGCTTTAATAATGGGTTGTTTTCTCTTGCAGCTTGTTGAAAGTACTCAACATTTTCAATATTTCTCAATAAAAATAATTCTGATATAACATCTATATCAGACGAATCAGCAAGAGTGTTTTTTAAAGCATTATTTACCGTATTTGCATTATTTACAGCATTCAGTAAGTCAGATTTAGCTTGCGATACCGATATGTTTGCGTATAAAAGCTGAGCTTTAGAAATCATGCCATTTTCTTCTAATTTTTCGGCATTGTGTTGGTGTAAAAGCATAGCATCATAAACATTTTGATATAACTCTACTGCTTTTTTTGATAATCGATATCCGTAATAACGCTGAACTAATTCGGTATTCAATTCGTTTTGCTTTTGCTCTATTTTATATTGTGCTTCGTTAATATTTGCATTCATTGCTTGATTTGCAGCATGAATTTTACCTCCGTTAAATATTGGCCAAATAAAATTTACATTTACTGCAGCAAATTTTTCTTTTTGCAAAACTAAACTACTTGGTAGCATTTTGTCGGCAGGAATATTTGCTGCATCTCTATATGCATCAGTAAATCCACTAATATCTAATCCTACATCTTGGTCTAGCTTCATATACGATGCAGAAAATGATATTTTTGGCAAATACAAACCTCTTGTTATTTTACGCTTATATTCATTCGATTTTTTTTCTGCTTCTGCACTTTTTAATGCAAAATTATTATTATTCATTTGTGTCAATGCTTGCTCAAAGCTAAGAACCTTAACATCTGACTGAGACATCAATTGTAAACTAAATAATAATAATATGAATATGTTTATTGTTTTCATTCTAGTAAATTAAATATTATAAGCAATACCAATTCTAATATCTACATAAGTTAATTTTTGGTCGCCAAAAGTCATATTATAACCGCCTTTTAATAGCACTGACATATCTTTTGTAAACTTGTAAGAAAAGCCCATATTTGGATAAATAGCAAACTCATTAAAATACTCTTTTCTCGTATCAGAAGTATACTGGCCAATCTGCTTTTGCTTATATTCAATAAAATTTCCGCCAATACCGAAACTTAGAATTACATTAAATTTCTTTTTATTAAAAAATGTATAATTAGCTGATAACATAACCGGAAAAGTATAATAATTTAGTTCGTAATCGTATTCAAATATTGTTGTATTAGTTTTCTTTAATTCTTCTTCGTACGAATTTTTCGCTCTAAAAGAGTTAAACCCGAAAAGTAAAGACCCACTATATCCTGTTTCTTTATAGAAATAATGTATTTCTGCTGTAAATCCTATTCCATTTTGAAAATTATTAGCAAAATCGGTTGATTGAGGCAAACTATAATTTGCAGTAATATCCATTTTAAATTGTGAAAATGAATTTGTTATACTAAAAATCACTAAAAATATTATTGTAATTATTTTGTACATAAAGTTTTTACGTTTTCTTTCTTATTATTGACAAAAATACAATATTATCTTTTATTATTTAGAATTATTTTAAGAAAAACGCAACACTTATTCCTAGATAATTCCCAACAATATAGCCTAAAATTCCAATACTTATTCCGGGTATTAACAAAGCTTTGTTTTTTGTATATCCTATTATTAGTGGCACAAATGCGGGTGAGCATATTAACGATACAGCTACTATAATTACAATATCTAATTTAATTTTAAATATTATAGATAATATTAAATGCAAAATAAAAGTTGATAATAAAACTGTTGCAACATAAATTAGTATCCACAAATTATCGAAATCTAGCATTCTTATATCCATCATTGATGATATACCAAAACTAAAAATAATGATAAATATATTTCCTAATTTATAGGCAGAATCTTTATTGTACGATTTTATTACAAAAGGAACTATAATTGAAAAACTTGTGATTAAAATAATAACTGCTACAGTTAAATAACTTGAAAAAAGAATACTGCTAATAGCATACGAAACTCCAACTATTACTACTGTTATTACAATTAAAAACAGATAATTATATTTTGATTTATCGAGGTTTTCTTTGTAATTATTATTTAATTCTGATTTTACTTTGTTATTTCTATTTAAAATTTTCATTAATATTATTGCAAATAATAAAAACACAGCAGTAATTATCATATCTGATATTGTAAGTGTTATAAATGTATTAGTATCTAGATTTAATGCAGTTTGAATTGCTACCATATTTGGTGTGCCACCAGTGTATAAGCCAAAAAGAATACCCGATATTTTCCAAAGTTCACTAATTATATTTTGAAAAAAATAATAACTTACTAAAATAACAATGGTTAAAGATGCGAAACCTAACAAGCCAACTAAAAGAGATTTACCTAGTTGTTTAAAAATATCTTTAATATTATTTGAGATAATTAACAATGGTAAAGCAAATAATGCTGAGGCAAAGGTCACATTTTCTTTTATTAATACTGAAAAATCGGTATTAAAACTAATAGTTGAGAATAAAACGCCTAAGAAATAAGCGATTAACACAGCTCCTATACTTCTTATTATTTTAATCTTAGTTTGTAAATAAGCTAAAAATAAAGGTGCTACAATTAGTACTAGAAGTAGAAATATCTCTTTCATTATAAAAAAAATGTATTTTTATTGGCTAAAGTAATATTTTATAATTATTTTCGTTAAATTAATCAAAATATATTTGTAATAATTAGAGCATAAAAAACAACTTATGGAAATAACAAGAAAGAGTATTTTTGTTCCTTGGGATTACACAGATAAAGCCAAGTACGCCTTTGATCATGCATATAATTTATCAAAAACATTTAATAAAGAAATTGTTCTTGTAAATGTAGTAGAAAAAGAAAAGTATATGGCAGAGGCTGAGCCCAAATTAAAAGAGGAAGCAGAAAGACTTCAATCCGAAAAAAATATTATTGTAAAATATATTGTTGCTGCTGGTAATTTATTTAAAACAATACCTGCTGTTGCTGATGAAAAAGACGCTTCATTAATTGTAATGGGCATGCACTCTAGTAAACGTTCAATGAAAACTGTAATGGGTTCAAAAGTTCCTTTTTTTATTGTTCAAGAAAAACCTAAAAGAGACAAAATTATAGAGGTTGTTGTTCCTATAGATACCGATGATAAAAATAGAGTACAGTTGAATTGGGTTATATATATTTCTAAACATTTTGAGTGTAATATTAATATTATAAAGCCATTTATAAACAATGATTCTAAGAATAGAAAAATGAAAGCTAATATGTTTTTTGCAAGAAGAGCTCTTGATGCAAAAAATATTGTATATGGTATTAGAACATCAAAAAGAGAAGATAAATGGAATCATGCAATAAGTAAATTTGCTACTGAAATTGATTCTGATTTAATATTTGTAATGTCTCATGACTTTAAAAAGTTTATGAAACGTATGGAAGGCGAAAATCTTAAAATACCTATTATATGTATTAACCCTGCTACTGGGCTAACACTGTTGCCAGGGAAATTCTAAAATACTCATAAAAAAAGCTTGTCTTCTTAGACAAGCTTTTTTTATGAAAATTATTTTTTTCATCACAAGCAATTAAACCCAAATGAGATTAAAATTATGATAAATTTTAGTTGTTAAACTTATATATTAGTCCAATAGCTATTGATTCTTTAAATTGTGTTTTAGGTCCATAAGTTAGATCTCCATTAGCATCTTTAGGACCAACTATATCAACATTATCATCGTATATTAAATGAGTTTTAATTGATGCGTTAAGAAAACTATTAATCTTCATTATTAGTTCTACTTTCCAATCTACATCAACATTTTGAGGATCTTCTAAATAATTTGAGTATAAATCAAGTGTAGTTAAGAAATTAACATTTTTAGCAATCTCGTGTTTAAACATAAATTTAATGTATGCTCCAAGTTCTAATCTTGTTTTTTCAGCGGCAATTAAATTTCCATTCTCGCCTATTTCTTCTTTTTGTACACCAAACGCCCCATACTTCGATAAAGTATCATCGTTTACAATAATATATTTTATTGTTACAGGCGATACATAAAACGATAAGTTATCGTTTGGTTTATAGTCCATACCAAGTCCAGCTAAAATATATGCAGGAGCCATAAAATTTGATATATATATATTCTCATCTACATAATTATCGTAATCATAACCTTTCGAAAACTGAGATTTAAAACTCGCTTGAGCTGTATAATACCAAGATTTAGAAGCTTTATGACCTATCTTTGTACCAATTTCAAGTAAATCATCAGATTTTTTCAATACATCTTTTCCTTGTTGCATAAGCCCATATTCAAGATTCATATAATTGTCCCATGACCATTTGTCTTTTTTGTAATTTGCAAAAAGATGTAAGAAAGTCATTCCTGCAATAGAGTTTTGACCACCTTGTGCCCAATTAGTAAACCCAATTTGGGAGGTGTTAAATCCAACATCACCACCTAAACTCCAATTTTTAGTAGAATCTGTTTGTCCGTTAACAACAACAAGGCTAAAAGCCAAGATTAAAGTGAATAATAATTTTTTCATTTTTATATTTATTAAAATTTATTTTTGAATATGAACGTCCATTTGAGGAAATGGGATATTAATACCTTGTGCATTAAACTGTTTATAAACCTCTTCCATTGTATCAAAATGCACATCCCAATAATCTACAGCATTAACCCAAAAACGAGTGGTAATGTTAACAGAACTATCAGCCATTTCACCCAATCTAACGAAAGGCTCAGGATCTTTTAGTACCCTTTTATCATTTATAGCAATTGTCATTATTATCGATTTTGCTTTATCTAAATCATCACCATAAGCAATACCAAAAACAAAATCAACTCTTCTAGTTTCTTGTGCTGAGAAATTTGTCATTGAGCTTGTTGAAAGTCCTCCATTAGGAATAATAATTGTTTTATTATCAACAGTTGTAATAATTGTATTAAAAATCTGAATCTCGTTAACAACACCCATATAGCCTTGAGCTTCAATAAAATCGCCAGCTTTAAATGGTTTAAATATTAATATCATAACTCCACCTGCAAAGTTTTGTAATGTTCCTGACAAAGCCATACCAATAGCTAAACCAGCGGCACCAAGTATTGCAATAAACGATGTCATTTCAATACCAACCATAGTCATTACGCTAATAACAACTAATATTTTAAATATTGTACCTATTAAAGAAGTTAAAAAAGGTCGGAGCGAAGCGTCAACTTTACGCTTTTCCATTATTTTTGATATTGATTTTGTAACTTTTTTAACTACCCATAAACCTATAATTAAAACCGCTATTGCACCTATAACTTTTGGTCCAAAATCAACGGCAAAATCAATTGCCTTGTCATATAAATGACTAAAATTACTTACATCCATTGTTTTATGTTTTTTAAAATTTATGCAAATTTAATCTAAATAACAATGATTTGGAAAAAAATTACGTAAATTTCATTAATCAAGTATTTAATTACATTATTAAGTTTTTATAATTGATGAATATACTCAATCCATTTAGCTTTTAGAGAATTTATACGGGTTTATTTTTTCTTTTTTAGAGTTTAAAATTTTAAGCATAGCTTGTTACGCTTACAATTTTAAGCAAATAAAAAAGGAAAAAGAAAAAGTAGAAAAACCGAAAAGCTATGTGGTTTGAGTATATATATCAGTAATTTTGAATAAATTATATTTTTCATAACAAACAACAGTACTAATTAAAAATAAATTGCATAATTTTGAGAAAATTTTAAAATTTATAATATGTTTTCAGGAATAGTAGAAGAAACAGCAAAAGTTGTTAATTTAGATAAAGATAAAGAGAATTTGCATATTACAATGACTTGCTCATTTGTAAAAGATTTGACAATAGACCAAAGTATTTCGCATAATGGAGTTTGCTTAACAGTTGTGAATATTGATACTGAAAATAATAATTATACAATAACTGCAATAAAAGAAACTTTAGATAAATCTAACTTAGGTTTATTAGAAATTGGAACAGAGGTTAATTTAGAAAGAAGTATGAAACCTGATGCGTTTCTTGATGGACATATTGTTCAGGGGCATGTTGACCAAACAGCAAAGTGTACAAATGTTGAATCGGCAGACGGTAGTTTTTATTATACATTTGAGTACGACCCAACAATAGGAAATATTACTGTTGAAAAAGGTTCTGTTTCGGTTGATGGGGTTAGTTTAACAGTAGTTAATTCTAAAGATAATTCATTTCAAGTTGCTATAATTCCATTTACTCAGGAGATTACAGTATTTCACACATATAAAGTAGGTAGTATTGTAAACTTAGAGTTTGATATTTTAGGAAAATACATACAAAAGATTCTTGATAATCAACTTAAAAATGTAGATTTCTCTAAATATATAAATAACAATTAATGGAAAATATAAACGAGCTAAAGAAGATAATTAATGAAGCTTGGGATAACCAAGAATTACTAAATAAATCAGAAGTTAAAAATGCCGTATTTGCTGTTGTTGAATTAATAGACAAAGGTAAGATAAGAGTTAGCGAACCAATTAATAATAACTGGCAAGTAAACGAATGGGTGAAAAAAGCTGTTGTTTTATATTTTCCATTAAATAAAATGAAGATTTCTGAAGCAGGTCCTCTAGAATTTCATGATAAAATACCATTGAAGCATAATTACGATAAACTTGGGGTAAGGGTGGTTCCTCATGCTGTAGCTCGTTATGGTGCATACTTAGCAAAAGGGGTTGTAATGATGCCAAGTTACGTAAATATTGGTGCTTATGTTGATTCTGGCACTATGATTGACACATGGGCTACTGTGGGTTCGTGTGCACAAATAGGTAAAAATGTACATTTAAGTGGAGGTGTTGGTATTGGTGGTGTTTTAGAACCACTTCAAGCATCGCCTGTTATTATCGAAGATGGCTGTTTTATTGGCTCTAGGAGTATTGTAGTTGAGGGTGTTCACATAAAAAAAGAAGCTGTTCTTGGAGCTAATGTTGTAATTACAAAATCGACTAAAATTATTGATGTTTCTGGCGATAAGCCTGTTGAGTATATAGGTTACGTACCTGAGCGTTCTGTTGTAATACCAGGTAGTTATATTAAAAAGTTTCCTGCTGGAGAATATAATGTTTCTTGTGCATTAATTATAGGAAAACGAAAAGCTTCAACCGATTTAAAAACATCATTAAACGATGCATTACGTGAGCATAATGTGGCTGTTTAATTTGTTTGGGTATATTGTAATTAAATAAAAACGATACCTAGTCTGCTTGTGGTGAGGAGATTCATTTTAATCTTTTTAATCCATCAATAGCTAGTTGATAGCTGGGAAATATACGTAAAACATTGTTGTAATACTCATTAGCTTTTTCTTTGTTTCCTGTTTTTTCGTAAACTAAACCCAAATTATATATTCCATTCGGACTGTTTGGGTTTATTTTGTATGCCTTTATAAATAAACTAAGTGCTTTATCATAATTTTTAGAAAACTCTAAATACATATAGCCTTTATTGTAAATTGCTTGATAATTTAAAGAGTCTATATTATTTAATATATAATCATATTCAGAAATAGCACGATTATAGTAAGCGTTTTCTTGAAAAAACATTGCTAAATTATAATGAGCTTCTACACTCTGAGGATTTATTCTAATTGCATTTTTGTAATAATAAATAGCTAATGAATCATTTAATTGTGCGTGTTTTAATCCTAATAATATATACACTTCGTAAAAATCAGGGTTGCGTTCTATAGCTGTTTGGTATTGTTTAATAGCTCGCAAAGTATCAGCCATATCATCATAAATTAAACCTTTCACAAAGTAAGGAATGGCTAAACCTGAATTAATTTTTATAGCTTCGTTTATATAATTAAAAGCCTCCTGATGTTTTTCTATATATAAGTATAGTTTTGCTAAACGAATTAGAGTGCCTGTATTTTCAGGATTTATTGCTATGCTTTTATCTAAGTATTTTTTTGTTGGTTTTGAGTTTCCCTTAATTATCCAATAATCAGCAATTAAATTTAAATAATCAGTATTTACTGAATCTAATTTTATTGCAGTTTCTAAGTCTTTTATTGCGTTATCAATATCATGAAAAGCAAAATATATTACAGCCCTATCTTTAAATAAAACTGCATCGTTAGGTGTTTGCTTAATTTCTTGTGTTATTTTAGCAATTACACCTGTATCAACTTTTGTAAGTATCTCGTTTTCCGAAATAGTTATTTCTTTATTATCGCTACATGAGGCAAAAATAATAAGTACTGATATTATTGATAATACTATTTTATTCATTTCCATTACTCTGTTAAAAATTGCATTGGGTACAATCTTAAATGTGTAATTGTCATTCTGAACATAGCGAAGTATCTTTTTACTATAATTAGATTCTTTACTAGGTTCAGAATGACAAAATATAATGTTATCCTTCTACTTTATCACCTTTCAAATGGTCAAGAATTTTATTTTCAATTTCTTCCATTAATTCAGGATTATCAAAAAATAGATTCTTAACAGCATCACGACCTTGTCCTAGCTTTGTTTCACCATAACTAAACCACGAACCACTTTTGTTTATTATATCAAAATCGACACCCATATCAATAATTTCGCCTACTTTTGATATACCTAAACCATACTGAATATCGAATTCTGCTTTACGGAAAGGTGGTGCTACTTTGTTTTTAACTACTTTTACTCTTGTTTTATTACCCACAACTTCATCACCAACTTTTATTTGTCCAATACGGCGAATATCTAAACGAACTGACGCGTAAAATTTAAGAGCATTACCACCTGTAGTAGTTTCAGGATTTCCAAACATTACACCAATTTTTTCGCGTAACTGATTTATAAATACTAATGTAGTATTTGTGCGACTTACTGTTGCTGTTAGTTTACGAAGTGCTTGCGACATTAGTCGAGCTTGTAACCCCATACGGGAATCGCCCATATCGCCTTCAATTTCGGCTTTTGGAGTAAGTGCTGCAACTGAGTCTATTACTAATATGTCAATTGCACCCGAACGTATTAAATGATCAGTAATTTCGAGAGCTTGTTCACCATTATCTGGTTGCGAAATGAATAGATTCTCGGTGTCAACACCAAGAGCTTCAGCGTATGTTTTATCAAACGCATGTTCGGCATCAACAATAGCGGCAATACCGCCTTGTTTTTGTGCTTCGGCTATTGCATGAATTGCTAAAGTAGTTTTACCCGATGATTCTGGTCCATATATTTCTATAATTCTACCACGAGGAAGTCCACCAACACCTAAAGCTAAGTCTAGCCCAAGCGAACCTGTTGAAATAGAGGGGATATCCACAACTTTAGTGTCTCCAAGTTTCATTATAGTACCTTTTCCGTACTCTTTATCAATTTTACTTAGAGTAGCTTCTAAAACTTTTAATTTATCTAAGTTAATCTCTTTTTTTGCCATAGTATTATAATTTTATTTCTTTAAAAATTTGTTCGCTGTGTTCTTTGGTTTTTACTTTCTTGAAAATCTTTTCAATTTTACCATTTTCATCAATTAAAAATGTAGTTCGTTTAACTCCCATAAATGTTTTTCCATACATTTTTTTTTCTCCCCAAACACCGTAAGTAGTTAAAATTTCTTTTTCAGTGTCAGCAATTAAATCGAAAGGTAAATCAAATTTTTCAATAAATTTTTGATGTTTTTTTTCGTCATCAGGACTTACTCCCAATATTTTATAGCCTAAGTTTGTAAACTCAGCATTATTATCACGTAAATTACATGCTTCGGCATTACAACCTCCTGTATTATCTTTCGGATAAAAATATAAAACAAGTTTTTCACCTTTAAAATCGGCTAGTTTTATTTCTTTACCATCTTGCGAGACACCTTTAAAATTAGGTGCTTTATCGCCTTCTTTAAGTTCTGCCATTATTAATTTATTTTATACAAATATAAATTAAACTTGTACAAGTAAAAAGAGCTAATTGTAAAAGTTATTAATAACTTTTACAATTAGCTAACCCCTCAAGGGTTTTGAACCCTTGAGGGGTTGAAAGCTGTGTTGTTATCGCCTATCAACAAAAGTTATAGGTTTTCGAGCATGCTCAGGAAATTGCATTTTCTGTATTTCTTGTTGCGAATAAAACTCAAATTCTGGTGCAACTCTTAATTTTGCTCTAAAGTTATCTTTAAGTTTTTTATCAATATTTTTTTCAGGATTTGTACAACCAACTTTTATTAAAACCTCATCTGTTCCGAGGTTATTTGTGCTAACTTCAACTATATAATTTTCAATACAATCTATTTCGTTTAGTACATCAAAAAGTGCGGGAGGATAAATTGTTGTACCTTTAAATTTAATCATTTGTTGTTTACGTCCAATAACAGGGCCAAGCCGCATTGTTGTACGTCCACACTCACATTTTTCGGTGTAATGATAGCAAATATCACCTGTTTTAAATCTTAACAAAGGCATACCTTCAACGCCAATAGTAGTAATTGTAACTTCTCCCATTTTATCATCTGCAACAGGCATATTATTATCGTCTAAAAATTCTACAATAATCATTTCGGGGTGATGATGTCCTCCTTTTCCTGCACTACACTCAGTAAATGCTGTTCCCATTTCGGTTGATGCGTAAGTTGAGTATAATTCAATATCCCATTTCTCTTTTATTTTCTTCCCTAAACGGTTAAATTTAAAATCTGAAGTACGAATAGGTTCTCCAATACATACTGCTTTTTTTATTGATGAGTTTTTATAATCAATACCATTTTTCTCGGCATATTCAATTAATTTAGGAATAAAAGAAGGGACTGTAATTAAGCCTGTTGGCTTATATCTGTTAATAGATTCAAATTGTAATTCTGGCGAACCAGGTCCTACTCTAATTATACCCGCTCCAAGCTTTCTAATACCTAAAAAATAGGCCATGCCTGCCATAAAACGCTTGTCGAGTGTTACCATTAGTTGAAAAATATCATTAGGTGTTGTATTTGCACACGAAAAAGACAAATACTCATTAAGTGCAAGCCTATCAAGGTCTTTATCTGTCATTCCAAATGTAACGGGATTACCCATTGTACCTGATGTTGTTACAAAATCAATAATTTTTTGTTTATCTACACATAAAAAATCCTCAAAATTCTCTTGTAAATCATCTTTTGTAGTTACGGGTACTTTTGTTAAATCTTCTAATGTTTTAATTTGTGATATATCAATGTTATACTTTGCAAATAGGTCTTTATAAAATTTTGAATTTTCGTTTACATAGCTTAGTAATTCAGATAAACGCTCTTCTTGAACATTTTTTATTTCTTGTATCGACTTTGTTTCTATTTCAGGTATCATTATTAATGCTTATTTTTCGATGCTAATTAATTTAAATGAATTTTCTTGCCGTAAGTAAACGAGGTATCGTTTTGAGATAATAATTTTCATGCTTTCCAAAGAACGAGAAATTAAACCCAAATAATTTTAAGCACATATTAATTATTATTTTCATGATTTATTATTACTAATATTATTAACTATTTTATTTAATACCTACATATATAGTAGCAATACCAAAAGTAACTTTTTTTGCTGATACAGTTTTAAAATTGCATTTTTTCATTATTTC
>Ga0256827_10001406_pt1 | contig 15356 bp, 21 predicted proteins | sample CV84metaG_FD_185977 | JGI IMG/M metagenome (GOLD analysis project Ga0256827, IMG submission 185977) | Hydrothermal vent microbial communities from East Pacific Rise, Pacific Ocean - CV84 | ecosystem: Environmental > Aquatic > Marine > Hydrothermal vents | place: Pacific Ocean: East Pacific Rise... | reverse complement strand
AACTGGGAAATCTGGCAATTAGCAGAATTGAAAAAGGATTATGAATACTATTGGGGTGTGTTAAAAACGCATAAGGATCAAGGCGTGATACATTATATTATTCCTCAATCAAGAATGATTGAACGTTTAGGTAATAAGTTTCTAAACGGAATAAATGCAAAAGTATCATTGTATGAAAATATCTCAAAGGAAGATATGCGTAAAATAAGAAACTTGTATACTAAAGGTAAATATTTAGAATTATACAATCTTAGAAAAATACCAGACAATATATTTTCACACTGCTTATGTGTAAATGACGAAAATAAGGAAGATAAATTAACTCAAGGAAAATTATACGATGTAAATGGATACCCTAAGAATAAGAAACTAATTATAGTAAATGATGACACGTCAACAAATAGAAGATTTATAAAGACACGTTTTAAATTTATATAATATGTTTAAACTTGGAGCCGATACAGAGTTTTTGGCAATAAAAACAATTAAAGGACAGGACTTTCTGTTTCCTTTAGAAGGATTAATATTCGGGGATAAAATGGAACCTGAATATATTGATGGAACACATCAACGAGGAGTATTATTGGATAATGTATGTATTGAATACGTATGTAAACCTGCGGATAATAGAGATGAATTTGTAAATGAGCAATTGCTTATGAAGAAATACATTGAAACTTTATTAGCCACATTTAGATTAAGATTGCATACAGAGACATCAGGTGTCTTTGAAGCAAAATATTTAACATCTGAAAATAATAGAACGTTTGGATGTTCTCCAGCATATAATCCTAGGACATTAGAAGCTTATAAAGCACCAGACCCTAACACTAATTTAAGGACAGCATCATTTCATTTGCATGTATCTTTAGATAAGAAAATGACGTTTGAGGAAGCCGCTAAACTATCATTGCTATTTGATTTACATGTTGGAGTACCATCAGTGGTATTACAGCGTGACAGAACACGTAGACAAATGTATGGAAAAGCAGGTGAATTTAGACATACAGTTTATAAGGGAATGGAATACAGAGTACTTGGTAATGAATATTTATTCAGCCAAGAAAAGTTAGAACTAGTTTACGAACAAGTAACTGACGCAATAGACGACTATTTAAATAACAGACAACTAGATACCAACACGGTATTATTAACTGAAAGCATAATTAATAACTACGATACAGAACAAGCGAAACTAGCCATAAAAAAATTTAATTTAAAAACATAAATATGTGTGGAATAGTAGGATATTTAAGTGAAAAGAATACGGTAGATATTCAAAGAATAAAATTACTGATGATTGAACTAGCCGACAGGGGTAAACACTCTGTTGGCATAGTTAATGAATCGGAAATAAATAAAATCATGGGTGATGTTGAAGACTTTGTTACTCAGAACGATTGGAATAGATTTAACAATTCTAAAATCTTATTAGCCCATAATCGAGCACCAAGTGCAGGCACAGTAAGAAGTTTAGAAGGCGCGCAGCCATATTATTTTTCGTCAAAGGCTCATGCTGGTGGTATAAGCATTGTTCATAATGGAACAATCAGAAATACTGCCGACCTTAAAAAGAATAATTCAGATATAGCTTTTGAAACGAATGATACTGACACTCAGGTTCTTGCGAAGATTATACACAAACATGTGATTATTGAGAAAAACAAAGATCCATATGATGTTCTTTCAACGATAGAAGGGACAGCAACCATCATGTGGTTTTTCGACAATGATCAGAGCTCAATGTATGTATTTAAATCAATGAATGATAACGAGAAAAGGCCTTTATATTCATTGTGTTTAAATCAAAGTGTATACTTCGCATCAACCGAGCAGGCGCTAAAATTAATTGCAAACAATCCTGATGAAGCTAATAGCATTAAGGAAATTGATGTTAACAAAGTCTTCAAATATTCATCTTCAGACATCAGCAACCCGGAGGTGATTGCTGAAATTACATTTCCCGAAAAACCAGCAGTTGTTAATCATAATACTTGGTCTAATAATTATAACACTACTGACAGTACTAGCCATACAGAAGGGTCAATAGGGGCTTTATTACGTATTGACAGAGTATTTCAACACGCTAATCCAAACGGAAATAAAATGGTTGTCTTTAACACCATTAGAGGAGAAGCAGACATATTCACAGAAAAACTTATAGTTGGATATCCTTTACGAGATAAATTGGTATTTTATAAAGGAAGATATTTTGTAAATACCCAAGAATTGAATGGAATTTATAAATTTGATAATCAATGGGAAATCGACGATAAACATACGCCAGGAGCTGGATATGCTTTTGTACGTGGGATATTGTTACGAAATGTGACAGATTATAATTATGTTGATGTAAGAATTAAATCATTAGCAAATGATAAAGTATTTTTTGGATCATTAGCATATTATAATATTATCAAACAATATACAAATCAATTTTTACCAGTACGAGACAAGACTGGCGTGTCGTTTTATGCACCTAATGGAGCAGCTACATTTGTATATAAACCAATTGGAGTTAATTCAATGAATTATGAATTTATGATGGGTGTTCTTATTGCTAAATACAAATATAAACTTGACGAAATTAATGATGACGATAGAATAGCTCTTGATGATAATACAACAGCTAAAGTTATTGTTCGTAAAGAATCTACATTATTAATTTGTATTGAAGGAACCGGATTATATAAAGAAATTAATGAAGAAAGAGTAATTGATATTATTTATAAAGCACAAGAAGACACTTCTGAGGAAGACGCAGAAAAGGTAGCTGGTTCCATGACTGATGAAGAAGTAACAATTTATTTAAAAGAAATGGATGACCATTTTGATGAATTAATGGATCAGTTATCAGATAGCGGAATGGTATTTGAAGAATATAAACGATATTTAACAGATACTTCAAAGGTAGACCAAATAGTAAATATTTTAGACAACACAATTAAAACATTAAAGGAGCTATAAAATGATAATTAAATGTTATAATGGCGAAAAAGTCGATAGACGACAAGCCAGAAAAATTAAGGGCAAATATTATGTGCCAAATAAGCATTGTTTTAAAATCAATGGGCTTTGGAGAAGAATTGATGATCCACGTATTGTCTATAATACAGACCGTAAAATGTGGATTTTATTAGAAGATACTGAGCCAGCAAACATGTATGTAAGAGGGATAAATGCAGATGGTGAGATGCTGTATGCTGTAGGAACCACAATCCCTAATGGAAACAGACATTGTATTATTGATGGAAAGATAACGTATGCTCCGTATGAGCTTGTTGAAGATTTTTATTACGAGGCTAAAACGGATGTTTATTACAAAGATAAAGATGATGCTGAGTTAGCAAAAGAAGTAACTTTATTTTATTCAAAGTTAGAATATAACTTTAGTAAGGTATATGGATTTTTTGTAGGAAGGAAATTTGATACATCAGGTAGATTTGGATTAGAATCTCCATTTACTATTGGAATAGAATTAGAAACTAACGACGGTAGAGTTCAGATTCCAGAATTGGTAAAGTATGGAATTTGTCCATTAAGAGATGGTTCAATAAATGGATATGAATATACATCATTTCCAACTAAAAGTTATAACCAAATTATTGGTATTGCTAATGCTGTAAACAGTAAATGTAGTATCAATAATAATTGTTCAATGCATATCCATTTTGGTGGATTTAAAATTGACGAGGAATTAGTTGTAAAAATGTATCATACATTTTATAAACTTCAAAATGAGATATATTCTTATTTTCCTCCATATAAGAAAAACGATGTTACTGGCGTAAAACGTAGAAATTATACCGCTAAATTAAGTAATTATTCGACAACAAAAACCGATGAGTATTTTAATAGAATACTTAATTATTTAGCGGGAACAAACTCTATTTCTTATAAAGGAGAAGTAATGAAACATCCTAATGATCCTAATGGTAGTCATAAATGGCATATAGATTCTAGATATAATTATGTTAATTTTATTAATTTATTATTCTCAGAATCTAGAACATTTGAGACAAGAATCCACGAGGGAACATTAAATCCATATAAAATAGTATATTGGGCATTGATAAACGAAGCGATTTTAATGTACGTTTTATCAAATTCATTTAATACTATTTATAAAGATTTTTATGGATCTAATCAAATAACATTAGATAAAATACTTAAGAAGTACGCTCAGAAAGGAACGTATGATGCGTTAAGTTCTTATTTAAAGGAAAGATATACCTGGTTCCAACAATCGGAACATAGTCCTGAGTTTTTAAATGTTATTAGAAATGACAAGAAATACGTTCCTAAAATTAAATTGTTTTAAAACATGAAAGTAACCAACAGTAGAAATCGTGGAAATTCATTTGAAAGAGCTAAACGTAGAGAGTTAATTCAAATAGGATATCCAGACGTTGTTACATCAAGGAGTGAAAGCAGAAGTATGGATGCTCGGGGAGTAGATCTCCTCGGAGCCTCCTTACCTTGTTATGTACAATGCAAATTGTCAAATGGAAGACATTTTAATCACCATAGATGGTATATGGAAAGAAATGATATGTTACCAGATGATAAACCAACAGTTGTTTTTAATAAAGTGACTAAACGAACTGAATCAGGAAGATTTATTGAGGAAGGGGAATACGCAGTAATGCCACTAACATTCTTTTATCAACTTTTAAATAGAAATGAAGATGTCAATTAAAAAAGATTTTCACAGAATATTTACAGCAAAAGCTGATAATGGTTCTAAGGTACATGTATATAAAAGGTACGATATACAATGGAGTAAGGAGAGGTTTATTGTTGTTGGAATGAATAAATTCGCTCCGTCATGGACTATTGGAGCACAACATAGACTTGCACATCTTGGATATAATTACGGATGGAATATAAGTAAAACGGGGACCAATAACGAATCTTTAGCATACTGGAAGAAAAGAGAAGTTAATTATGAAACTATAAATGCTTTATTATGAGATTAAGTTATTCAAAATTATCTAAATTTGATTCTGGAGGACCATCAGCTTTATTAACTAAATACGACAGCACTAATGCAATGAATTTCGGATCTTTAGTTGATGATATGATAACAAATCCAGATGAAGTTAATGATAAATATTACGTATCTACAGTAGAAGAGCCAACAGCATCTTTAAAAGTATTAATAAACAACATTAAAGATAATGAAAGTGTAGTTCATGTAGAAGGTAATAGATTAATTGTTATTGAAGCAGAGATAATTAATATAATTGCTAACTTAGGATTGTGGAGTAAAATAGTAGATGTGGATAAATTGAATGCTAAATGGAATAATGACCATTTTACAAATTATTTATTCCATTATATTAAATCAAAAGGCAAAATATTAGTTAGCTTTGAGGATTTTTCATTAGCACAAACAATTGTTAAGTCATTAAAAAGTAATCAATTTACTCAAATATATCTTAATGAAACAGAAGATATTGATATTAAATATCAAGTGAAGATTAAATTTGATTATGATAAATTCAAATTTGTAGGAATATTAGACATTGTTCATATTAATCATAAATTAAAACAAGTTACTCCGATTGATCTTAAAACAGGAGAGAATGGTTCGTTTATGAAATCATGGCGTATGTTTAGATATGATATACAGTTTGGATTGTATACAGAAGCAATTAAAAGCTACGTAAAGCAATATTATCCTGATTATGAGATAATGCCTATGTTGTACATTTACGTTAACAAGAACAAACCTAACAAACCTTCAGTGTTCTCTTTTGATAAAGAATGGGAAGATGCAGCTAAGAATGGCACAAGGTATACTAGAGGGTGGTTAGAGCTGTCTGAGAATGTTATATGGCATTACGACAATAATTTATTTGATTATTCAAAAGAAATGTATGAAAATGGAAGTGTAAATATTAAATTTTATGATTAACTTAAGTAAAAGATTATTTTTACCATTAATTGAACAACATGTCAATTTAACTTACAAACCACATAATACATACTTATTTAATAATTTGTCTGATGATATTTTCACATTAATTTATAATTATGATGAAAATTTAATTAAAACAGGTTATGAAACATTTGGATTTTTAAAATTTGATTCGTATCTTTGTAATCATAGATTTATTGAATTTATTTATGATTATAATAATGAAGTAGCTTATGGATTTAAAGTTCCATTTGAATTAAAAGATACATTTAATAACGTAAAAACAAGTAATTTAAAAAATATATATACAGACCATAGACAACACTTTAATTACAATGATTTTAATTTGAAAATTAGCAAAACTTACGAAACATTTTATTATGACAAGAAACGAATACTTAAATTTAAAACAGGGTAGAGAACCACATCATTTGATTTATTTAATAAATGAGCATGCAAAAGATCTTGGGAAAGAAATTAATCAAGCATATTTGCAGGCAGCATTTAGTAGTCACTTGATATATGCCTTAAGGGATAATACATTAAGATATTTTGACAACAAGTTTGTTGTGGTTAAAATACTTGATGAAAACTATGAATTAATTAGAGAATTATGACAATTACACAATTAATGCAATTAAGTTCAAGGGAATTGAACAAGATTAAAAAGAAGGATTTTGTCAAAATTATTAATAGCATGAAGAAGTTATACAATACTGTTAAATATGATACAACAGATATTGATGTTGCTAATTCTAAGTTATTAATAGCAATTGATGAAATGGATAAATACATAAAATCATATAATTCTAAATTAGAAGAGTATGAAGAATGTAAATCTGAATTTAGTGCAATATTAAGCACTCTCAAAGAAACTCAATCGGAATATGATTTCCTACGAGTAAAGTATAAAATTATTACCAATAGCAGAATTTACAAAATCTTAAAAATATTTAAAATATGGAATTAGCAGTATTTGATAAACTTTTAGATAGGCGATTAGCGTTAACCAAAGAAGTGTTAGCTAACAAATCAAAAGAATATTCTACTGACGATAAATTCCATAATTTTAAAACAGCAGCAAGAGTAAATGGTGTAACACCAGCTCAGGCTTTATGGGGAATGACATCCAAACATTTAGTATCAGTAATGGACTTAGTGAATGGTATCAAGAAGCCAACAAAAGAGCTTGTGGATGAAAAGATTGGTGATATGGTAAATTATTTAATATTATTGGAGGGCATTTTAAATGAGTGATAAATTTATAAATGAATATATCCCGGTATTATATAAAAAGAAACGGTATGTTACAAGTAAAGCATATTTTAATGATAAGGGTATTACACACGTAAGAATTATTTTATTGGACGATCCAAGCGATAGGGAATATGCGTATAAAAGAAATCTGGAACTGATTCCAGAATCGAGGTATAAACACAATATAAAAAAGCCTGGTGATACTGTTTTAATTAAAAACCCATTACCAGGACGATCTTATTTTGATACAGGAGTAGTTGAAATGCAGAATTTTGCTGGTAAAGAAGTTACGATAAAACGTACGTTGGGATATCAATTTAAATACAGAATAGTTGGCAATCATTTTAATTGGGATAACGGTATGTTTGTAGATGAACCATTATTTATTTTTACAAATCCAAAAACAATCAACGAACTTTTATGACAAATTATGAAGTATTATCGAATATCGTAGTATATTCAAAATACGCCAGATTTCTCCCAGAACAGAATAGAAGAGAAACTTGGCATGAAATAGTAACCAGAAATATGAATATGCATATTAAGAAATATCCTGAAATCAAAGAATTGATTAAGGAGAATTATAAATATGTGTATAATAAACAAGTGCTTCCTAGCATGCGAAGCCTCCAATTCGGTGGCAAAGCAATTGAGGTAAATAACGCCAGGATGTTTAACTGTTTTAGAGGAGCAGAAAAATTTGTAACAACAAATGGAACGTTTTCTTTTGACAGTTTTGATGACGGAACAGAAGTAGAGGTATTAACTCATGCAGGAAATTACAAGCCAGCAATAGTCAAAAACTTTGGGCAAAGTACGTTTAATGAAGTAACATTTAGTAGGGGTAGGAGCAACAAAACAGTAGTTGTTACGCCAGATCATAGATGGTTATTACATGACAACACAGAAACAACAAGCTTGAATGTTGGAGATAGGTTAATTGGAACTCCGTTTATAGACGCGTTTAATTATGATGAAGCGACAGTAGAGGAACGTGTTGCTTGGTGTTACGGATTTATATTCGGAGATGGAACGTTAGTTAAAAATAATCATGGCGAGAAAAAACATAGTATGGTTAGGCTTTGTGGAAATAAAGTTAAATATGCTTATCGTTTTGAAGAGTTAGGATTTTCAAACTCAACACCAAAAAGTTTTAATGGAGACATAATGTTTTATACAGGAAAATATCTTAAAGAGCCATTAAATCCAGAAGTTGAATCTATTGATGTTATACGTGCGTTTGTCGATGGACTATTATCTGCTGATGGAGCAAAAAATAGTAATTATACAGGATCTAATAGAAAGTATACTAGTATACAGGTTAGTGGGAAATATGTAGATTATATAGAAAACATATTAGAAATTGCAGGTTATTATATATCAAAAATAGATGATTACACTGGAAAAACGACTAATTTTGCTCATAAACGAGATTATACAAAAAGATTTAATCTTGTTACTAATCCAGGAAGCGGAGGTCGGAATAATATGAAATGGAAAGTTGAAAGTATAAGACCAACAAACATTGTAGAAGACTCATGGTGTTTGGTTGTTGAAGACGATCATAGTTTTATATTAAGCGGAGGGTTAGTTACTGGAAACTGCTCGTTTGTCCATATAGATAACATAAGGGCATTTAGTGAAATAATGTTTCTAAGCCTCTCAGGTTGCGGTGTTGGCATGAGTGTACAAGAACACCATGTAGGTAAATTGCCACCAATACAGAAGCCTACAATGCGAAAAAGGAAGTATTTAATTCCTGATTCAATTGAAGGATGGGCTGAGGCTATAAAAGTGTTATTAAAATCATATTTTGGTGAATCGACATCAACAATTGACTTTGATTATTCTGAAATCAGAGAAAAAGGTGCTGCTATTATTACGTCATCAGGAAAAGCTCCAGGACCAACACCATTACGTATTGCAATCGAACAAATTAGGGGAATATTAAATGACCAAGAGGACAATGTTCAAATAAGGCCATTTATAGCCCATAGAATAGCATGTTTGCTAACAGATGCAGTATTAGCCGGTGGTGTTAGAAGAAGCTCACTAATAAGCTTATTTAGCAAAACTGATAACGAGATGATGACGTGTAAAACAGGATCGTGGTGGGAACTGTATCCTGAATTAGGAAGAGCTAATAATTCAGTAATTCTTGAGAGAAGCAAAACCTCTCATGATGAATTTAAGCGTATTTATGACGTTATGAAGACGAGTGGTGCTGGAGAACCTGGATTTATGTTTACAGATGACATAGAATTTGGATTTAACCCCTGTGCAGAGATACAGTTAAGATCGAAAGGGGTTTGTAATTTAGTAGAAATCAATGGATCTGCCATTACAGACCAATTAACATTTAATAAGTTAGCTTCCGTAGGGGCTTTTATAGCGACACTACAGGCTGGATATACTAATTTTCATTATTTACGAGAAGAATGGAAACAAACTATCGAAGAAGACGCATTGATAGGGGTTAGTATTACAGGAATAGCAAATGATAATTTATTAAAACTAGATGAAACAGTAGCTGTATCAGAAGCGGTAGCAACAAATGCTGCAATAGCTGATATGATTGGTATTAATAAAGCCAAGCGAATTGCAGCTGTGAAACCGGCAGGAACAACATCTATTGTCCTTCAAACAAGTTCAGGGATACATGCTTGGCATGATGAATATTTTGTTAGAAGAATGAGAATTGGTAAAAATGAGACAATTCATGATTATTTACAAAAATTAATGCCAGAATTAATAGAAGATGAGTTTTTTAGACCAAAAGACCAATCTGTATTATCAATACCTATTAAAGCTCCAGATGGGGCAATTACAAGACATGAATCAACGCTTGATTTGTTAGAACGTATTAAACGATTTAATATCAACTGGGTTCATAATGGAACAGTATCAGGAACTGAATTTAATAATGTATCAGCAACTGTATCTGTTAAAGATGAAGAATGGGATATTGTAAGAGATTGGATGTGGGTTAATAAAGATTCATATGCTGGAATATCATTACTTCCATTTGATGAAACGACATATCAACAAATGCCGTTTGAATCAATAACTAAGGAAGAATATGAACGGTTATCGGAATTTGTAAAAAATATTGATTTAACGAAAGTTAAAGAATATGATGATAAAACAGATTTTGGTGCTGAAGCAGCTTGCAGTGGTGGAAACAGCTGTGAGGTGGATGTGACAAAAGACGAATTGATAAAAATCGATACAATTAGTTATGAAAAGTAGGAATAGGATAAGCTCTCATGAGTTATTAATGAAGCAGTCAGATGTACCATTAGCAGATATAATGATTACAGATATGGAAACAGATTTTGTAGTTAAATTATATGAAGCGGTAGAGCGATTGGTATTTGACAAACAAAAAGTTTCATTAATTAGATTATCTAAAACACTTAATTTATCCACAACTGAATTGTATGATTATATTGATTTAATTATTGAATTTGAAAAACGATTAAACACAAATGTCTAGCAATATAAAAAGGGTATATATACCAAGGAAAGAGTATAACGAAGAATTCTTTAAATGTATTGAATCTAAACTATGGAGTAATAAATTGGCAATAATGACTGAACAGTTAATTGATAATGTATTGTCATCAAATAGATTTAGATTTAATCGTAATAAGGATATTTCAGTATATGAAGCAATAAAAGAACGTGTTATAGAAAAATTGTTAACGCAATTACTATATAAGTTCAATGCTGATAAATACGACAATCCATTTGCTTTTACATCTTCAATGATACGTAATTGGGGCTGGAAATATATTGTTCAATCTGCAAAGAAAGGACTTTATCCAGAACAGGAAATTACAATGTACGATCAAAGTCAAGGGAAATATATTAAAATTCAATTTATAAGTTATCATGGGTAAATTAAAAGTAGGACAAAGAGTAATCATACGTGAATTATCACAATTTATGGGCGGTAAAGAGGCTTTAAGAATACATATTCCATCAAGCATGCTACAAACATCTAATACAATATGTGTTATTCAGCGTTCGCTGTATAAGCATGGTTCGTATAGATATAGATGTAAAAATGGATATTGGTATTCTCCAAAATGGATAAAGCCTTATTGTGGGAAATCGATTAATAAATTATTGTAATTATTAAAATTTTAAAAATTTATGGATAAAACCACTGAATTAGCATGGTTAGTAGATAAATTTACAAATAGACCAAGCTATTTTAAAGTTGGCAATGGACAAATTGCCAAAGTGTTCGATGTTGATATAAAGTTAGTTGGAAAAGCTAAAGAAATAGTTCGTGGAAATAATGCTAAATTAACCACACAGAAGAACGTTTTAGTTATATCTGACACTCATATACCAGCAGTTCACAAAGATGCATTACAAGCCCTTCAAAAGGCTTATAATGAATATAATATTACAGATGTTATTCATATAGGTGATATTATAGATTTACATACGGTTAGTTATCATGAAACAAGTCAAGATGCGCCAGGTGTTAATACTGAAATTGAATTAGTAAAAGCTGATTTAAAAGAATGGTATGACGCTTTCCCAGAAATGACAATAATGTTAGGGAATCATGATAGATTAATTGACCGTAAAGCACAAACCAGTAAAATACCAGAACAGTTTATAAAAGGACTTAATGATGTGTTAGAGGTACCAACATGGTCATTTGTAGATAGTTTAACAATAGGAAAGGTATTTTTTACACACGGAATAGGGATGAGTGCTGAGCGAAGAGCTCAATTAATAGGTAAAAGTGTTGTACAAGGTCATCATCATTCAAAAAAGTATATTAAATATGTAGATGTAAGTCACGATGTATTTGGAATGCAAGTTGGATGTTTGATCGACAAAGAAACGTACAATATGGAGTACGCTAAACATAGTGTAATAGCATTAGGATTTGCTGTTATATTAGATGTTGAAAACACACCAATACCAATTTTATTAAATGTTTAAATATGTTATTATTAACCTTAGAATCTACGCCTGGATATTTTATTGTACATACAGCATTATATAATGATAGTACGAAAGAATTTATAGCGACTGCTGAATTTCGAGATATTGAGAAATTAAGTAATTTATTGAAGAAATACAGTATAATAGTTGTGTATAATTTTAAAAAGATAGATATCGCATTACTTGGAGCAGCCTTAAGAGGTGTGTCACCAAGAAATATATATGAATTAAAAAGCCGATTTAAAAAGCTTGGAAGAGATTTATACGATGATGATGAGTACAAAATGTATGTACGGGGAATAAAGTCATCAATTAGTTTTATTGATTTAAAATATGTAAACTCTCTACACGAGACCGATATATTAAAAGTCGGGATTAATAAATTCAATATAGATGTTTATCCTGTATTAAATATCAGGAGTTATACAGACGAATACAAAAGCAATTTAATAAAATCATTACAAAGCAAATCACGTGTATTACGATTATTATTTGAATATTCATTTGAAGAATTATCGATACGCAAACGATTAAGCTATGAATACGGATACGATTTAATGTCATATGGATTATCTGATTTAACAGATTATGTAATAATGAGTGAATACTGCTCATTAACAAAAGATACATTCAGAGATATAAGATCACGAATATCAGAATATGATTATGTTAATATTGCTCCATTAATACCAAAATTAACATTTAAAAACAACAATATTAACGATGTTATTGGTAAATTAAAAAGTTATACTGTAACTAAAAGTAATAAAATTAATTTTAAAATTAATCTTAAGGAAATTCCAGTCAATTTAAAACAGGGAGGACTGCACAGTATAAATAAGCCAAACGATTATAACAACAAAACTGAGAGATTGATATATGTGGACGCAAATACGTTTTATGGTAATTTAATTATCAATAACGGAATAAGACCATCACATTTAAACGGAAAGTTTATAGAAGTAGTACAAAAACTTGTTGATAAACGAGAAGAATATAGAAATTCTGATGATTTATTAGATAAGATATACAAACTAATTATTGCTTCAATATCAGGAAACCTCAATTATAAAAAATCTTTATTAAGAGATTATGTAGCTTCAATCCAATTATATTTGGTTGGGCAATTAACTTTATTAAATATTATTGATAAACTAGAAACTTATTCTAACACAGCAATAATATTTGTAAATACAGATGGATTTATTATTAAATCTAGCAATATGGATATCAGTGATATTTTAACAAAAGAACTTGATAGACATAATTTAAATTGGAAAATAAGAGAATTACAAAGATTTGTAATACGAGATATAAATAACTATCTATATATAGATACAATTGGATTAGTTGAAACAGTAGGTGTTTTTAATCAAAACACTGGGTCACCAATAATTGGAAAAAGTGTTTTCAATTACTACGTTCACAATATTCCAATATCACAAACTGTGCAGGAATCAACAAGTTTAACAGATTTCTGCCTAACTGAAACACCAGAGCAGCCAATGAGGCTATGGAAGGTGAAGGGTGATAAAGCAACCCTAATACCAAATACATGCAGATATTTTATTGCAAAACACAGTAAATATAATGTATGTCATAGTCCAAAGTCTGGACATGTTCTGACTTATTTGGTTAAAGGAAAATCTGTTAAAATTGCAAACTCATTATCTGAGCATACTATTGATGAAGTAAATAAATTTTATTACATTAATAAAGCTCAGAATATTATTGACAAAACAATTATTAAACAATTAAATTTATGGGATTTTTAACAGAAATATTAAAACAAAATGCTAATATTTCCTCAACATTTATTATTCAGAATTCTAAAGATTTATATAGGTTTCTAACAATGACTAGTCATGATGGTTTTAATCAAAAACCAGTATACTCTAATTGTGTAGAAGATTATGATTTTAAGAAGACTGATGATGGAAATGTTTTTATCGAAGTCCACTTACCAGAATTAGTTGATTATATTAAGAATAATACCACCATAACAACATCGCAGCCAGTTATAAATGATGACGGCAGTATATCCGTAGTACATATGGAAAGTCCATTAAATGTGCTTCCAATAGGATATGTAACGCCTGAAATCGATGTTGAGCATAGGGCAATGGTGGAACGTGAGAATACAACGTACTATGATGTACGTAAAATATTATTTCATGGAAGATTTTTAAATAAATTAGTATAATTATGTGGAGAGATACAATAGGAATGTTAACAGGGCCAATCATATTGACAGACGAAGATATTGATGGCATAATCAATCAATTAAAATATGGAGAATTTTAAAACACGGGGTTTTGAAAGTGTGGAGTCAACATTTATGGTTGGCCCTTACTTTAAGACTCCAACATTAGGAACACAAGACTCAGCTGCATATGATTTTTATGCAACAGAAGATATTGATATCCTTCCAGGAAAGACTGGTAAAATATATACCAATATTAAAGCTTATATGCTTAAAGACGAAGTTCTTATATTGAATGTAAGAAGCTCTATTGGTATTAAAAAAAATCTATCTATGTGTAATACGCAAGGATGGATTGATTCTGATTATTATTCAAATATAGATAATGATGGAAATATTATTATCTGTTTAAAAAATAATGGATCTGAAACAGCTGTTATTGAAATGGGTGACAGAATAGCGCAGGGTATGTTTATAAAACGATTACCTGCTGATGACATAACATCAAATACGAAACGTGTTGGTGGAGTAGGAAGTACTAATAAAACTTAATGTTATGAAAAAGACAAAATTTCGTGCAGGAAAATATACGCTTCCTAATAAGGGAAACGCGTTTAATAAGAAGAATATATTTATCATTCCTAACGATACAGATTACCAATTAACATATACGTTCAATGGATTTGAAGGGAAGGATACCAAATATGTTATGTATAGATACAGAATTGATGGCGCACACATTATTGTTGAAAACGAGATCTATTATGAATCTGAAATCAAAACTGATAAGATTTTAGATGCGTTACAATCACAAGGATGGAAATGTTGTATTCAAGAAACACCAAAATCTATTAATAAATTATTTGAATAAAACCATTGTAAAACCAGTAAAGTAATAACTGTTTAATAATAATTTGTATAAGAATTAATGTTATCATTTTAACGTTCGAGATTAATCTAATTATGCAAAGTCAGCCTTGATCAAAACACCAATTATTAACA
>Ga0256827_10001405_pt1 | contig 15357 bp, 15 predicted proteins | sample CV84metaG_FD_185977 | JGI IMG/M metagenome (GOLD analysis project Ga0256827, IMG submission 185977) | Hydrothermal vent microbial communities from East Pacific Rise, Pacific Ocean - CV84 | ecosystem: Environmental > Aquatic > Marine > Hydrothermal vents | place: Pacific Ocean: East Pacific Rise... | reverse complement strand
TGTTCAGAAATTTTAACAACACCCTCTTCTTTATAAATTTGATAATAAACAGCTTCCATTCCTGCACCTAAAAGAACTGTTGGACTATGAGTAGTTACTATAAACTGAATAAGTGGAAAAGTCGTTCTTAATTTTTGCATAAAACCATATTGCCATTTTGGGTGCAGATGAAGCTCTACCTCATCAATAAGTACTACTCCTTGAAAATCAGATATATTTTCGACTTGTTGTTTTTCTGATAGTCGTGCTATTAAGTCACATATAATGGTTATGACTCCTTTGTATCCTGCTGATAACTGGTCAAAACTTACCTCTGAATTTTTTTCTTTAAAAATAATAGTTTTATATGTTACTTCAATTTCAATATCTTTGTTTAATAGATATTGTAAAAGTTTAATAGCCTTATCCAAAGAAAGAATAGTTTTTTCATTTGCATTTTTAGCATTATATAATTCTATCAACCACTCTATAGGACTTCTTAAATCATACTCTCCACTAAAAAGAGTTAGATAACCTGTGCTATCTTCTTTAAGTTGACAATAGTTATTTCTTGATGCTCCATATGCCAAAATATCTGAATAGGCTTTTATCGAAAAATCTGAATAGCTTAAATTATTATCCATTTCTATTAGCAATAGAAGATTATCATGAGGATTACATTCATAAAGTTCAAATACTTCTCCTTTTTTTATCCCAGCTAATCCAACTAAAATAGATTGAAGAAATAGTGTTTTACCATCTCCATTTTCTCCAACAATATAAATTTCTTTTTTGTCCTTTAGATTATCTATCTCTATATTACTTATACTAAAAAAATTTTTTATATCTATCTTATTTATTGTTACAATTGCCATCATTTCCCTCTTACAAAAGTTAAGCCTTTCGGCGAAAGTTTGATTTTATGCGTATTTTATTTTATGGTGCGTTAGCAAACAGCACCCTACGGTTATTATTTGTATTTTAGCATATTTTTAGAGTTCTAAAAGCTTCTTTACTCTTCTTTGAATAAATGCTTCTATGGTTTTTAGTCGTTTTGCAGGTAAGTTGTAGGTTGGGTGTTTTTCAAATTTGAAATTAATAAGTTTTCTAAGCTTTTTCTTCTCTCGCGTTCTTATCAGAGGTTGAATAAACTCGATAAACCCTCCTGCATTTTTCATGACTTTTGTATTAGCGTATCTATCTGCATCTTCCAAATCATCATCTAATGCACCGTAAAACAGAGAGAGACCATTATCAAAAATGGGTGCAGGTTTTATAATCGTATTGGTTTTATTGTCTACTAAAAGTCCAAAGTTTCCAAAATGTCTGTCAATATTTATAATGACTACATCCAATAAAATCATCTCCATTAAAGCGTTATAATACTCATCTCCAAGCTCTTTATAGTAGTCAAAAACTGCTCTCCATCCACCTTCTGTAACCAGATGATAAATAGGAATAAAAGCATGTTCTTTTGAACAAAATAGCTCACAGACAGAGTTGATTTTACCCTTCCATTTTCCTAAACTGTATTCGGTCACATCGAGTTTCATTGTTTTGGCTATTTGATAGGCATAAAATTCAGAATAGGGTTCTTTTCCACAGTTTGCACAGCCTCTTGAACCCGATTTATAGAGGAAAATTCCTTTTCGTTGTAGGGGGTCTCGTCTCCATGCTTTTGCCAACATTCCATTGGTGGTAAATTCAGGGGTAGACATAAATCCTTGATGCTTTACACTTCCATATCCTGTGTATGCAAGCAGTGCTAAGGTTTTATTAAAATCATTGTCATAGAGATTGTATTTTTGAAACAATCCCGTAAAATCTTCTTTTACTATCCAATAACAATCGTTTAGCGACAGACTTTTTGAAATATCAACAATACCCTTGATATTGTCTGAATTCAAACCCAATTCCATTAAGATTTTATCGACAAACTCTCTATTTTTGGAAATGGTTCGTCCTTTTATCCATCGTAAAAGAGAGTGATTGTCTAATGCTAAATTTAGAGGGGAAAAACTCTTATTTTCTTTATAAGTTTCAATAACCTCAATGGTTGTTCCCTCATGTGGGCTAGAGATGAACCTAAATTTTATAATATTCTTATCAAAATGTTTTAAAATATAATTCATTTTCTCTCCTCTATTTATTAATTATCGACCATTCTAAACATCATTTTCCTCGAAACAGCCAAACTAAAAAACCCACTCCAATAGCAAGGTTTAGCCAGCTTATTTCGCCTGTAAAAATCTTTTTACTCATCCAAATAAGTAAATCGGACATCTGTTGATTCGGTGCATCGTTTGCGAATTCGGTTATCCATAGTAGAATCTCTTTATGATAAAGAGCATTAACCAATTCAGGGACAAAGAAGAGTAAAATAACAGCTAAAAATCCCCAAATACTCTTTTTGGGTTGCATCTCTTGAAGTTTTTCTTGAAATTTTGGGTCATTCTTTATATGCTTAAATCGTTTTTCTATCTTCTTTATCATCGTTTATACCTCTAGTTAAGACTTTTGTGCAATAAGAAGCGTTGAAATACCCATCGTAAAGGATTTTGTATATTTCATCTTAAATCCTGCCTCTTCCAGCTCTTTTTCTAACATTTCTGTGGTCAAAAACTCTTCTATCGAGTCTGGTAAATATTTATACGCTTCGTAGTTTTTAGAGATTAACCCACCTACTCTGGGTAGTACTTTTTTCATTCCAAAATCAACTACTTTATCAAAAATACCTTGTCGTTCTTGTTTGGTAAACTCTAAAATAACCACGATTCCATTTGGTTTTAATGCTCTGTAAAACTCTTGTAATGCTTCAACTCGATCAACAACATTTCGGATACCATATGAGATAGAAATCAGCTCTGTAGAGGCATCGTCAACTGGTAATTCTTGTGCTTTTCCCTCTTTGAACTCTGCAAAATCAATCTTTTTACGAGCCACTTCCAACATTCCTACTGATGGATCAACACCAACGTAATTTTGAACATTTACACCTTTTTTTTCGGCATACTCTTTCCAAAAAAGGAGTAAATCTCCTGTTCCACAGGCTACATCGGTAATTTGTGTTAGTTCTTTTGTATCTAAAATTTCATATGCTTTTTCACATGCTGTTCTTCGCCATTTTATATCAATACCCATACTCAAAACTCGGTTGGTTAAGTCATAAGTCGAGGCGATGTCGTCGAACATATTCACTATTTTTTCTTGTTTCTCTTTTTTATTTATTTGATTTTCCAAAATTGGTTGCTCCATTTTTTATTAATCATATTATAGCAAATCTTAGGCTATATCAAGAAAGTTTTAAATTAAAGAAAATAACAATCGAAACTTAAGTAAAATAAATATATTTTGTAAACAAAGGCTTATTCATCATGAAACTCATTTTTTTAATTGTTCTAAGCTTCTCAATTGGCTGGGTAGTTCATATTTTATTTACAAATTCTAATCAAACAGAGACAAAACCTTTAGCTGTTTTACCTTCAGAGATAGATTGTTCTAGTCATAATAAACTCTCTACTCCACAAACAATTGAAAAAATAGTGATTAAAGAGGTTATAAAATTTGTGCCTAAGATAAAAGTTATCTATAAAGACAAAGAAGAAGGCTCTGAAGATAACCGTTCAAAAAAAGACCTCTTTTTAATGGCATTAGAGAAAAATGAGTTCTATAATGCCATGGATTATTATCAAGAAGCCGATGAAGAGAAGCATACATCTTATCAAACGGCTCTTTTTGCTTATTTTGAAAGAATGCAAAAAAAAGACCCACTTAAAACCGTTGAACAGATGCAATACTTTATTGAGATTGAGCCTCAAAGCAAAACAATCGTTTTTCAGTTGGCTCAACTTTTTGAGAAACAAGAGGAGTACGAAGAAGCCTTAAATCTTATTATTGATTTTAGCTATGTTGTCTCGTACAGTGCAAAAAGTATTATCCATAGCAAAATAAAAGCCATCTCACTCAGCTATATTACAAAACTAAAATCTGCCAATAATTTTAAGGAATTAATTGATTTTTTGATGAATCGAATCAATATAGGGGTTTTAAGCGATTTTTACTCGTTTGAATTGGCTAAAGTCTATTTAAAAATTAAAAAATACATGGAAGCAATAGAGATACTTGAATCAGTCCAAGATAACGAAACTTACAAAGAACAAGCGATAGAAATGCTCACATATATTCAAAATAAGTTAGAAGAACAAGAGGAGTACCCTATTCAAATTCCACTAATTAAAAAGGGGCTACACTTTTTAGTCAAGGTCTATGTAGACAATATTCCTCTACTTTTACTTGTTGATACGGGTGCATCAACGACCTCTATTGATTATAATAAAATTAATCATCTTACGGTAATCGAAGAAAATGCTAAATTTCATACAGCAGGTGGAGATATATATGAAACAATTTTTCAAGCCGATACCTTTACTGTGGGTTCAACCTCTTTCAAAAATTTCACAATATCCAGTTTACAATTCACAGGAAGAGGTCAAGATGGTCTATTGGGAATGAACTTTTTAGGAAAATTCAAATTCAAAATTGACCAACAAGAGGCAATTCTCTTTTTAGGGGAGAAAAACTAACGCTATAATTCTCTATACCTATCAATCCTAACCCAAAATGGGTCATAATCAACACTGTATTGAACGTCACAACTTTCATACTCTTTTGGTAATCTATTCAAGGCATTGGCAATGCTCTCTTTAGAATCGGCATAATAGAACAAGTCACGCTTACCATTATACGTCTCGGTTGCCAAGAAATGACCCTTTTGACTTTTATAAATCTCTTGATAAATAATGTCTTCAATCAAATACAACTCATCGGTGTTTCCATTTGGCAAACCATTATCGCCAACAGCGTTTAACGTCAAGGTAAGTTGCAATAGATAAGGGTATTTTTGCGTAAACTCATAAAATTTTAATGCTTGATTCAAGACTAATAGATTCGGAAGCTCCTCTATTTTTCCCTCCATCAAAGAGATGTTCTCTTTTGGAAACTCCTCTTTACTATTGGGTCGTTTCCCTTTTTTATACGCAACATAATCAGCCAACTCAGAAAAAGGAAAACTTTGCTCTTTTGGATGAGGCATATCATCAAAATCAATGTATTGAAAGTCCAAGGTACTCGCCGTCTCTCCTAAAAGCATGTTTAATGCCGTATACAAACCTACAATGACAGAATTTCGTGTTGCACCCTCTTCATTGGTATAATCTTTATGAAAAAGCCGTATTGCGACATCATTGGGATATTCATCGGCTTCCAAGGGCATAAACTCAATCTTATTGGGGTTAATACTTACCTCGCCCATTTTAAAATTGAACTCCAGACCAATAGCAGGTTTGGTTGCTATAAATTTCCAACTTCCTATTGTAGGGGCATTATTTACCAGTTCAAAAGCGTCTGCAAAAAACTCTCGATTCCCCTGAGTGGTAATAATCAACTCTTTTTTTTCATCATCTGCTGAAATCTCAACAAAAAGCCCTTCAGAACAGACTTTTAACGCTTTGGTTAGTAGTTCCAAAAGTTCATAGGTCTCTTGGGGATTTGAGGTATATTTTTCATTAAAATTATTATAATTGTGATGATTCGCTTCAAACCATTCCCAAAATTTATCCATTTGAGCCTTATCCATTATCGTCTTCCTCTCTTTTTACTCTTTTTATCATCACTTTTTTTAGCACTATCAAACGCTTTAAATCCATCTCGTTTGGTTACTTTACGCTTCTTCTTTGTAGGAGCTGAACTGCTCTTTTTCTTTCCAAATGCACCATCGGTCTTCTTTTTAACATCGGTAGTTTTTCTTGCTCCTCGTTGAGCTTTTTCAACTTTTGGAGTGTACCCCTCTATCTCTTCACGCTCAATCGCTTTTCCCATGAGTCGCTCAACATCTTTCATCGCAACCTCTTCTTTTGGAGAGAGCAAAGTAATCGCTAAACCTTCTTTTCCTGCTCGTCCTGTTCGCCCTACTCTGTGAATGAAATCGCCCGTAACATGAGGAATATCGTAATTGATAACCACTTCTAATGAAGGAATATCAATTCCTCTCGCAGCGATGTCGGTAGCAACAAGCACACGCGTATGCCCCTCTTTAAAAGCCTCTAACGCTCTGGCACGAACACCTGAACTTTTGTCTCCATGAATCACAAATGTTTTTAATCCACTGCTGTTTAACTCTTTTCCTACCTCATCAGCTTCTTGTTTTTTACGCACAAATACCAAGACTTGTTTATAATTTTTTGAACCAATAATGTACGACAAAAGCTCCATCTTAAGCTCACGACTCACAGGATGAATAATCTGTTTTACACTACGTGCCGATGTCCCCATACTGTCTACTTCTATCAACTTTGGTTTATACAACATCTGCTCTGCCAAACGTTTAACCGAACCCGAAAGGGTTGCCGAGATTAGTACATTTTGTCGCTTTTTAGGTAAAAAAGAGAGCAGTTTACTCACTTCATGCACAAAACCCATATCTAAAATCGTATCAGCCTCATCAAGCACCAAATAGCGAATGGCATCAACATTTATATTTTTCTGTTGCACATGTTCGAGTAATCTTCCCGAGGTAGAAACGACAATATCGACCCCTCGTTTCAGTCGATTAGCTTGCGAAGTCATGTTTGCCCCACCATAAAGTACCACCGATTTCAACGGTAAGTACTTTCCATAATTAACAAAGCTCTCATGAACCTGCCTTGCCAATTCACGCGTAGGCACAATAATAACAGCTCGAAGATAGTGTTTACCTTCTTGATACTCTTTCATAAGTTCTTGAAGAATAGGCAAAGCAAAACCTGCCGTCTTACCCGTACCCGTCATAGCACCTGCCATAATATCACGCCCCCCAAACATAGAGGGAATTAGCTCTTTTTGAATGGGTGTTGCAGATTCATAGCCTTTGTCTTTAAGGGCTTGTAGTATTTCAGAAGATAGACCAAGGGTAGATAGGGACATGTTTTAAACTCTTTATTGTAAACGCATATATATTTACGTTATTTTTTTTGGTATTATAGCAAAACAAAGATATTCTCATTCTTCTTTAAAACTGATACTTAGCATTAAAATAGACATATCGCCCTGGTTCATTGATGAGCATCGTATCACTACCATCCGTCATCAAGATTAAATCTTTGTAGGTATTGCTAGTCGCATAGGTTTTATCAAAGGCATTATCCACACCTAAAGTAAATTTTAGACCATTATCAAAACTTCTAGTCGTTTTTAAATTGAATACTCCGTAGCCTGCTAACGTTTGCTCTCCGTTATCACTGTCTACATTGTCCCATCTATCCGATGCAATCACGGAAACTTCTACACTTCCATCTTCATCATAATCATAAACAGCTGTAGCATTCAGTTTTAACGGAGTAATGTCTGCTAGATTTGTATTGGTTTGATTCACAGGTTGTGTATCTTTTTTTCCTTTTTTATACGAGAGTCCTGCTGATAAAAAGGTATTGCTTGTAGGCATGTACGAACCACTTAACTCCAAACCATAAATACTCGCATCAATATTTTCAAAGTTATTCTCTGGAAGTGAACTGTTGTAGTAGATATAATCTTTCAATTTAGAGTAAAATGTTTTTACTTTTAACGTTCCATCTTCATACTCTTTCTCGACTCCTAAATCCACTTCATAGTTGCTTGTTTGATTGAGATTTGGATTACCATTAAGTGTTCCATCTGTTTTAGTATTATACAGTTCTCGTGCATCTGGAACCCGACTTGACTTTCCAACTCCCACAAAATATTTAGTAGAATCATTTAGATGATAATTTGCAAAGATATTGGCAGAAAAAGCTGTAAAATCAGTATCTTTATTCATTACAGATGCCGTATCAATAGAGGTATCGTCGTATCGCATACCCATCTCAATATCAAGGTCATTAATTTTCTTTGTAGATTCAACAAAGAAACCCATATTGCTAGTATCAACATCATCAATACTTTTTCTCATGTTGGTCACAACAGCACTCGCAACATTTGTTTTACTGTATCTACCGTCCCAATTTCGTTTACTCGTATCTATCCCATAGCGAAGGCTTTGACCAAAAGCATCAACAGAGTTTTTAACTTTAAGCCCTTTCATATCGGTTGTTAAAAAATGCGTCATATAATTCACTTGTCCAACATTTCGATATTGGGTACTCATTGGGTGTTCTACTTTGGAATGGTAGGCTTGAATTTCTAGTTTTTTTGAAGAAGCACCAAGATTTTTGAGGGAGTATTTGAGGTTAAAAATATCACTATCGTCATAAATAGCATCCATCTTACTGGAAGGGTAAAGAACATCCTCGCTTCGGTTGGCTGTATAACTTAATTGAAGTTCTTGGTTTGGAGTAAAATCAATAAATACTTTTCCCATGTACATGGTTTTTTCAAAAGCATCTCGATTTCTATTTGAAGAGCTATAAACAAAACCATCATCAGTTGGAGATACCGTTGAAGCTGTATAGTTTTCTAACTGTTCAGCAAAATCATTACCATCTCCATCTTTGTACTGTTCTCCACTCTCTGTAGAAGCTGTAAACAACACACGAACGGTATCGTTCCCCCCAGAAATTGTTCCTGAAGCTTTTTTATACCCAAAAGAACCACCATTAAGCGATACATCTCCATGAACCTCTTTGGTTGGTTTTCTCGTTTTTACTTTAACCGAGCCACTTAATGACCCAAACTCTTCAACATCAAAAGGTCCCTCTTGAACAGTTACGTCTGAAATAGCATGCGTTACAACGTGTGAAGTTGGAGGATCCATTCGATTGACACAAGCACCACAAATTTTTGCTCCATCAATGGTCACGTTAATATTATCTCGCTTCTGACCACGCAAAATAATATCATTGGCAATTCCACTGCGTCGAATCAATGAGATACTTGGAACATTTTTAGAAAGAGCCTCTGCAAGGTCTGCACTTTTTAACTCTTCGCCTGAAATGTTTTTAACAACTTGTGTTGTTCCTTCTTCTACAACAGAAATGTCTTCTAATAGCTCTTCAGCCTGTAGTGCCACCACAGCAATCAATGATAAACATAAAACTCTCTTCATACATAACTCCTTTTTATAATAATTATTCATTTTATAAAAAGAGTGTTAACTTACTGTTAACACTTTCCGAGTAATGATGTTTTTTACTTCATATCTGGTTTTGGAGTCGTTGCAGTAACGGCTGGAAGTTTAGGATAAATGATTGTTGGCAGCTCTCCATCTAAGGCTTTTAAGAACGTAACAATAGCATCAGCAATTTTTTTAAAGGTAATGTTGTCCTCATTAAAAGCTTTTTTAAACTGCTCTTGATAACCTGCCATAGAAGAGATTCGTTTTACAGCCATCTCTTTACTAATTGCCATCTCTGGTTCAGCCTGCATTGGTCCGTGTGCCTGTGCTTCTAAATCTTGGTCACGACCATCCCAAAATTGACGTTCCATAAATACTGAATTGTATACGGTAGGCGAATTTAAATGATGAGGGTTGAGAGTATAACTGTTTTTTTCATTTTATAGTTCCTGATTATTTAAATATGTTGGAAGTATAGAGTAAAATTACTTAGATAATAATTATTATCTATTGCTAATAATAATTTTTTGATTACTTTTTTTAAATAAATAAATCAAAAAGAGTTCATATATCGTTAATATCAACACTCTACAATGCTTCTATCATTTATACAAAAGGATTTAAAATGAAAAAAACAATAATAACTGTTTTACTTAGTAGTGCTGTAGCCTTTGCTCTTAATTTAGGCGAAATACCTAAAGAAGTTACTCTCTCAGGAGACAATGGTTCTTGTGTTAATGGTACAGCATGGAACTCAACCATGCTCAAAGGAAAAACCAGTCTACTTCTCTACGTTGACCCTGATAAAAAAGACGATACAGAAACATTTGTAGAAAAACTTAATGCTCAAAATTACCCTAGCGATAAATTCTCGTCAATCGCCATCATCAATCTAAAAGCAACATGGCTACCAAACTTTGCCATTGGAAAAAAGCTAAAAGAAAAACAAGAACATTTTCCTAACACCCTCTATGTAAAAGACGAAACAAAACATCTAGTCAAAGAGTGGGACTTAGCCGACGACAGTGCCAATACTCTTATTTTTAATAAAGAAGGAAAAGTTATCTACAGCCATGTAGGCGAAATCAAAGAAGATGAAATGAAAAAGATTTTTTCGATTATTGAGGAAGGGATTAAGTAGGGGAATGATTCATTTTTGTAGGGACAATATTCCCTACAAACTCCTTATCAGACTTAAAGTCTTCTTTTAAGCTTCATACAACATCTACAGCTTTTTCTTTCTTTCTCAATATCAAATTAGTGCATTACGAGGAGCTTTGTTTTTTATATAGTTATAATTGTACTTTAAAGAAATATGCTATACTTAGAACAGTTATAAAAATGAGTTCATAGCAAAGTAATAGAGGCTTTTTTAGAGTAATAATAAATTTAAATTAAAAAATCTAATACTAAAATTCAAATAGGGAAAAAGCATGAAATTAAAAAGAATAACATTAACAAATTTTAGAAGTTTTGAAAACTTCACTATAAATTTTGATGAAAATCTAACTGTTATTGTTGCTGAAAATGGTGTTGGTAAAACATCTGTATTAGATGCCGTAACAGTTGCTTTAGGGCAATTTATAGGTGGATTTGATACAGGTAAAGATAGTGGATTTCATCCAAATGATGCCAAATTAAATATTGTAAAAAGCAAGTCAACACAAACCGTAAATATGGAAAGTAAGTATCCAATAACTTTAGTAGCAGAAGGAGAGATTGATAGACAAGATGTAAAGTGGTCAAGAGCATTAAGTGGAGCAAAATCTAAAACTACTTATGGAAAAGCAACGGTACTAAAGGAGTATGCAAAAAGATTACAAGAGCAAGTTCGAGATGAAACAGACCCCTCTTTACCTATTATATCGTACTATGGAACAGGTAGATTGTGGCATCAAAAACAGACAGCAAAAGGAAATTCCTCTCGATTATTTGGATATGATAAAGCTTTGGAACCTGCTTCTACCTATAAAGAATTTGCAAAATGGTTTGAAGAGGAATCAAAAGCTGAATATAATAATATGTTGAAATTTTTTCAAAAAAAAGGAAATATGGACTTCTCGTTACTTGATAAGAGTATGGCATTAGACAAGATTAGAGAGGCTGTAAATACATGTTTGAACATTAGTGAATGGCAAGATATAAGATATGATTATGAATTTAAAAAAATTACCGTTACTCATCCCAAACAAGGAACACTTCCTATTGAGAGACTTAGTGATGGTGTTCGTAATATGTTGGCAATGACAGCAGATATTGCTTATCGGTGCGTAACTCTAAACCCTCATCTTGCCGATGCTCCTAAAGAGACTGAAGGTATTGTTCTTATAGATGAAGTTGATTTACATCTTCATCCTAGATGGCAACAAGTAGTTCTGCCTAATTTACGAGAGGCTTTTCCTAAAATTCAGTTTATTGTTACTACGCATAGTCCACAGGTTTTGACAACAGTTTCAAAAAAACATATTAAAATAATTACATTTGATGAAGTTTTAGAGCCAGAAATTAGCCCTTTAGCAAGAGAATCAGCTGATGCCTTGGCTTATATTATGGATACTAATGTGAAACCTCCTCTTAATATCTTAGATGATATACACAGGTATGAGCAGTTGGTTAAAAATGGAGAGATAGAAAGCTCTAAGGCTAAGGATATTAAAAAACTGTTTGATGAAATAGGTTATGAAATACCACAGCAGGATTTAGAACTATGGCAATTTTTAGCAGGTCGATAGAATGATTGAGTTGAACAATAGTGTTTTTTCTTATGATTTAGCTGGATATATTTTTTTAAATCAAAATCCTTTAGTTTCGGATTTTAATAGTTCGGTATTCAATCGAATTAAGCCCATGATTAAAGCACAATTGCATAAAGAGCAAGGGGGATTATGTGTTTATTGTGAAAAGAAATTAAAATCAACCCAAGGTCAAATTGAGCATATCAAACCTAAAGGTGGAAAATATGCTTATCCTCATCTCTGTTTTCAATATAGTAATTACGCTCATGGTTGTGTTAATCCTAAAAGTTGTGGACAAAAAAAGAGAGACCTTTTATTGCCCATAGAACCTAAAGTTGGTTGTAATAATAAATTTTCTCTTTCAACAGATGGTTCAATTGTTCCGATATTAAGCTTATCAAAAAAAGAAAAAAATATTCTTGATAACACTTTTTTAAAAAGATTAGGCTTGAATAACGCTTCTCTTGTACGAGACAGAGAAAAAATAATAACTAATTATATATATTTATTGAAGTCAAATCCTACAATGGCTCATATTTATATGGAAAATCAAGAGTTTAGATATATCTTGAAGAGGATTTAGATATATAGTTTACTTTTTAAACAACTTAGAGTGACTTCCCACACGCGTTAATGCCAATTCCAAAACATCATCATTAATTCTATAAATCAACAGTAAGTCAGGCTTTAAATGACACTCTCGACACCCAAGATAATTACCAACAAGGTTGTGGTCTTTATAACTTTTATCTAAAGTCTCTCCATTTGCTAATATAGTAACAACCTCTTTTAGTATCTCTTTGTCACTATTAGAGAGTTTTTTATAATCTTTTTTGAAACTACTAGTTCGGAAAATTTCATACATCTAACTGTCCAAATCATCAAAAAGTGCATCTACACTTTTAAAACTTTTCCCATCTCTTGCTTTGAGTTCATCTAATGCTTTTTGTGTCTCTTTGGTTGGAATCTTTAGATCAAATGGAAGTCCTTGGTGCATCACTATCATATTATTAAAAACAGCAATGGCTTGTGAATAGTTAAGTCCCAATTTAGCCAAAATCTCTTTTGCTAGAGTGTAATTGAGTTCATCAACCCTAATCGTGGTTTGAGTTTTCATTGGTTACTCCTGTGATTTTTGTTTATTATATCCCAAATTGAATATAAAATCAATGGATAAATATTAAATACAACTGTGTGTATGTCTTAAGAAATATGCTATAGTTACATTTTATAGAAAAAGGGAAATTTAAAATGAATAAATTTATATCAATACAAAACACAGATAAAAAATTTAAGAAAAATATAAAAGACTTATTTCTCTTAAACAAAGAGAAAATTGAAGAAATTGTTATTATTACAGCCTACTTCGATTTAAAAGCTTTAGATTGGATATATGAATTTTCTGAAAATAATCAAAATATTCAAATCAAAATTTTTATTGATAAATATTCAAGTAAAATTTTTTCAAATAATGAAATCAATAAAAAGCTAATTAATTCTCCAAAAAATATTCAAATTCTCCTTGTTAAGTATGGAAAACTATTTCACAGTAAACTATATTATATTAAAAGTGATAAAAATATAAAAGTCTCAATAGGCTCTTTAAATTTCACATTTAATGCTTTTGAAAAAAATGAAGAAATTTTGAATGAATACATCGAATATATTGATAGCAAAAGTGACTATGTTTGCGATATTGAAAAATATATAGAGAATTTAGAAAATAAATCTGAAAAAATTACAAAAAAATTAAAAAATAATTATAACAATAATAATTTACGCTCATTACTACTTGATGGATATATTTATTATGAATCAAAAGAACAAGAATCTTTTAGCTTTAAATTAAGATTGCCAAATGAAATGAAGCAAATAAATACAAAAATAGACCCAACATTAGAAGCAAATATAGTTGACTCTTTAACATTAGAAAGATTGATTTTAGAAAGCCATAGCTTAAAAGAAATTAAATTCCCAAAAAGAGATAAAAGTCAAAGTAGATGGAAAGATTATTGTATTGAAACTTGTTATGGATATTGGAGTCCATCTTTTTTTAATGATGATTTAAAAAAGATTTTAGATGAAAGAAAAGAAAAAAGAGAACCATACTTTAAAGAAATAAAGAAACTTTTAAAAAACCATCCAATGGAATTAGAGAGTGCTTTCATGGATGTTTGTGAATCAATAAAAAAGAATCTACCCAAAGGAATATATTGGGAGTATAATAACAAAGATAAAGCAAGAAAAGCTTGGAAAGAGTGGATAAAAAAATTACTTCAAAAATTTGAAAATAAAACTTTTTATAATAGATTAATACTTGGAATTGCAAAGGTATCTCCACCCGATGTTTGGACTGATAGTTTAGCATCAAAAGAGTTTGAAGACTCCTTTTTGGATTCATTGATTTATCATTGGTCAAAAGAATATAATAAATCAACATCAAATAAAATAGCAAAAAGAATCAATGATAACTTAATAGGAAAAACCCATGAATTCTATAAGACTGATATTAATTCTAAAAAATTAAAGAAAGAAATAGAAGAGTGGCTATTTGAATATATTGAGGATGAAGAAGGAAATAATATTTTTTTTGAATGGAATTGGAATGCGTAACGGAAAAAAAGTAAAACCAACCCAACCCCCACTGTTCAATGAATCCATAACCCTAAAAACGATAGGCAAGTTCATAAAAGCAAGAAGAACACAGCAAGGTTTAAATACCAATGACTGTGCCATGTTATGTGGAATTTCTGCCTATACCCTTAATAAAATAGAGAATGGTTTTGAGGGTGTCAAGCTTATAACACTGCTTCAAATTATGGAAGCGTTGGGAATGGAAATAAAAATGCAGGAGTGGGATGATGAATAGTTTAAAAGTGAGTATGCAAAACCAAATTGTGGGAAAACTCTCTATAGATAAAGATGAAAACTACTATTTTGAGTATGATAAATCTTGGATAGAAAAGGGCTTTGCTATCTCTCCTCATTTACCTTTTAATAATACCTACAAATCAAGCACCATTAAACGATTTTTAGAAAATCTTATACCTGAGGGAGAGGGGCTTGACGATATAGCCTACTTTACGCGTATCTCTAAAAACAATACCTTTGCCATTATGCACTCTATCGGTTATGATACAGCAGGAGCGTTATTTTTTGGAGATAACAGAGAAGCCAATGAGCCTATCTTTAGAGAGATTTCAGATGAAGAGTTAACCAAACGAATAGAAGAGTTAGAGAGTAAAAGCATTGCTATTTGGGATAGGAAAGTTAGGTTATCATTAGCAGGAGTTCAAGCCAAACTACCTGTCATTATTCGAGATAACAAAATAGGTCTAGCCAATGGAACACTAAGTTCAACCCATATTATGAAGTTTCAGACCAAACGAAATACGCATATTGTGGTTAATGAGCTTTTTTGTATGAGATTGGCTAAAAAGATAGGTCTAAAGGTTGCCAATGTTGAGCTTAGACGATTTGGGAAATATCCAACTCTTTTAATAGAGCGATTTGATAGAGTCTATAAAAAGGATTTTGTAGAGCGATTACATATTATAGATGGGTGTCAAATGTTAGATT
>Ga0256827_10001403_pt1 | contig 15359 bp, 8 predicted proteins | sample CV84metaG_FD_185977 | JGI IMG/M metagenome (GOLD analysis project Ga0256827, IMG submission 185977) | Hydrothermal vent microbial communities from East Pacific Rise, Pacific Ocean - CV84 | ecosystem: Environmental > Aquatic > Marine > Hydrothermal vents | place: Pacific Ocean: East Pacific Rise... | reverse complement strand
TATAAAGTAGAAATTACTGATAATACTGATGGTGGATATGAAGTAGTAGCTTTAGGTAATACTGAAGTAATTACAACAATTACAGATGATGATTCATCTATAGTTATACAATTATTAGATAATGATTGTGCAATAGAAGGTGATATCGCAAATAAAGAGTTAACTCACAAAATTAAATTAGTAGATGAAAATGGTGCAGATATAATCTTAGAATCAGGTGAAACAATAACAGTTAATTTTGAATATAATATTCCTGAATACCCAGTAGGTGATTCACGAAACAATAACTTAACAGAAGATGATTTTGAAGGTGGATTAATCAAAACAGTTACTGTTACAGGTGATGGTGTATCATCTGAATTTAATTTTGTAAATACTATTTTAGATGATTCTTTGGTAGAAGATTGTGAATTATATCAACTTAGTATAAGTTCTATAGATTTTAATAATACAACAATACCTCAAAGTAATTTAGTAATTGATTCTTCTCATAATAATGTAATAGGTAAAATAGGAGATAATGATGTTACTCCAACAGCAGTTGATGATTGTGAAATAGGTTTAGAAACACAGGGTGAATTTGTAGTATCTCAAAATGCAAATGAAACTGATATAACATCATTAAGTGATGGTGGATATGTAGTAGCATGGACTGCAGATGACTCTAGTGGTACAGGAATATATACTCAAAGATATGATATTGATGGAGATAAAGTAGGTGATGAAGTATTAGTTAATACTTTTGAAACAAGAGATCAACATACTCCTCATATAACTTCTTTAGCAAATGGAAGTTATCTTGTTACATGGGCAGCAGATTCAATGTATAAAGAGTTAGATCCAAATGATGGAGGTAGTGAATATATAGTTGGACAAATATTTGATGCTCATAATAATTCAGTTTGTGATAACACTGTAATAGCAAGAGCAGAATATGATCCAATAATTGGATTGGAAGATGGTGGATTTATTGTTACTTGGTCAGCAGATGCAAGACATAATAATACTGAATTTAGTAGTAATGGACTTACAAACCCAATATATTCTGATACAAATGATGGTAGTGGTTACGGTATTGTAGCGCAAAGATTTGATGCTCTAGGAAATGAAGTAGGAGATAGATTATTAGTAAATCAAATAACTAATGGAAATCAAATAGATTCAGATATCACTGTGTTAGCTGATGGTAGTGCAATTCTAACATGGCAATCTCAGTCATCAGATGGAAGTTATGATGTATATACTCAAAAGTTAAATATAACAAATGATGGATTAGAAATTTCTAATTCTATTGAAACAATTGTAAATACACAAATAGATGGTGATCAAAAAGATCCTGAAATTACTGCATTAAATAATGGTGCAGTTATTACATGGGAAGGTACTGATGGTATATATGCTAGATTATTAGATAATAATGCTAATCCTATAGGGAATGAATTATTAATTACAGAGAGTTCAGCAGATCCTGTTATTAGTCAACATAATGATGGATTTATAGTTGTTTATCAATTTGGATCTAATATATACTCTAAAACAGTTGATATGAACGGAAATATTTCTGATGCTAAATTAGTATCTAATGATTCTACGACAGATAATGAACCAGTAATTACAACATTAGAAGATGGTGGATACATAATTGCGTGGGAAAATGAAAATGGAGTAATTGCACATAGATTTAATGAAAATGGTACAGATTATATTCAAAATAATATGGATATGAATGAAAATAGTTCTATTACAATAAGTATAGATGATTTACTAGCAAATGATTATGATTCATCAAATACACATAATATTACATTTAATGGTATATCTCAAGTTAATAATGGAAGTGCTGTTGTTAATAATGATGGAACAATCACATTTACAGCAACATCTGGATATGTTGGAAATGAAGCAGGATTTGCATATACAGTAGTTGATTCTCAAGGACTAGAATCAAATGAAGCAAAAGTTTGTTTAACAGTAAAAGATGTTGCAGAACCAATCATATTTGTTGGAACTGTATGTGATGCAGATATTCAATCACATGATATAGTTGTAAATGAAGGTGAAGAAGCATTATTAGCAGTTAAAATATCTGGAGCAGAGGCTAACTCAACAGTTACTCTAACTTTAGCAGATGGAACAGCACTAGTTAGTGAAGATTATAATGCAACATTTGAATATAGTACAGATGGTATAAATTGGACAGAGTATACAGGATCTATTCCAGTTGAAAATACAACTAATATTTTAGTAAAAATGATTACAGTTGATGATACTACTGATGAATTAGATGAATTATTTAGTTTAAATGCAACTCTAAGTACAGGACAAAGTAACAGTGGAACAGTAACTATACTTGATAATGATGAACATAATAGTACTACTGCAAATGATGATTATGGAACGGCAATTGGTAAAGTTTTAGTAAATACTAATCAAGAAGTTATGAATCAAAGATATCCAGAAGTAACACATTTAGAAGATGGTGGATATGTAGTAGTATGGACATCACAAGGTACAGATCAAATATGGACAACATTTGTTCAGAGATTTGATTCTATGGAAAATCCTGTAGGTGAAGCTTTTGCTGTTGCTGAAAATACAACTTGGTTACAATATAAACCAACTGTTACAGAACTTCAAAATGGAAATTATGTTGTACAGTGGGATCATGTTCCAGGAGGAGCAGTTTCAGGTGCACATCATATGACAAAAGCACAGATTTTTTGTAAAGATACAAATGAGCCAATAGGAGATGAAATTATAATTGATGAAAATTGGGTAGGAAGATATTCAGATCCAGTTGTAGCTTTAAGTGATGGAGGTTTTCTAGCAACTTGGTCATATAATGGAGAAGATTCTAATGGTCATGGTGCAGGAGCAAGAGTATTTAATGCAGATGGAACACCAAGAACTGATGCATTTGATGTAAATACTCATGAAATTGGGAATCAGTATTATCCAGAAGCAGCAGCTTTAGATAATGGTGAATTTGTAATAGTATGGCAATCTTCATCTCAAGATACAAGTGGTTATGGAATTTATATGCAACACTTTGATTCAAATGGTGTTAAAGTAGGTTCTGAGACATTGGTTAACACTACAGTATCTGGAAATCAAACAAATGCAACAATAAATACATTGACAGATGGAGACTATATTGTTACTTGGGATAGTGGAAGTGATACTTATTTACAAAGATTTAATTCAAATGGTACACCTGTAGGTTCAGAAGTAAATGTTACTTCAACAATAGATGGTAATACAGGTGTTCCTGATGTTGCAAGTTTAACTGATGGAGGATATGTTATTGCATTTAAAGTAGTAAATGGTAGTGAATTTACAATGCAAACAGTAAGATTTGATGCGAATGGTACTCAAGTTGGAAATCCACAAATTGTTTCAGCACCAGATAACTATGTAAATGGTTATGATGGATGGAATGTAATTGAAGGTTTATCTGATGGTGGATATGTAATTTCTTGGGTTGGTCATGGTGATTCTACAGATATTTATAAAGTAAGATATGATTCAGATGGAGAAGCTTGGACAAACCATACTTTTGCGGAAGATACTTCAATAACATTAGATGTAGCAACTCTTCTTTCTAATGATACAGATGATGAGGGTCATACATTTACACTGACTTCAGTTGAAAACCCAACTCATGGTACAGCAGTTCTAAATACAAATGATACAGTAACATTTACACCAGATGAAGACTATAATGGTCCTGCAACATTTATGTATACAATTACTGATGAATTAGGAGCTACAGATACAGCTACAGTACATCTAAAAGTTCAACCTATGGATGAACCAACAATATTTGTAGGAACTTTATGTGATTCAGCAATAGAGTCACATGATATAGTTGTAAATGAAGGTGAAGAAGCATTATTAGCAGTTAAAATATCTGGAGCAGAGGCTAACTCAACAGTTACTCTGACTTTAGCAGATGGAACAGCATTAGTTAGTGAAGATTATAATGCAACATTTGAATATAGTACAGATGGTGTAAATTGGACAGAGTATACAGGATCAATTCCTGTATTAAATGCTACAACAAATATTTTAGTAAAAATGATTACAACAGATGATTCAATAGAAGAAATAAATGAGTTATTTAGTTTAAATGCAATATTAAGCACAGGCGAAACTAGTACAGGGACTGTTACTATTCTTGATAATGATGAACCAACGATTAATTCTGTTGATGAAAATATTAATATAGAATGTGAAATTGCAGTGACAAATGTATCATTTATTGTTGATGTGTCAAGTAGTATGAATAATTGTGATTTATCTTTAACGGAACAGGCAATAAGAAATATTATTGTTCAATATGATAGTGTTGGTGAAGTTAATGTAAATATTATCCAAACATGGGGATCAGCAGGAAGTAATGGTACTGGTTTAGATACTACAGGATGGACTAATTCTAGTATCAATCTTGGAGGGTTACTTCATACAGATAAAAGTGGAACAGACTTTGACCAAGGTCTAGCATCTGCTGTTGATGCATATACTAATACTCCTAGTGAAGGAAATGATGTAATATTCTTCTTCGCAGATGGAAATACATATGATAGTTATGAAACTGACTTTAATGATTACTTACCAACATGGAATGCATTTATTTCTAACAATAATATTGAATTACATACAATAGGTATTAATAGTGAACATTTAGGTGATTTAGAAAAAATAGCAGATGCAGGAACTATTGATACTTTATATGTAGATAATATTACAGAGTTGCCTAATGTTGTTTCAAATATTACTGATATTATAAATATAAATGGAACATTAATGGATAATATTGATTTTGATGCAGATGGTGACTTTAGTGATATGGGTATAATAGAAAGTATTAGTATTGATGGTACATTATATTCAAGTAGTAATTTCCCAAGTGTTGGTGTTACAACACATGAGGGAGCAATATTTACTTTAGATTTTAATACAGGTGCATATACATATAGTGTAGATAAATCTACACAAAATGATGGTATTATAGATGAGAATTTTATTGTTATTGCTAATAATGGGAATGGTAATTCTACTGAATTTAATGTAAATATAGATGGTGAAGATTGTCTTGTATCAACATTAACTACAATTAATTTAATTGATACTGATTGTAATACTGAACTTTTAGCTTATTTTGATGATGCTGATGAGATTGATTTAGCTGATGTTTTACCTTCACAACAATGTGTAGATATAATTGATTTAAATAATGCAACAAATGATACTGTAAAAATTGATATCCAATCTATACTTGATTTAACAGATTGTGATAATGATTTAGTATTTATAGGTAATCATGGTGATAAAATTGATTTTAATGATAATGAAGATTGGGAAGTAAAATCTACAAACCAAACAGTTGATGGACAAAATGGTTCTACATTTACAGAGTATACGAGTACTTCAAATACAAATATATCAGTATTTATAGAAGATGAAATTCAAACTGATATTTAAAAAAAGAGGTAATTTAATTACCTCTTTACTGAAAGATTAACTTTTGCAAAATAATTTAGAAGAAGAAAATAAACAACTTAAAAATCAAATTAGAAATCTGAAGAAGCAGGTTATTGATGAAATAAGACATAATAGACAAAATGATAAAATGATGTTTCAGCAAAGTCGTATGGCTTCAATGGGTGAGATGATAGGAAATATTGCTCATCAATGGAGGCAACCTTTGATGGAACTATCTTCTATTAGTATGCAACTCCAAGCTAAAATAGAATTACTAGGTACGGTTTCTAATGATGAAATTATAGAAGCAATTGAAAAGTCAAATAACATAACTCAATATATGTCAGATACAATTGATGATTTTAGAAATTTCTTTGCTAAAAATAAAGAAAAAGAAATATTTAAAATATCTGATCAAATAAGTTCTGCAATAAATATAATTAATTCATCACTAAAACAACATAATATTAAATTAGAAATAATAGTACAAAAAAATTCAATTATAAAAGGTGTTAAGAATGAATATTCTCAAGTTCTAATTAATATCTTAACAAATGCAAAAGATGTTCTTATTAGTAGAAAAATAAAAAAACCAAAAATTTCTATTAGAATTTTACAAAAAGAAAATAATAGTATTGTTCATATTAGTGATAATGCAGGAGGAATAAATATTCATCCAATAGAAAAAGTTTTTGAACCATTTTTTACACATGATAAAGTAAATGGAACAGGAATAGGGCTTTTTATGTCTAAACTAATTATTGAAAATAATATGAATGGTAGATTGTTTGTACAAAATAATAATAAAGGATCAGTATTTATTATAACTGTTCCTCAATTAAAGGGTAATTAGCCTATATCCTACCCCTGAAGTATTCTTGATTGAATTTTTACCTATATTGTTTCTTAATTTATTTAATACTGCTTTTAATGCAGAATCTGTTGCTAAAAATGGATCTTCCCAAATATTAGATTTAATAAAATCTTGAGATATATTTTTATTCATATTTGTATATAAAAGTTCCAAAAGAGCGATCTCTTTTGATGTAATATTTTGTTCAAGTTTATTAGCAAATAATAGTTTTTTATTTAAATGATATTCCACATTATTTGGAAATTTAATAATAGGTGGGTTATTGAGTATAATTTCACTAACAGCATTATTTAATGCTTCTTTTAATTTTGTAAAGTTTAATGGCTTTATAAGATAATCAACAAGTTTTAATTTTGTAGCTTCTAAAAGATAATCAGTATCTGTATGTGCAGTTAATAATATAATAGGAATAGTAGTATTTGTTTTTCTAATAATTTTAGTAAACTCAATTCCGTTGGTATTGGGCATACTAATATCACTAATTATTATATCTATTTTATTTTTCTTGAATATTCCTATTGCATCATTTGCGTTGTCACAATCAAATACATTATCACAAATTAACTTTAAAGTTTTTGTAATATTAATTCTAATATTTTCTTCATCTTCTAAATATAATATATTTAAAGATTTTAAGAGTTCTAAATTTTTTTTCACTTTTTCCCTTTAGTTATTGTAGTTTATTGTAAATATAATAAGATATATATAAAAGAAGTACAAAAGATGTTGATTACAAGGGAACTTTTAGAAACTTTTTAATATAATCTTAAATTATAGCACTAAAGTCACATAATAAAGAGGAAATATATGAAAAGAATTATATTAAGCATAGCTACAGTATCTATGTTAGCATCAGTTTTAAATGCAACTTGTCTACGAGAAGTAGTAGTTCAAACAATTGATGCTAATCCAGATATTTTATTAGAAAAGTTTAATAAAGAAGCTTTTAAAAAATATGTTGATCAAGAAAAAGGAGATTATTTACCTACATTAGATTTTGAAGCTTATGCTGATAAATCTAAAACAAAGTATAATCTTGATAATAATCCTTCTCGAAGAGATGGTGAAAAAGGTGGTTGGAATACATCATTGAAGCTTGAACAAGTAATATACGATGGTGGAGTAACACCAAGTGAAGTTGAAGAATTTGAACATAAATATTATGCAAATAAATTTAGAAGTGATGCAAAAGTAGAAAGTATTATTAGAAGCTCTATTGATAGTTATTTAGATTTAATAAAATCTCAAGAATTAATGAATTTATCTAAATTAAATATTGAAAGACATGAAGACTATTTAAAAACAGCACAAGAAAAAGAGTCTATAAGTGGTGAAATATTAGAAAGTTATCAAGTAAATTCAAAAAAACACTTTATAATAGATCGTTACTTAGAGCAAGAAGATCAAAAAACTAATGCAAATGATAAATATAAAAGATTTACTCAACATGACATACAAGGAAATATTTGTAGACCAATAATAAATGAAAAAATTATTCCAAATACATTGGAAGAAATTATTGAATTGTCTATGAGTAAAAATTATAAAGTATTAGAGCAAGTAGAAAAAGTAAAAGAACAAAGAGAAAATATTGTACAAGAAAATGCAGCTTATTTACCAACTCTTAAATTTCAGTTACAAAGCTCATGGGATGATGATTTAATTAATGCTGAAAATGGAAGAGAAGATACACAAAAAGCAAGATTGATTTTAAATTGGAATTTATTTAATGGTTTTAAAACAAGTGATGCAAAAGAAAGAGAAACATTATTTTTAAAAGAACAACAAAAACAATTAGATAGTACTACGGCTGAAGTTAGTCAGGAGATTACTATTGCTTATAATTCATATAAAAAAATAAAACAAAAAATAGAAAACAGTAAAAAATTTGTAAATGATAACAAAAATATAAAAGATGTTTATGTAAAGCAATTAGCTGATGGTACAAGAACATTTATTGACATATTAAATGCAGAATCTGAATTGTATAGATCACAAATAACTTTAATGGATCAAGAATTTACATTATATAAATTATATTATGATTTACTAGAACATACTGGATTATTAAGTGAATCAATTTTAATGACAAAAAATCAAACTTGTAAAATATTTGTTCCAACTGAATATAAAAGTAAAATAAATAAAGTAAAAAATATTGATACAGAACTTAAAGATGAAGACTTATTAAATGTATTAGGTGAATCTTCAAAAAATGATGAAGAGATTAATAATATTATAAATGGAACAGAAAATAAGAATAAACCAAAAGAAACTAAAATTACAAAATCTTTACCTGATTCTAAATATACTATAAATATTGCAACATTAAATAAAAATGAAGATATAAAGAGCTATTTAAAAGATATGAAATTAGAAGATAAAAGTATTTACACTTATAATATGAGTTTAGGTACAAAAGTATTATATGGTACATTTAATACATTACAAGAAGCTACTATGGGGATGAATAAGTTAAATAAAAAAGTTTTAGATAAAAAAGTTTATGTTGATTATATGTCAAAGCATAGAAAATTATTAGAAAAAAATATTAGTATTAATTAAGAAATAAGTATTACATTGGAAAATATAGAAAAAAAAGAAATATTAAATACACTAGCAGATCGACGTACTGTTGATACTCTTCTAGAATCATTAATTTTTCTCTCAAAATTTTATCAACGTGCATCAACAAAAGAATCATTAATAGCAGGAATTGCTATTCATGGTGATGTAATGAGTGTAGAGAAATTTATAATATCATCAAAACGAATTGGTTTAATTACTAAGTTTGTAAAAAGAAATAAAATAAATGATATCTCAAAATTAGCATTGCCAGCAGTTATTATGACTGAAAAAAATAGATCAGCAATTTTATTAAATTATGATATTGATAATAATAGTGCAACTATAATTATTCCTGGACTTAGTGAAGGTGAAATAGAGATTGAACTTACAGAACTTGAAGACCAATACGATGGACATGTTTTAATTATAAAACCTGCTTATAATTTTGAAAATAGAGTTTCAAAATCTGTTGTCCTTCCAGAACCAAAAAAATGGTTTTGGGGGGCTATGAAAAGAAATAAAGATATTTATATAAGAGTAGCTGTTGCTGCATTATTTATAAATATGTTCGTTATTGCTACACCATTATTTACAATGAACGTATATGATAGAGTATTACCAAATAATGCTATTGATACATTATGGGCATTAGCAATTGGAATATTTTTAATAATGATTTTTGATTTTATATTAAAATTAGTTAGAGCTTATTATATTGGAAAAGCTGGAAAGCGTGCAGATGTAATTATGAGTAATAAAATATTTGATCAATTATTAAATTTAAGACTTGAAGAAAGACCATCATCAACAGGAATGTTTGTAAATAGATTACAATCATTTGAGTCAGTTAGAGAGTTTTTTGCAACAGCTACTGTTGCTACAATTGTAGATATTCCATTTATTTTTATTTTTATTGCAATAATATTTTATATAGGTGGAGCTTTAGGATGGATATCTTTAGCTAGTGTAATTATTGCACTTATATTTTCATGGATTATGCAAAGTCCAATAAAAAAGACAGTAGAAGCTTCAGCAAAAGAAGATCAACTTAAACATACAACATTAAATGAAACAGTTGCTGGACTTGAAATTATAAAAAGTGTTCGTGGACAAAATAGAATGAAAACACACTGGGATAAATCTCTGAGTCAAACTGTGTATTATCATGAAAAATCTCAGTTCTTATCACAAATTGCAACATTTTTTACTGCATTCATATCACAATTTTCAAATATAGCGATTGTAATTGGTGGAGTATATCTTGCAAGTGAAGGTGATATGACTATGGGGGGAATTATTGCAGCAATGATGCTAAATGGAAGAGTAGTAGCTCCTGTTTCTCAAATAGTTGGAATGATTATTCGATATGATAGAACAATATTAAGTTTAAATAATATTGATGAAATAATGAATATGGAAGTTGAAAGAGAAAATAAAGCATATTTAAGTAGATCAGATTTAAAAGGTGATATACAATTAAAAGACGTAAGTTTTTCATATAAAGGCCAAAATTTTGAAACCCTTAAAAATATAAATCTTACTATTAAAGAAGGTGAAAAAGTTGCAATATTAGGAAAAATAGGATCTGGAAAGTCTACTTTAGCAAAATTGATCCAAAACTTATATGTACCTACAAGAGGTTCAATTTTGATAGATCAAACTGATGTTAGACAAATAGATCCAGTAGATTTAAGAAGAGTAATTGGAGTTGTTCCTCAAGAACCATTTTTATTTATGGGTAGTATAAAAGACAATATAACAATCAGTGAACCTTTTGCTACAGATGAAGAGATATTAAGATCTTCAAAAATTGCCGGGGTTCATGATTTTTTAGGAAAACATGAATCTGGGTATGATTTAATTGTTGGTGAGAGAGGACAAGGATTGAGTGGTGGTGAAATTCAATCTGTAACTCTTGCGAGAGCATTAATAACAAATCCAAATATTCTAATTCTTGATGAACCTACAAACTCAATGGATAGACAAAGTGAAAAGGCTTTTGTGAATAGATTAAGTAAAATTGTAAAAGATGAAACATTAATACTTATTACTCATAAAACATCTATATTATCATTAGTTGATAGAATAATAATATTAGATGATGGTAAAGTTATAGCAGATGGTCCAAAAGATAAAATTTTATCGAATGTGAATAAGGTATAATCATGGCAATTGATGATAAAGAATATGTAAATAGTTTATATGCTCAAGCTTATGATAAACCAAAGTTAAAAGTAGATATTTTCTTTTTATTTATTATTGTATTATTCACTAGTGCAATAGTATGGGCTAATTTTGCAAAAGTGGATGAACTAGCAAGAGGAACAGGAAAAGTTATTCCCACTGAAAAAATTCAATCAGTACAATCTTTAGATGGAGGGTTAATTGAAGAAATATTAGTTAAAACAGGTCAAAGAGTTATTTCTGGGCAAGTTTTAATGAGAATAGATACTACTAGATTTGAAGCTTCAATGGAGGAAACTAGAGAGGGTTATAATCAATGGTTAGCGATGAAAGTTAGACTTGAAGCTGAAGCATTAATTGATATTAAAAAAAGAATACCTAAATTAAAATTTTCAAAAGATATTAAAAATAAATCAAGTGATTATATAAGGTCTGAGTCTATTTTGTTTGAAAATAGAGTTGAAGAATTGAAAAGTTCACTTCGAGTTTTCAACTCTCAATTGAATCAAAAAAGACAAGAATTATCAGAAATACGAGCAAAATTAAAACAACTAAAATTAAGTTTGAAATTAGTAAAAGCACAAAGACACACTATAAAAAGATTAGTACAATCTGGTGTAAAATCTAAAGTTGATATGATTGTTATTGAAAAAGAATATCAACAATTGTTAGGAGATATTAAATCTGCACAATTATCAATTCCTAGATCTAATTATGCTATAAATGAAGCAAAAAATAGAGCAAATGAAAAAATAAGACAGTTTAAAACACAAGCAGCAACTAGATTACAAGAAATATCTGTTCAAATTAGAAAAGCAGAAGCTAAAATGGTTTCAGATACTGATAAAATAGAAAAAACTGAAATTAGGTCACCAGTTGATGGAATAGTAAAAGAAATATTTATTAATACTATTGGTGGAGTAGTTAAATCTGGAATGGATTTGATTAACATAGTTCCTACTAGTGATATATTATTAGTTGAGGCTAAAATTGATCCAAGAGATATTGCTTTTATAAACCCTCAACAAAAAGCAATTGTAAAAATTACAGCATATGATTTTTCTATATTTGGTGGACTTGAAGGACAAATAGTAGAAATATCAGCAGATAGTATAATTGATAAAGAAAGTAAAGAAGGAAAAAGTTATTATAAAGTAGTAGTAAAAACAAATAAAAATTATTTAGAAAAAGATGGTGAAAAATTACCAATTATTCCAGGTATGATAGCTAGTGTTGATATTGTTACAGGAGAAAAATCTATAATGGATTTTCTTTTAAAACCAATATTGAAAATAAAACAAAATTCGTTGCATGAACGATAAACTAAAATAATAAGGAAGTAAAAATGAAAAAACTAATATACATAAGTTTGATATTTATCATAGCATTTACAGGTTGTACAAAGAATATAGAGCCTTCAAATAATAAAAGCAAATCAACTGAGGATTTTATAAAAGAAACAGCTGTATTTGATGCAATTAGAGCAAAAGACAATAAATTAGTAAGTGAATTAATTCAAAAAGGTGCAAATATATCTTCACAAGATAAGTATGGATATACTCCATTACACATTGCTACTAGATTAAATCAGTATAAAACTGTTGAAGACTTGATTAATAATGGTGCTTCAGTTAATACAGTTGATGTATTTGGAGACACTCCATTACTTGATTCAACAAGAAATAGTACAAACCCTATGTCAAAATTATTAATTTGTAATGGTGCTAATAAAAATGTAAAAGATAAACATGATATGACACCACTACATAATTCTTCAAAAAATGGAGATTTATTTATTTCAAAATTATTAGAAAATAACGATACAAGTAAAATGTGTGAAAAACTTGATATTACTTTAAATACATATGAAAATAATAAAATATGTGGAGATATAAAATCTGGTGTGGCAACAAATGTTGATATTACAATTGCAGATCAAAATGAAGAATCTATGAAACCATTTGGACCTTATAGTGCAGAAATTAATGATAATAAATATTGTGCTAATATTGATAAAAAATTAACAAAAGATAACAAATATATTGTAACTGCAATTGGTGATAATAGTGTTGAACAAGATATTGAAATAGCTAATCTAGATGACTTAAGAGTAAAAATAACACAACCAATTAAAAAAGCAGTTGTAGAAGAACAGTATATTGAAGGTTTATATGAAGCCTTAATGACAGAGTTTGGACCAGATTTTGAAGCTTGGAATGCACAATTAGACAAAAATGGACTGGTATTTAGATTTAAAAACCCAGCTGATTTATTTGATCATGGAAGTAGTAAATTATCTAAAGACTATAAAGTAATATTAGATAACTTTTTCCCTAGATATTTAAAAGTATTAAACGAATATAAAGATCAAATTGAAGAAGTAAGAGTAGAAGGGCATACTTCATCTGTTTACAAAAGTGCAAAAAATGATAAGCAAAGATATGCTAAAAATTTAAAGTTATCAACTGCTAGGGCAGTAAGAGTATATGATTATACACTTAAAAACAAAAAAACAAAAAACTTATCATGGTTTAAAAAGTATTATAAACCAGTTGGAATGGCCTATGATAATTTAATATTAAATGAAAATGGTGTTGAAGATCAATCTGCATCAAGAAGAGTTGAATTTAGAATTAATAAAAAAATAAATTAAAAAGGTCTTTAAATGAAAAAATATATAATTGGCTTATCATTATTAGCTATTATGGCAGGTTGTTCATCTAAACATGACACTGCTATAGTTAAAGTAAATGAAAAAGATGGCTTAGTAAATAAAAATGGTAATGTTCAAATTAAACCAATTTATAAGAAAATTTATAACTTTACAGAAATTGAAAGAAATAAATATAGTCATCCAAATTATTTAAATCTTCATTGGTTACATACAAGTGAAGATCAATATGCAATAGTTAAAAATATTGATAATAAATATGGTGTTATTGGTAAAGATGGAAAATTAAAATTAAAAGTTATTTTTGATTCAATTGGTAATTTCTTTAATGGATATGCAAAAATTGAAATTAATAATAAATTTGGTTTAATTGATGAAGACTTTAATATAGTGGTTAAACCAATTTATGATGATGTTCGAAATACTATACATGGATCTACAATTGTAAGAAACTATGATAAAAATCATAAAACGCAATATGGGTGCTTAGATAATAAGTTTAATTTAAAATCACCTATTGATTATGATATGATTTATCTATCTAGTGAAGATAGAATAAGAATGCAAAAAGATAGTCTATGGGGATTTCTAGATACTAATTGTAATATTGTTTCAAAAGCTAAGTATAAATATGCAAATGATTTTTCTAACAATATGGCAAAAGTTCAAAAAGAAAATGGATTATGGACATATATCAATAAAAATGGAAAAGAATTAGATAGAAAAACATTTAACGGTGGTCTTAATTTCTAATATTATTAGAAATGAAAACTATTTATCTGCTTTATTTATTGTTTAAATAAAGCAGAACCAATTCTAATCATATTAGATCCACTTGCAATTGCAAGTTCATAATCACCACTCATACCCATTGAACAAATTTTAGCACCTTCACATTTATCAAATAACTCTTTTGTAAGGTCAAAACTCTTTTTTATAAGCTTAGTATCATCACTATTCGCTCCAATACTCATAACACCCTTTAAAACAATATTAGGAAACTCTTTTTGTATTGTATTATAAATATTTATTGCTTCATTAGGATTTACTCCTGATTTTGAATCTTCAAAACTTGAATTGATTTGAAGTAAACAATTCATAGTTCTATTTTTAGCTTTTAGTTTTGTATTTAATTCTTTTGCTAAATCTAAACTATCTAGTGAATGCATTAATACTGGTTTTAAATCAATAAGGTTATTTATTTTATTTTTTTGTAATGAACCTATAAAATGCCATGATAAAGGTAACTCTTCTAAAGTATTTGATTTTTCTTTTAAATCTTGTACTTTATTCTCTCCAAAAGCTCTTTGACCTGCACTATAAAGTGTAGCTACATCTTCACTTGTGTTGTATTTACTCACTCCCACTATTTGTACTATATGGTGTTCATTTACTTGAACTCTTGCAAATTCAACATTTGTTATTAGTTTATCAAGATTTATTATTGCTTGTTCTTTTGTAATTGTATTCATTGTTATTATCCTTTATTGTTATTAGTTAAAAAATCTATTTATATCATTGTATAAGCCAAGTACCATAAGACCTAGTAATATCAACCAACCCATAATAGTAAGTTGA
>Ga0256827_10001402_pt1 | contig 15359 bp, 11 predicted proteins | sample CV84metaG_FD_185977 | JGI IMG/M metagenome (GOLD analysis project Ga0256827, IMG submission 185977) | Hydrothermal vent microbial communities from East Pacific Rise, Pacific Ocean - CV84 | ecosystem: Environmental > Aquatic > Marine > Hydrothermal vents | place: Pacific Ocean: East Pacific Rise... | reverse complement strand
TAAGCTTTGTGCGATAATGGCACAGCAGGTCTTTTTATATGTTTAGGTCTTCTTAGTGTATCAGAAGAATCAAGTGGACGAGTTAGTTTATCTCTCCATGCTTGATATACTTTCATATTATTTTCATAATTAACCCAAATATCACCTATTTGGTCATCTTTAGATGCTAACTCAATGCTAACTTTTTGATGCCAAGCATGGTTACCAGCTATCGGGTCTGGATGTGATGCAGCAACAGCATTTTGCCATGAACCACTTAATCCATCCCACCAGATGTTGTCAAGGTCTTTGTTGTACTCTTTAAACTGCCAAGTATCTTTACGATCCATCATTCCAGCGATGATGCCCTCTTTAGGTTTTAGAGTTCCAACTTTACCATCCATAGTCATATCGTATAGTGGAGCACCAAGACCCATAACACCAAGTTTATGGCTAAATCCTGGAATTTCTACAGCATTTTTAAGTTTCCAACGACCAGCATGATGCGAGTTCGCTAAAACACCAGGCATAGTAGCCTCAGTTGGAACTGCCATAGCTATAAAGTAACCAGATTCTAGTCCTGAAACTGTATCTGTGATAGTAACTTTTATAGCATCACCTTGTTTGATGTTCATTCTTTTTGCATCATCTGTATTTATCCAAACAGGATTATGGTTTTGAGAAATCTCCATAAGGTGTTTAGAGTTTACAGAACGAGTATGGATGTTATAAGGAAGTCTAAACACAGTGTTTAGTGCAAACTCGTTATCTTTTTCCATAAAATCGTGGTGAACCTGAGTTACTAGGTGAACCATTTTCTTTCTGTCTTCTTTGTTTGTTGGGTAGATAGGCACAGCATATTCAGGCCACTTCCATTCAGCAAACCATTCAGAGAAAAATTCTAGTTTCTTACTTAGAGTATGGAAACCTTGTTTTATCTCGCCATTAACTTCTATACCAATAGCATGTTTTTCACCATGATGACCATCAACAAGTAATGCACCATATTTATCTTTTGTAACTTCATCTTTATGGTACTTATGACCATGAGCCACATAATAATCACCATCTACTTTAAGATCTCTTTCTTGAGGTTTAAAGATATTGTCTTCTTCTAACCAAGTACCCATATCTCTCATCATCTCATAGTTAGGATACTTTGAGTTCTTATATTTAGGGTCATTGGCAGCTGTTTTTCTAAGATTTGGTAGTTTATCAAATGCTGCTTGATACCATTCTGCAATAGTTACAGCACGAGATGGATCTTCTTTTGAAGCCCAGTGTTCTCTCACCCCTAAACTTCCATCAGGATCAACATGATGAACCATAATATTTGCCCAAAACTCTACCTCTTCCCAAATTTCACCAAGACCTGCTTCGGTATGAGCTTCAAGTGTACCACGAGCTGGATCTTTAGGTTTCCATCCAAGTTTTTCGAGTGCAACACGAAGAGCAGGTTGACGGAAACTTAACCATCTAGCAGGTTTTGTAGCTTCAGAAGATTGGTCATGTCTTTCACCAGCAAGTCCAACAGGTAAGATATAATCACAATACCAGTTAGTTTCACTCCAAGTTGGAGAAAGGTTGAAACTCATCTCAATTTTATCTTCACGCTTAAGTGCTTCTATCCATCTAAAACCATCTGGATTTATCCAAACAGGGTTATACATACGAGGTACCCAAACAGCTAATTTTTCAGGTATATTTAAACCTTTAGAATTCCATCTATCTCTCCACTCATCATCAAGTAATAAGTGAGGTAATATATGACTCATCTCATAAGTACTTAGTGGATATTCTGGTGGCCAAGCTAGTTCATTCCAAACATCAACTTTTTTAGGTGCTTTACCAGATACAGTAGCTCTATCACCTTTACCATTTACAGAGATAACATGCCAGTGGTGCATACCAACTCCACCTTTATCACCAGATAATGCACCTCTTAATGCTAACATTAAGAAACCAGCACGAGCATTCATCCATCCACCACGGTGACCAATAGTTCCTGCTCTCCATAGATAAGATGCTATCCTTGGACCTGCATCTATAACCATATCATAAAGTTTTTCTATTATTCTAGCTTCAACTTTACACTCTTTTACAACAAAATCAAGAGTATAAGGAGAATACATCTCTTGAATCATTTTTATAAAATCTTCATAAGAATTACCCTCAGGAACTGACTTGATATAACCTCTCTCAACTAAAAGAGAAAGATACTTTTTGTTATCAATAAGTCTATCCCAGTTTACCCAGTTTTTGAAAAAAGCATGATTAACTAAATCTTCCCCATTTATACCTTTTTCATTTAAGATTCTATTTGCAAGGTAAAGATATAGTGCTGCTTCAGTTCCTGGCCATACTGGTACCCAAAGATCTGCAATACCAGCAGAGTTTGACATACGAGGATCCATAACTACAAGTTTTGCACCTTTTTTCTTAGCATCTGCAATATATCCAGCTGATTGTTGGAAGTAGTGACCAGCATCTGCTGCATGAGATGATTGTAAAAAGATTAATTCTGCATTAGCCCAATCTGGTGAGTTTCTATCATCATTTGCCCACTGAATTGTACCCTCTCTAGCACCTGCTGAACAGATGTTAGTATGTGAATCATAACCATCACAACCCATAGAGTGTGGAACACGATGCCCAAAACCGTTTTCATTTGGACGACCAACATGAAGCATAAATAGTTTTTTAGACATCTCATCGCCAGTTTTAAGAGTATTGTGTATTTTGGTACCTATCTCTTTCATAGCAGAATCCCAGCTAGTTCTTACCCATTTACCCTCACCCCTTTTAGTACCAGGTGCTCTTTTTAGTGGGAATGGTATTCTATCTGGATCATACATTTGAGATTGTGCTGCATAAGCTTTTGCACAGTTCCTACCACGACTACCAGAGTGGAGAGGATTCCCCATATATTTTCTTACACTTAAATCTCTTGGATTTTTTGTTTTTTTATACTCGCCTATGTTTACCCATGCAGTTAAACCACATTGAGCTTCACAGTTTGAACAAGTTGTAGGAACAAGCATATATTCATTTTTTGCTATTCCATCAGGGTTAGATTCACTTTTAACACCTTTACGACCAACACCACCTCTTTTCCAATCATCCCCATCAAACTCTTTATAGCTATCCCAGTGTGCATGTGCAGGATAGTTATTTAAGTTTCCATTATGTATAGGGTTAAATGTGTTTTCATTAGCCTCTGCATCTGTTACAACTAGAGAACTAAAAACTCCCTTAGCTACAACAGCACCAGCTACAGTGTAAGCACTACCTTTTAAAAATATTCTTCTACTTTCAATAAAGCTCATATAATTCTCCTTAACTTAATGGTAATAATTGTGGTATTTTTAACCACACATCTTTTGCTAGATAAAGACCGATTAAAGCAGTCAAAGCTGCAAATTTCATAAGAGTTGGATTGAATTTTTTTGCACTACTCAAAGCGATAAAAAATGGAAGTATATAACCCATAGACATAGCTAACCAGAATTGAGCATTATACTCTCCTCCACTATGAACATACTCTAATGTAGCTTCGGCTTCTGCTGATTTAAATGAGAAAAAGTACTCACCCATATACATCAAGAAACTAAAAAATACAGATATTGCCATAATTTTTGCTAAAGATTTCTTAGCTTCATCATCCCATTTAGCAGATACTAAAACAAGAGAAGCTGAACCAACCATAAAAGCAGCTAATAGCATTTGCACTAATTCAGTAGGTGCTTGCCATAGTTCACGAGCTACACTTTCTGCCATAATAATAGCAGTATAAAGTGTTACAGGTATAGCTAAAAATACTGTAAATGGAAAGATTTTTTCATAAATTCCACTTTTTGCTCTTGCCATTTTAGCAATAGGACAAGTTCTTCTAAAATCAGGAAATGCATCCATAAATCCAATAACAGCTAAAACTGTAACAAGACCAGTAAATAATGAAGCCATCCATGCACCAACAGTAATAGCTGAAGTCCAATGTGGGTGTAAAAAGATATTTATCATTCTAAGTGGTTGATGTAAATCTACTAGAGTAAATAGTAAGAAAACATTTAATGCTACAAACGATATAAGTGGCATAGCCCATCTAAGATTTGGCATAGACTCTTTTGTATGTTTACTAAGTAAGTAAGCACCTACTAAAATAACACCAGTACCTATACTTTTTGCCCACATATTTAGAGTAATCATCCAACCCCAAATAATCCCAGGAAGTGCAACATCTAGTGTTACAATCGCATTAGTTGCGTTTATTGTATGTTCTACCATTTTTAGTGTCCCCCTTCATGATGTTCATTTGAATCTTGCTTAAAATCTGCAAAACCAACATTATCTAACTCTTCGTGAGTACCTATAAATCTATCTAAGATAGAGTGATGAGGATCACCAATAGTATCTAAATGAGTTATATTGTTAAATAGTCCATAACCTTCAATTCTTTTATGAGCTAATGGATTTAAAATATTGTTACCACCACCTACATAGAAATGCTTAGGATTAGTATGTTTTTCAGGTTTTCTAACTTGAACATTACCTTGGTGTTCCATGATGTAACGAGAAATTTTACTACTGTCATCAGAAATATCACCAAATATATTTGCTTCAACTGGACAAGCAACAACACAAGCAGGATTTAAACCATCTTCAACCCTATGTGCACAGTAAGTACACTTATCAGCTGTATTTGTTTCAGGATCCATATAAATAGCACCATAAGGACAAGCCATCATACAACCAGCACAACCTATACAACGAGTATTGTCAATATTTACAATCCCATTATCAAGATAGTGTAGAGCAGATACTGGACAAATTCTCTCACATGGAGCATTTTCACAGTGGTTACAGCGAAGAGGTGTAAAGTTTCTAGAGTTATCTGGAAATGTTCCAATATCTATATATTTTACACGCAATCGCCACGAACTAACAGGCACTTCATTTTCAACTTTACAAGCGATTTCACAACCTTTACAACCCATGCAAAGACTTAAATCAACTAAAAAACCTAATTCCATAGTTTCTCCTATATATCTTACTTATAAACATTATAATTACTAGTAATTATAATATTTATTGATAATTTACTATACCTAATAATACAATTAATTAAGTGATTTAGTTCATAAGTTTAATGCAAATATACTAAGTAAAATACTTTAGTGAAGATTTTACACACTCATATTTTATGGTTAAAAGTAGGGGTTATATTGGTTATTAGTTGAGTTGATTTGCTAGATTTTTCATAGCAATTTCGAGAGCTTCTCTAGTTGAAAAGTTAAAATTATATTTATCATCATTATTCATGATTAAACTTATAACATAACCAGCAGTTTCAACTCTTCCTTGAGCTTCTGTATCTATCCATTCTAAACTCATAGGTGTAGTTTCATCTTTGTAACCAGTTTTTACTAAAACGGCAGGATATAGTTGTTTAATATCTTTAAGATTGAATGTTTTATCGTTAATTGTAAATGTTTTCATTTTATTTAGAGAATGTAGATTGGGAATTAAATCCCATCTACTCTAAGAAGTTTAGTTTTTCCAACCATAAGGTCGATAGTTTTAGCCATTCTTATCCAAACACTTTCTTGTCTATACTCAATGTTATGTTTTCTACATATCTCTTTTACAAGAGGTTGCATCTTTTGTTGATAACTTTGAGGTGTATTTGGAAATAAGTGATGCTCAATTTGGTAGTTTAAGAAACCTTGTGAAAAATCAAGTAAATCAGAACCAGTATTGTAATTTACACTTCCCATAATTTGTCTTAGGTAAAATTCACCTTGAGATTTATGTGGTTCACTAAATTGGTAAATATCACCAGCTGAATGGTTTGGAACAATCACTAAAAATGAGTGAAGATTAGCATAAGCCTCAGCTATGATAAGACTGATAAAAGCAGTATAAACAGCTTCTATTCCAAGAGGTAAAAATAAAAGAGGAGTTATGATAAACTGAGTAACACCATAAGGTAAATATGATTCTTTCCAAAGTTTAAGACCAAGACTATTAAATGGTAGATAGTTATAGTCTTTTATCTCTTCTAATTTTCTTTTTCTTCTTTCTTTATTTTCAAGTATTCGCATCGTATTTGGTGCATAATAAGTAAATTTCCAAGTCATAGCAAATACATAAACAAATACTCTTCTAAGCCACATAGGCGTTTTAGATTGGATTAGCCATTGCATATTTCTTTCAACATTATCTGGATCATCATCTTCACCTAAATGGTAGTGATGCATAATATTATGCTCATATTCCCAAGCTTCAGGTTTAATCCAGTCATTCCAATCAAGGTATCTTCTTTTACCCCTAGAAAAACCTCTTTTAGTGTATTCAACAGGTACATTTGGAACTTTATCATAAGCACCATGAAGTATAGGATGAACAACATCAGACCATCTAGTAACATTGCCTAAACCTATAAGCATTCCAGATACTATTGTCATTGCCCAAAAGATAAAACCACTTAAACCTTGTGTAGCTTCTAAAGATGCAGTTACAAATATCATAAAAAAACCAGCATATTTAGCACTATCAGACCATCTTTCTAGTTTTTTAAGATGTTCAAAATCTTGTTGATTTGGAGCTCCAATTTTCTCTTTTATATCTTCTATGTCTTTTTGAAGTTGATCTTTATCTATATCTTCATATTTAGCATAAACATGGTCATCTGGAATTTTATTAGCTTTATAATCTGAAGTGAATTCATAAGAATTATTTTCTTCTTCAATTTTATTAGCTTTAGCTTCCTCTTCCCAAATCTTTTCTTGTTTAGCAATCTCTTCAGCTTCTTCTGTTGAGACTATAGCCTCTCTAGCTTCTCTTTGTGCTAGTATCTCATTTAGTGATTTTTTATCATCCAAAACACAGCCTTTTTTATTTGAAATTTTTATATTATTTATTATATGTAAAAATACTTAAAATACTTATATATTGTTAAGCTTTAATATTGAATTTATATTTGTTGTTACTAAAAATTGAGTTGATTTTTTTAATGCCCATAAACTTTAGGATATTCAGAAATATTTCTAAAACTTGCAGGGAAGTTAAAATGAACACGAAATGATTTTACTTGTCCTGGTTTTAGATTTTTAGCCACCACAAAACTTTTTTCTAAAGTATTTGAACCTCTAGTACTTTTAGTAGCTCCAGAAAAGAAATCAAAAAAACCACTACTTTTATAAAAAGTTGTAGATTCTATACTACCTCTTTTACCTCTACTAACTAGTTTGATATCAAATTTTACTTCACCTATAGTATAGTTGCCTGTATTTTTAACAACTCCCCTATATATGATTTTTTCTAAACTTAAAATTCTTTTATTTTTTAGTCTATAAAGTTCAACATGTTTTGTATATTTATCTACTATAAACATAGAAAGAAAGGCTATACTCAAAGATACAAGTGTAACTGAAAATAGCATAGAAGTAATCATACTTTTTTTCTTTTGTTTTAAAGAAATAACAACTCCACCAATAAATATAATAAGAACAATCACTAAGATTATATAGTGCCAAATAGTAAAATATGTCATTTAACTACCCCTTTACAATCAGATTTAATCGAGATATTATAATCTTTAGAATAAGTAAAAGGTTCTATTATCATTTTAAACTCTCTTTTTTCACCTTTAGATATATCATATTCTAGTATCGACATTTTTTTAAAAGGTTTAAATTTCAATAAATAGTTTCTATATTTATTTTTACTTACTTTATATACAGAAGCGACTATTTTACAGCTACTAAAGTTAAATTTTGATTCATTTGTTACTGTACCATTTACAACAGCAGCTTTTGTAAATTCTAATTTTTTTTGTGAAGTTATTAGTGTCGTATTTTTAAAAAGGTAATTGTGAAGTTCTATATACCCTATGGTAGGAGCAATTATTAGCACTCCAAATCCAAAAAGTATAAAAGTCAGAGCTAGTCCAAGTTTTTTTCTAAGGATTATTCCAAGTATGATGAATATGATAAAAATTATAAATGCTGCACCAAAAAGTAGATAATCATAAAGTATAAGATTATCTATGAATTTTTGTATATCTATATTCATCAACTAGAAATACCTTAGTCTTTTCGTGAGTTTTTCTCAGCAATTCCACTCATATTAAATCGTGATGCCAACTCTTGTTTGATTCTATCCGGAGATATATTTTTTGAAGCAAGGGCTACTAACATATGGTAAGTCAGATCAGCTGCTTCATAAACCATCTCTTTCTCATCATTATCTTTATGAGCAAAACAATACTCTCCAGCTTCCTCTACAACTTTTTTCAAAATTGTATTTTCACCTTTGCTTAGAAGTTTTGCTGTCCATGAAGTTGATGGGTCTGCATTTTTTCTCTCTTGTATCGTATGGTAAAGTGTGTCGATAACACCGTAAGCATTTTCAAGATTTACTTCAACATCAGCTTTTGCATCTCCACTTTCAAGTTCAGTAAAAAAACAAGAACGGCGACCAGTATGACAAGCTACACCCTCTTGAGTTACTTTTATAAGTAAAGTATCGTTATCACAGTCAAGAGAAAAAGAATGGATTTTTTGAGTATGACCACTACTTTCACCTTTTTTCCAAATGCGTTGTTTACTTCTACTAAAATAATGAGCTACTTTAGTTGATAGTGAAAGTCCTAATGCTTCTTTGTTCATATAAGCCATCATAAGAACTTCATTATTAGCATTGTCTTGAACTATTACAGGGAGAAGTTCACACTTCTCCCAATCTACTCTATCTATAGCTTCCATTATTTAGCCGTTGTTCTTTTTTGAATATCTTTAGTATCTACCCAGATGTTAGGAGTTGAACCACCAGGAGTTAAGAAGATTTTAGCATCTTTATTTACACGAAGTGCTTCATTAAATTTACCTTGCATTTTTATCTGCTCTAACTGTAAAAGTTTAGTAGTTAAAGATTTTGCGATTAAAAGGTTGGCTTTAGCTGTTGCTTCTGCTTCTATGGTTATAGCATCTGCTATACCTTGTGACTCGATTCTTTTCTTTTGAGCAATACCACGAGCTTCAGCAGCTCTTTTAAGTGCATCTTGTTTTGCTCTTTGCACTTGTTGTTCTGCTCTTTGTACCTCTTGTTTTGCTACTTGAACATTTTCAATCTGCTCTTTAACTTTTGGTGGTAAAATAATCTCACGAAGTTGTATAGACTCTAAGTTTGCAGGTGTATTTTCAAGTGCATTTACATTATCTCTTATACCTTTATCTATCTCTGTAGCTATTTTATTTCTGTGTTGTGGTAGAGATTCTGCATCATATTTACCAACAACATTACGAACAACATTACGAGCAACAGGATTTATAATCTTATCTTCCCAGCTAAATCCCCAGTTTGAGATAGTTTGAGCAGCAAACTGAGAATTAAGTCTGTACTGAACAGTAAGTTCTATAGAAACTGGTAAACCACGCTTGTCAAGAACAGTAATAGCTGGTTTAGCTGTTATACCAGCTTTTGTAGCACTCATCTCTATTTTAGATGCATAGTTAATGATACGAACACGAGTATCTACTACATAAACTTTTTGAATAACTGGTACGATAAAGTGAAGTCCTGGAAGAAGTGCTTGGTCTTGGTATTTACCATTTGTACTTAAAATACCACGCTCACCCTCTTCGATGATAGTAAAAGGTTTAGCCAAAACTAACATTAAAACAATAGCGATTAGGAAGTAGATAACACCACTACCTTTACCACCAAAGTTTATATCTATCTTAGGCATTTCAGGACCTTTGCCCCCACCATTTCCACCACTACTACCACCAGAAGGTTTTTTAAAACCTCCATTTTCTGATTTTTTCTTATTAAAATAGTCATTCATATCTGATGCCATAGTTATACTTTCCTTTTTCATTTTTTTACCAACTTAGTAAGCTCATAGTTTTAGCTAGTGCTAATGTACCACCAAAACCAACAGCCATACCATAAAGAACAAGTCGCCAACCCTCGTAAGATTTTTTATTTATCTCGATGCCTAGTCTTTGTTGTTCTAGTTCAAACTTTTTCATATCAAGACGGATATCTTGTTTTAACTTTTCTATCTCTAAAATCTCTTTTTCATCAATAGTTGTCATAACAATTCTTAATCTACATAAGTCAGATAATGCTCATACTTTTCATTTCTACCAAACACTATATCAAAGTAAGTGCTTTGGATTTTTTCTGTCATAACTCCACGAGAACCACAACCTATAGTTCTAGCATCAACATTTGCTACAGGAGTTATCTCAGCTGCAGTTCCAGTTAAAAATGCTTCATCAGCTACATAAACCTCTTCACGAGTGATGCGACGACGAGTAACTTTTATACCCATATCTTCAGCCATCTCTATAACCATTTTTTGAGTGATAGATGCTAAAGAGTTATCATTTGGTGGAGTGATTAACTCTCCATTTTTAACCATAAAGAAACAAGCACCACTAGCCTCAGCCACATAACCTTGGTCATCTAAAAGTAAAGCTTCATCATAACCACAATCAACAGCTTCAAATTTTGCCATTTGAGAGTTTAGGTAGTTAGCAGTAGCTTTAGCTTTACCCATGTTTGAAGTATTTGCAGGTCTTGTCATAGAAGCAATTTTCAGCTTTATACCTTTTTCTAAACCCTCTTCACCAAGGTAAGCACCCCATTCCCAAGCACTAAGTACCGTTTCAACAGGAGCATCTTTATGGTAAACACCCATAACACCATAACCTAAAAATGCAAATGGTCTTATGTAAACATTGTCACCAGTAAATTCATTCTTTTTTACTAATTCTATTTGAGCTTTATTCATCTCTTCAACACTATAAGGTATATCTATAAGTGTCATTTTAGCAGACTCTTTAAGTCTAGTAGTATGCTCATTTAGTCTAAATATAGCATAACCTTTTTTAGTTTTATAAGCTTTAGTTCCTTCTATAACACCATTTCCATAGTGTAAAGTATGAGAAAGTACATGAACCTTAGCATCATCCCAAGCAACAAATTTACCATTCATCCAAATATATTTGGCAGCGTCCATAAAGTCTCCATCAGTATTAAAATTATTGTTATTTTAGCTAAAAATAGATAATTAGGAATTAAGAATTAAAAATTGCTCTAAAATATTAACAAAACTTCAATATATTTGGATGAATTCTATTTTACATTTCCATATTTAATTTTATCCTTATGAAATCTGTTTCAGTTTTATCTGAAATAATTATATCTTTTATATTAATTCTATTAAAATCTATAAGTTTTTCTATAACAAGATAATTTTTAATTATATTAACCCTCTTATTAGCTAGTTCTAGTAATTCTTTCTTTGTAATTTCTTGTGTATTTATACATAGATTTATTAAAGCTTGTTTATACTCTTTTTTAAATTGCTTTTTTATATCTGATAAGTTAGAATCAGTTACCAATTCTTCATAAATATCTTCAATATCTTCTATAGGCATTATCTCTATTTGAGTATGAAGTTTTTTTATAAGCTTTTGTTTTTGTAGTTGAAATTTATCTGTTTTAGAATTATAAACACCACTAATAGCTATAGAAATTTTTGGTTTTTTTAGCATAATTTTTGCTAAATCATCTAATTTTTCTTTTTCCGATGGTATTAATGAACTTTTACCAATTTCATACTCAACAAAAGAAAGTTTATCTCCATCTATTCCCATTGTAGAACCTAAGAATCTAAATGGTGAGGTAATAGCATTACCAATAAGCTTAAAGAATGTTTTCATAAGTAGTGAACCATATTTAAAATTTGGTTTATCCACATCTCCATCTATTGGCATATCTATATCTATCACACCATCAGTATCTTCTAAAAGAGATATAACAAATCCTAAAGGTAATGATGTTGTGTTTTTATCTTGGTACTCTTTTCCTAATTTTATATGTTTTACTATTATACTATTTGAACTTTGTAATTTTGAGTTTTTTATATCGTAGTGTAGGTTTAGAAAAAGTTTCCCATCATCTATCTCATGACCTGCAAATTTTGCACTATAACCTGTTACAGAGTTTAAGTTTAAGTTTCTAAAGTTGAAATCTAAATCTGTGTATTTTTTAGCATCTGCAATACTTACACTACCTTTTAGTTTTGTTGAGCCGTAAGCATCTACTTCGCCAGTTATATCCATATAACTTGTATCTGTACCTGCTGTAGATAGTGCATAAATCATACCATTTACATCATGTATTTGTGTTGAAAATTCTATAGGTAAAGAATGATCTGAAAAACTTGCATTCCCATTTTTTATGTAAGTTTGTAAGACTAATACAGAAAATTTATCTTGTCCATTCTTTTTAAGATTTGTTTTATTATCATCTATCTCAACTGTTTTTTTCATATGTTTGGAAAAATTTATTGTTTTGTCTTTAGCTATAATTGCATTTAAATAAAATGAATTTAATTCTACCGCATCTATAAAAAGTTTTTTTGGTGTTAGATTGAATGAATTTATATTTAGCTTATTTACAGCAAAAATACTTGAATTGTCTCTAGTATCATTGAAGAAAAGTTTTGATAGTTTTAATGAACCATCTAATTTTTCATTGTTAAATTTTGATTTTAAACTCAAAATCCCATTGTCTAATTTTATATATGCTTTATCTTCTATATAAGGGCTAAAATCTTTTAATTTTATATTTTTAAGTTCAAATCTCCCTTTTTTTCTTAGAGGTGAAAGTTTTAATTTACCATAAGACTTTATATATCCATTTTTATTTAATCTTGCATTTATATTATATTTCATCCAGTTTAATTTTTTAGAATTTATATCTGATAGTTTTATATCTATATTGCGAAGTTTAGTTTTTATGTTTGGTTTTAGTGTTAAATCTCTAAAATTAATATTTGCTGATTGGACTAAAAATGATTTTAACTCTATTTTATAGTCGTTATTATCAGTTTTTTTAGACTTTTTTACCAGCTTAGTTTTAATTTTCTTAGGTATCACTAGATTTTCTATGTTTAATGAGCCATTAGAATATCGTTTAGGGTTTATAGTTAGGTATTCCAAGCTAGTTTTGGCTATTTTTATATCTTTTAGTTTTGTATTTAATTTGATATTACTTATAGATAAGTTTTTGAAACTAGCCAAATTTTCTTTTGTACTTTTTTTATTTAGTTGAAAATTAGTAAAGTTAACATTTGCATCATCTATGTATGTAAAAACTGTGCTGTTCTCATCTCTTATATTAACAACTACATCAAAACCTAAATTTGCTCGTTTTAAATCTAAATCATATTTTTGTAAATTTTCTTTAGCTAGTTTGTCTATGTAAGGTTTGTAATGAACTATATCCAATTCACTACATTTAAGAGTTGAAGATATATCTAAAGTATTATGTTTTATGATACCCTTAGAATTACATTTAAAAGCATCATTTACTAATAATTGCATCTCATAAGAGAAAGGTTTTTCCCCTAGCAGTGTTACATTTTGCATCTTTATATCAAGAGTATTTAGTTTTGTTAAAACACTAGGAAATATACTTTTATCTTTAAACTCTCCATGAATCTCTTTAAGTGCTATATTCTTTAGTGTTACATTCCATTTCTTGCTTTTAGTATCTTCTTTGGCTTTTGAACTATTTTTATCTTTAAAATTAGTTTTGATATATTTTATCCAATTTATTTCACCATTTTTATCCATCTCTATATTTGTATATAAGTTATTTAATATTATGTTTTCTATATTCACATCATTTTCAAAAGGGTGTATCGTTGCATCTTCGATTTTAAATGATTTCAAAGTTAAGATATCTTGATGTTCCTTTTTTGGTTTTATTCTAAGTTTTGAAATAGTTGTTGTTAGATTATCTAACTTTGTTTGACTTAAATCATTAAGATTTATAAAAAAGTTTGTATCTAAAGAGAGTTCTCCATCTGCTATTTCTATGTTTAGATAGTTCTTTATATACTCATACTCTGTATATAGTTTTGCTGATTTTATAGTTATAGAACCATTTAGTTTTAATGGCTCTAAAGATAATATGTTAGTTTGGATTTTAAATAAACCCTTATTTTTAAGTTCACAACTAAGTTTTAGTTTTGTATCACTTTTTAAAAGATCTTTTGTATCTAAATCGTTTAAATTAAAGTCAAGATTATTTAAAGAGGTTTCAAATTTAGAACCTTTTGAATAATCTTCATAAAAAATAGAGCCATTATCTATATTGATTTTATCTACTATGATTCTAGGAAGTGAGCTATCACTATCTTTGGCATCATTTTTTGTTTGCTTTAGAAGTTTAGTAAAGTTTATCTGTTTATGTTTGTCATAAACTACAAAAACAGTAGGATTTTGTAGTTTAATCTCTTTTAAATGTAAAGATGATTTTAGAAGAGAATGTGGTTCTAAATTTACTTCAAATAAATTAAGAGAAAATAGTGTTTTATTTTTAATATCGCTTAATTCTAATTGATTTATGGTTAATTTGAAATTGAAAGGGTTAAAATGAATGCTATCTATCTTTATCTTTGCATTGGTTTGTAACTCTACATTTTTAATAATTTGTGATTTTAAGATATATGGTAAGATTAAAAAACCAAAAATTGCATATATAACGAATAGTGAAAGTAAGATTCTTTTTAACATAAAAAACTCCATATAATTATGTTTAAAGTTTATCTGAAAACTGATTAAATCACAATTATAAAGCATTATAAAGAGTAACTTTTGTTATAATTTTATTATGAAAAAATCAACTAATATATTAACCCAATTTAAAGAGTTTTATAACCAAAAACCAGATGAGAACATAGAAGCAGTTTTAGAAAGATTTGCCATCTTTGGTGGTAAAGGTTTTGATATAGAGTATTATCTACCTATAGATGAGCTTATAGAGTATGAGATACTTGAAAAGTATAAGTACCTTCACGAAGATGTAACAGAACTTACAGATGGAAGACCTCTACTTCATGCGATACTAACTGGCATCGCACTAGGAGATAGACGAACTCACTCAGCTTTTAAAAGAGCAAGAGTAAGTGAAAAAGAGGGTTTAGAAGCTATAGAAGAGCTTGTAGAACTTGGACTTGTTAAACTTGAAAAAACTAAACAAAAATCTACTAGCTGGATAGACTCAGATAGAGCAGATGATAAACTTATATTTACATCTCCATTTTTAAGATTTTGGTTTGCGTTTATCTCTCCTATATTTAAAGGCATCAAAGAGGGTGATTTTAAAGAGTTTGAAACAAGATACGAAAACCATAAAGCTGGTTTTACAGACTACATCTTTACTCAACTCTCTTATGAGCTTTTAAAACTAAACTCTAAAGATGATAAAATAGTAGAGATTGGTAACTACTGGAACAAAGATTTAGAGATAGACATCTATGCAAAAACAGCATCAGGTAAAACCATAGTAGGAAC
>Ga0256827_10001401_pt1 | contig 15361 bp, 19 predicted proteins | sample CV84metaG_FD_185977 | JGI IMG/M metagenome (GOLD analysis project Ga0256827, IMG submission 185977) | Hydrothermal vent microbial communities from East Pacific Rise, Pacific Ocean - CV84 | ecosystem: Environmental > Aquatic > Marine > Hydrothermal vents | place: Pacific Ocean: East Pacific Rise... | reverse complement strand
ATGAATGGAATGCAGATAGATACAACAAACATGCAAGTTTTGTATCGGAGTTGGCATTGCCTGTGGTAGCGTTATTAAATCCAAAAGCAGATGAAAAGATATTAGATTTAGGCTGTGGAGAGGGGACTTTGGCTTTAGAGATAGAGAACTGTGGAGCAAAGGTAACTTGTGTGGACTTGAGTGAAGATATGGTTAACAAATCCAATGCTAAAGGCTTAAATGCCAAAGTTATGAATGTTACTGATATGCCTTTTAAAGAGGTGTTTGATGCTATTTTTTCAAATGCTATGTTGCATTGGGTAAAAGAGCATGAATTGGCTGTAGCAAATATCTATAGAGCGTTAAAAAAAGGTGGTCGTTTTGTGGCTGAGTTTGGAGGAGAGGGGAATGTTCATTATATTATCGAAGCGATGAGAGAAGTATTTAATCGACATCCTGAGTATGGAAAATTTGATGACTTTTGGTTTTTTCCTTCAACAGAGGAGTATCAAAATATGTTAGAGAAACAAGGTTTTGAAGTAACCTATATAGAGCGTATTCCAAGACCAACACCCATTGATGATATTGCCAACTGGTTGGCTGTTTTTAGCAATGGGGTTACTGAAAATTTGACCCAAGAGGAGCAAGATATTTTTAGAGATGAGGTTCGAGAGATTTTAAAATCTAAAATTTATAGCCAAAAAGAGGGATGGGTAGCTGATTATGTTCGGATTCGGGTGGAGGCTTTTAAATTGTAGATGTTAAACATAAAAACCATTAAATCTTTAGTAGGCGAAAGCATTACCCAAGAGAATCTAAAGTTTATAGATGCTTTTGTCTCTCCTAAACTTTCGCTTTTTATGCCCATTGGTGGGAGTTGTGGCTATGCTGTGACTCCTAACCATCAGCACCCTGCTTATATGTTTTTGATGGGCTATGATGATGAGACAAAAATTGTTCTAGAGGGAAAGAGTATAGTATCTTCTCCCAATACTATTTTTTGCCTCTCTCCAAATATTCAACATCATGAGGTTCAAAACTATCTGCCCCCTAAATATTGTGCTATTTTTATTGAGAAAGATTTTTTTGAAGAGGTTTTTACTTTTTATAAAAAGGAGAAGCCCTATTTTAAAGGTTTTCTAGTTGATATAAAAAGCTATAAGATGGATGTGCTGATAAGAGATTTTATCTATGAATCACAATATCAAAGTTTAGCACAAGAAACTATTTTAGACTCTATTGCTATGCTTTTAACACACGAGATTATCCGAAATATCATCAAATATAAGCCTCAAATGGTACTACAAACAGATAATATGATTATTAATGAATCCATAAAATTTATAAATATTTCATATGAACAAGAGATAACAATTGATATATTAGCAAATCATTCAAACCTCTCTAAAAGTCATTTTACCAAGCTTTTTACCGATGCGATACAGGTTAGCCCCATGGTCTATTTACGAACCATTCGCCTTCAAAATGCAAAAAAGATGCTACAGACCCAAAAGCTAACGGTTACAGAAGTAGCACAACAGTGTGGCTTTAACTCAACTTCTTATTTTACAAAGATATTTAAAGAGCATTTTTTAGAGACACCCAAAGAGTTTATGAGAAGATTTGGTTAAATGTTATAGTTTTTCAGATGATTGTTATAGTTCGAATCTTCTATTTTTTATAGAATAGAGTAAAAAGTAGGAGTCTTTATGAACTACAATAAAATTATAGAGTTTATTACTCACAATCCTGTTTGTACCATTGCCACAGTGGATAAAAATCAACCTTATGTTCGGGCTTTTTTGACCAATATTATCGACAATAAAATCTACTTTACTACCTCATTAGATAAAGAAGTGGGACAACAGATAAACAAAAATCAAAAAAGTGAACTCTGTTACTTAAGTCCTGATTTTTCTGTAATGCTTAGGATTACTACAACCCTTGATATTCTTGATAATAAAGAAATGAAACAATATCTAATAGATACCAAGCCGTATCTTAAACATTTTAATGTGGATGACCCTACTTTTATTCTTTTTACTTTATCGCAATCTAAGGCTAGATTTTGGAGATTAGAGGATAATTTAAAAGAGGAGAAGTTAGAGTTTCTTGAGTTTTAACTACTTTTTTACGCTAATTAATTAAATCGGACTAAAATACTCCTATTATTGACAATTATCAATTGTCTCTTTATAATTTTTAGTTATATTTCGTCTACAAAAAATCAAAGGATTTAAAAATGACCGAAAAAACGAAAGCGATTGTTAAATCAACAGCACCACTTCTAAAAGATAAAGGGGAGCAGATTACAACAGTAATGTATGAAAATCTTTTTTCTAAATACCCAGAGGCAAAAGAGCTTTTTAAAGATGCAACACCTGACCAATATGTGAAATTAGCAAATATGGTTTATGCTTATGCTTCTAATATTGATAAACTAGAAAACCTACAAAAAGGGATTAATAAAGTAGCACAGATTCATGTTGATACAAAAATTTTACCTGAACACTATCCATGGGTAGGGGAGTCTCTGCTTATTGCTATTAAAGAGGTTTTAGGAGACACAGCAACGGATGAAGTAATGGATGCATGGGCAGAAGCATATGGTTTTTTAGCAGAAGTATTTATTGCTAAAGAGCAGGAGCTTTATGCTAAAGCTTTGGTTAGTTAAAATTTCGTCGAGTTATATCATTGATATAAACATAAATACCAAAAGCATCTCTAGGCTTATTTAAAAAGAAAACCTGTTTATAGTGTTCTTGTAGATAGGTTTTCCATGTACCAACATCACTAATAGTAAAAAAAGTTGCCAAGGTATCAAGGGTCTCTCCTTTGCCTTTGGCAACCTCTTCTTGTAATGTTTCTAAATTATCTTCTATAAACTTTATGGTCTTTTCCTCTTTTCTCTTTTTTGGAGTTTTACTTTTGCTTATTCCACTAATATAAATTGTTGGCGATATTGTGACCATTGAAGTTATAGCAAAGTGATTGTCGGGCATTCCGTGAGCTTGTGAAAGTGTGGTTGTTATTTGAAAGATAATTAGAATTTTTAGTATATTTTTCATTGTTTCCCTTTTTATATTTTGATATTATTGTCTAATAATTTAGAGGAGTGTTCATATGTATAATACCCAATATTGTAAAATAGTATATCAAAAAGAGAAAAATGCCATTTTCTGCCAATGGAAACAGTTTTGTAAAGGTGATGAGTATCGTAATCCATTGAGATATGGAGCAGAGCTTATTGAAAAGCATAAACCTAGCACTTGGATAACCGACACAACCAATGGCTTTGAGAGTGAAGAGGCAGACACTAAGTGGCTACTTAATGAGTTTATACCAAAGATGATAGAGAGTTCGATTGAGAAAATTATCTTTATTATCAAAAATGATAGTCCTTTGATGGATGAAATTTTGGGGCAAAAAGAGCCTCTTGGGGAGTTTTTTGAGGTGGTGTTGGTGGAGAGTTTAGATGAATAAATTAACCCAAATATTTAGAGTGGAAAAAAAGGATTGCATCTCTGATTTAGCCGATTATCTTCCAGCGATGTTGGGAACCTATGTTTTAGTTAAATGGATGGAGATAGTGAGTGCCAAAAATATCAATACTCAGATAGATAAAGAGAAATATATAACCCTTGGTCAAAGGGTTGATATAGAGCATTTACAAATGGTCAAACTAGGAGAAGAGGTAGAGGTAATTTCGACCATAACAGAAAAATCAAAAAGAGAAATTTCTTTTGAGATAGAAGCCTTTAACGTAGAGGGTGAGTTGGTGGCTAGAGCAACGCATAAGAGGGTGCTTATGCCTTTGAAAGTAGTGGGAAAACTGTTTAAAGGATAATTATGCAACTGAAAATCTACCAAATAGAAGAGCTTGTTGGGGTGATTGAGGTTTAAAGTTAAAGCGTTATAAATTTGAATATAATATAAAGTAAAAAAGGAGTCTTGATGCAACTAACAATAGAGATACCCAATGAACAGTTGTTTAATAAAATAGTATGGCTATTAAATGCTTTTAAGAGTGAGGGATTGAAAATAATTTCTCATAATAAAGCATCTAATATCAATGAAGAAAAACCTAAAAATCAATTTTCTGAATTTTCAGGGATGTGGAAAGATAGAGATATAACCCAAGAATCCATTAGAGAACAGGCTTGGAAGTGATAGTTTTAGATACAAATGTATTGATTGAAATTTTAAAAGATAATCAATCAACTATCCAAAAAGTCCAATCTTTTAACTCTTCTCTTGCTATTTCCTTTATTACTGTTATGGAGCTTTTTTATGGTGCATTAAATAAAGCAGAAGTTAAAAAACTCGAAAAATTTGTTGCTCTTTTTGAGATTATTGATATAAATGAAGCTATCTCTAAACAATCTACAGCTCTTATTAAAACCTATGCTAAAAGTCATAATTTAGATATTCCTGATAGTCTTATCGATTCTACAGCTTTGGTTTTAGATGCTTCTCTTTTTACTTATAATCTTAAGGATTTTCGATTTATTGATGGGTTGGAGTTGGTTTAAAAAGGAATTTCATGAAAAAAGCCCTAATAACAGGTGGAAACAAAGGCATAGGTTTAGAACTCACAAAAATGTTCTTAGCCCTAAACTATGAGGTGGTTGTCATCGCCCGAGACTTCTCAAACTTTAAACTAAAAGAGCAGGTGGAGTGTATAGAGTTTGATTTGGTAGAGGTAGAGAAAATACCTAAACTTATAGCCTCTATTGGGGCAATAGATGTGTTGGTTAACAATGCAGGGGTGATGTACTCTTTACCTTATGATGCTTACCCCAGTGAGAAGGTCAATACCATGTTAAAGCTCAATCTTGAAGCACCGATTAAATTCATAGAGGAGTGTGCCAAGGTTGGGGTGACGCGTATTGTTAATAACGCTTCGATTGCAGGGCAGATTGGGCATCCAGATGTTTGGTATGGGGTGACCAAAGCAGGGCTGATAAATGCTACCAAGAGTTTTGCCAAAATCTTTGATGGTTGTGTGGTCATCAATGCCGTTGCTCCCTCTCCTGTGGAGACTGATATGTTAGAGCAAATTCCTTTGGCTCGTCGTGAGGCATTTTTAAAAACAGTGGTGGCAAAACGTTTTGCTCATGCTGATGAGGTGGCGAAGACCATTTTGTGGTTGGCTACGGAGTCACCTGAGTATATTAATGGGACGACGATTGATATAAATAGTGGGTCGTTTCCTAGATAAAGAGAGCAGATGCTAAAAACCTCCCTAACCCTCTTCTTCATAGTCTCAGTAATCTTCTCCACCATCTACACCCCACAAGCGATTTTGCCTACGTTACAAAAAAGTTTTGACCTCAGCATGACACAGACCAATTTTCTGCTCTCAGGGATGCTCTTTGTACTGATGGTAATAACTCCTCTCTATGCTCCTATTGTAAGGCGATTTGAGAAGAAAAAGATTATGATGGTGGCACTCTTTTTTCTTTTTTTAGCCGTGCTTCTCTCTGCTTTTTCTACGAATTACACCATGTTGCTTATCTCACGTGTGATGCAGGGGATTTTTATTCCTGGGATTACGGCAACGATGTTGGTCTATGTGCAAGAGGTCTACCCTAAAGAGCAAAGAGGTTTAGGAATGGGAATCTATATGGCTTCAACAGGTTTTGGGGCTGTGATGGGTCGTCTTTTGGCAGGGTGGATGACCTATCTCTACTCTTGGCAAGAGGCATTTGCACTCTTTGCTTTTTTACTTTTGGTGGCTCTTTTTGTGCTGACTTGGGGTTTACCGTCGACCAAGGTGGAGCAGGGGAGAGGGAAAATACTAAAAAGAGAGGCACTCTTTGGGTATTTGTTTAAGCCTCAAATACTCTCTGTATTGCTTATTCCCTTGGTGGTCTTTTTCTCTTTTATGGCGATAAGCACTTTTGTAACCTATCATCTAGCCCAAGCCCCATTTGGACTCAATGAGGCAGAGTTGGGTTCTCTCTTTTTGGTTCTCCTTTTGGCTGTGGTGGCGAGTCCTTTGGCAGGGTACTACTCTGATAAGTTGGGGCGAGTAAAGGTATTGTTTTTGGCTCTATCTTCTTTGGTAGTAGGTATACTGCTTACGCTTAGCTCCTCTTTGGAACTTATTTTAGTAGGGATGGGCTTGGTGACCATCGGGATGTTTTCAGTTCAATCGGTTACCCCTACCTATCTTGGAGACTTAGTTCCTGACGACAGAGCAACAGTAGCTGTCTTGTACCAAACCTTTTTTTATATGGGTGGGGCATTGGGAACACTGCTTCCTGTTTTGGCTTGGGGGTATGGTGGTTATGGGGCTGTGGTGATGCTCTGTGTGGGATTGGTTTTGATTGGAATTAGCCCCTTCCCCTTAGTCCTTTTCATTGAACGAGACTAAAGTCTCTACTCCTCGTTTTACAAGAACTCTAATAAAATAACCAAAAAGAGGCAAATATTAGGTGTTAAAGATATTTAAAGCATAATTATTTGACTAAATCAAAATATTAAGCTAAATTATCTATAAAAAGAGTCAATAGTTATGCCAATAATATCACTAAGAAATATAAGCAAAACCTTTAGAAATAGAACTATTCTAAAAAATATCTCACTTGAAATACCACAAGGAAAAATAACTTGTCTTCTTGGGAATTCTGGTTCAGGAAAAACAACTATCTTGCGACTTATTGCAGGCTTAGAGAAGCCTAGAGAGGGAGAGATAGTAATTGATAATAGATTGGTAACCAAAGATGAAAAAATTATTATTCCTCCATCACAACGAGCTATAGGATTTATATTTCAAGATTTGGCTTTGTGGTCGCACATGAGTATTTATGAGAATATTGCCTTTGGACTAAAAGTAAAAAAGAGCCAAAATATAGAACAGAAGGTAGTCGAAATTTTAGAGTTTTTTGGAATAGAGCAGTATAAAAACAGCTATCCTAACCAAATCTCAGGAGGGCAACAACAATTGGTAGCCATTGCTCGAAGTTTGGTACTGAAACCTAAAATTTTGCTTATGGATGAACCTTTAGCCAATTTGGATATTCACTTAAAAGCAAAGATGCGTGAACAGATAAAAGCCCTAAGAGATAGTTTTGATATTACTATCATCTATGTAACTCATGACCATGAGGAGGCATCTACTTTGGCAGATGCGATTTTGTTGGTAGAGAGTAGAAAAATCAGTAAAAAGTGATAGAATAAGCAAAAAGGATTTCGTTTATGTTTAAAATATCCCCACTTGTTCTGTTTCTTTTAATTGGTTGTAATGGTAGTAATAATGACTCAAGTACCACAACTCCTATAAAAATAGAACAGCAAAAAAAAATTATTGATAATTTTGGCAAACACAACAGCTCATGGAGTATAAAATTAGGTCAATGGAATTTTAACAATGGTATCTTAAAACAGAGTGCTACAAATGAGAGTTTCCCCTTAATTCTTTTAGAAAACAAGAAGCTTTCAGATGTGGATGTTTCTGTAAAATTTAGACCAATTTCAGGCAATATAGATGCTAGTGGAGGGGTGGTTTTTAGAGCTATAGATAAAGATAACTACTATATTGTTCGAGCCAATGCTTTAGAGAATAACTTTCGTCTCTATACCTTTAAAAAGGGTATTCGTTCAGAGATTGCATCGGCGACGGTAACACCTCCTAAATTGGGCGTATTCCATACTATACGAGTGGTGGTAAAAGGGGAGCATATTCAAGCCTATTTAGATGGGAAACTCTATATTGACCATACTGATAGCTCTTTTTCTAAAGGATATGTAGGATTATGGACAAAGGCAGATTCGGTTACAGAATTTGATGATTTCTTAATAAAAATAGGAGCTAAATAATGAAAAAGCTACTCCTAACCACCCTTCTGCTCCTAACTCTAATCTCATGTTCAAAAGAGTCAAAAAATGAAGTAACTGTTTACACCACTGTTGACCAAATTTTCTCTGAACCCATTTTAAAAGATTTTGAAAAAGAGACAGGCATTAAGGTCAAGGCTATCTTTGACACCGAAGAGACCAAATCTACAGGGGTGCTTAATCGGATTATTGCAGAGAAAAATAATCCACATTGTGATGTTTTTTGGAGTGGCGACCCAATTCGGGCGATTGTGCTAAAAAATAGAGGAATTACAATGGGATATAATTCATCTGTGGCTAAAGATATTCCCCAAAATTTTAAGGATAAAGATTATCATTGGATTGGTTTCTCGGCTCGTGCTAGGGTTTTGCTCTACAACAAAAAATTATTAAAAGCAGAAGATACCCCACAATCTATTTTTGATTTATTGGATACAAAGTATAAAGGTAAAATTGCCATTGCTAATCCTCTTTTTGGAACAACTTCTTTTCATTTTGCCTCTTGGTTCTCAACTTTGGGGGACAGCAAAGCCAAAGCATTACTCGCAGGGTTTAAAAAGAATTCTGTGCTAATAGCTACAAGTAATGGAGATGTAAAAAAACGTGTGCTAAATGGCGAGATAGCGTGTGGATTGACCGATACCGATGATGCATTTACAGCGATGGAAGAGTCTAAAGATATGGGTATTATTTTTCTTGACCAAAAAGGAATAGGGAGTTTAATTATGCCAAATAGCCTTTCACTTATAAAAAAATCGCCACATAACGTTAATGGAAAGAGACTTATAGACTATCTTCTCTCTAAAAAGACAGAAGAAAAACTTGCCCTCTCTTCGGCTCAAATGCCCTTACATAAAGGGGTACAGACTCCATCAAGTGTTTCATCTTTAGATAATATTGTAGCTATGAAAATTGATTACGATAAGACTTCTAAGAAGTTAGAGGAGATACAGGGGTATTTGAAAGTTTGGGGGGAATAGTATCAAAAAGAGTTTTTATCTTTTCATTATTACTGTTTTCTTATTTTTAGTAGTTCTACCTCTTCTAAACATCCTTTTTGACTCTTTTGCCAAAGATGGTGTTTTGGGAGTAGCTAACTACCTAGATATTTTTAATCAAAAGACACTTTTACTTTTGTTAAAGAGCTTGGAATTATCTTTTTTTGTGGGGCTTATCTCTACTTTGTTTGGAGGATTTTTTGCATTTTTTTTAACCAAAACAAATCTACCATTTAGAAACTTTTTTAAACTTCTATTTTTAGCACCTCTTTTTTTATCTCCATATATTCTTACCCTCTCATGGGTTGATTTTTTTGTCTATTTTGAACATGGAAAGGAGTTTATTTATAGTTTTTGGGGTGTGGTTTTTATCCTAAGTTTGGTTTTTACTCCTCTTTCTATGTTGGTTATATCTAGTGGGCTGTCTAACATTAATTCAAAGCTAGAAGAGGCAGGGTTGATGATGACCACCTACCCAAAAGTGCTACTAAAGATAATCTTCCCTATGGTTAAACCAGCAATATTCTCTTCGTTTATTTTGGTTTTTGTCTTGGCTCTTTCTGAGTTTTCTGTTCCTTCTTTTTTGTCAGTTAAGGTATTGACAACTGAGATATTTACTCAATTTTCAGCCTTTTACAACTACGATTTGGCATTAGCAAACTCTATGGTTTTGGTGGCTATCGCTGTGGTATTGCTACTTGCAGAGAGATTTTATCTTGCTAATTCATCATTTCTATCTATTGGCACAAAGTCACATCAAAGCAAAGTTATTGAGTTAGACAAAGCTAGATATTGGTTCTTTCTTTTTCATCTACTCTATCTCTTTGTAGCTATCTTCATACCTCTTATTGTTCTTATCATTCAGACATTTGATGGGGGAATAGATAGCTTTTTTCAAGCCATTACACTCTTGATTCCAAATATTATAAATTCACTACTGTATGCTATCTTTGGGGCTTTCACACTTCTATTCTTTGGCTCTATTTTCGCATATATTTCCATAAGAGAAGAGGTAAAATCTATGGATATGCTTCTGCTCATTATCTTTGCTGTCCCCTCAACGGTACTTGGAATTGGATTAATAAAATTTTTTAATACCTCCAGTTTAGATTTTATTTATGGTAGTTTTTGGATTATCGTTATCGCCTACTTGGGAAAGTTTATCTTTATTAGCCATAAGCTTCTCTCTAATGCCATTAGTCAGATTCCAAAATCACTAGAGGAGTCAGCCCAAATGATGGGGGCAAACTTCTTTATACGAATGAGAAAGATTATTTTGCCATTAATCGCAGATAAAATTTTTATTGTTTTTTTGATAGGTTTTATCTTTTGTTTAGGAGAGTTGGGGGCGACGATATTGGTTTACCCAGCAGGGTCTGCTGTAATGGGGATAAAACTCTATACCATTATGGCAAATGCTTCTCAAACCCTTATTTCGGCTATGAGTTTAGTTATTTTGTTGGTTACCGTTTTGGCTATTGCTCTTTTAGCACTCTTTTATAGGGTTTTTAAAAATACTACTAACGGATTGACATGCAAGAAGATAAGATTTGAAAAAAAAGATACGCATTGAAATTAATTTTGGCTAGTTATTTTTCTATACTTACTCTGCAATTAACTCAATCGTATCTAAAAATAGTTCAGGTTCTAAATATCCATAAAAGTTATCATCTTTTAACTCATTACCCTCTTTGTCTAAAAAGATAAAATTTGGTGGACCAAAAACATTAAATCTTGTTTTGAGTGCTTGAATCGCCTCATCTTCTTTATCTGTCATGTTGACTTTAAGTGCAACGTAATCTTCTTTTAACTCTTCACGAACTTCTGGGTCAGGAAAAGTAGACTCTTTTAGGTGCTTGCAGACAGGACACCAATCGGTATAGAAGTAGATGATGACCAGTTTATTGGCATCTTTTGCCTCTTTTTGTTTTATAGCTAACTCTTTTAAAGAGCCAATATTTTCAAAAGGCATAAGATTATTGTCTGCTATTTGCTTATTTTCACTACTAGACAGAGTTTTTTGAATATAAGAAATTTCTGTTTTAGGTAGAGGTTTTAGAAAATTACTCTCTCCATATGCTCCACCTACAAGCAGAATTGCTCCCCAAATTAAAAGGGCTGTTCCTACACCTTTAATAAATTTTTGAAAACCATCTGCTTTAGTATCTAAGGTGCTGGTTGCATTTAGATAGATACTTAATATTATGAAAAATACTCCCCACAATAATAGAGGTGAGAATAAATTCATTGAGTTAAAGAGATGGATAGCAACACCTATTAGCATAACACCAAAAATATATTTTATGTTGTCCATCCATCCACCGACTTTTGGTAAGATGTGTCCTGCTCCAAAACCTAAAAGAACCAATGGAACACCCATTCCCAGTGCCATAAAGAACATGGTTAATGCTCCAAGAGTTGCATCGCCTGTTGAGATGGCAACACCCAAAAATGAGATAAGCACAGGAGAGACACACGCTCCTAAAATGAGAGCTGAAACCATACCCAAAAGAAAGACCATTGGTAGAGAACCACCTTTGATTCCATTAGAGCTTTTATTAAGTCTTGATTGTAAAAATGAAGGCATCTGTATGTTGTAGAGTCCAAACATAGAGAGAGCCATAATTACAAAGACAAAACTCATAAAGCCTATAAACCATACATTTTGAAAGTACGATTGCAGTTGTTCCCCTGTTGCACCTGCCAATGCACCCATCATTGCGTAAGTGAGAGCTGTTCCCATGACATAAGAGAGTGATAACATGACGGCTTTTCTTTTAGAAATATCTTCTCCTTGCCCTGCAATAATACTTGATAAAATAGGAATCATCGGCAAAACACAAGGGGTAAAAGTTAGTAGAATTCCTGCCACAAAAGCACCAAAAAGAATGCTTATTATACCTTGCCCAGTTGTCGTCTCTGCAAAGAGTAGGGTAGAGGAAAAGAGAAAAAGTAAAATTATTTTTTTAGAGTATTGAAACATGGTATATCCTTATAAAATCTTTATAAGTGAATATTAACATCTTTCTCATTTATAGTGAGTAACAAAGGTTACATCAATTAATTGTTTCTTTATAGATGTTTTTGAATGGGATTAATTTATGAAGTGGTGGGTTCTCGGTCTACCACCTTGTTACGCTTGGTAACCTATATTTAGGGGTTTAGCAAAATACAATAATAAAAGTGACTACTAAAATGACTACTGTTTAGTGTTGTGAGGGGTATTTTTAGTGAAATTTGAAGATTTTTTATAAGTGTTTGTAGAGTGCCATTATAGCATAAATTTAAAAAAGCCCAAAAGAGGAAAAGGGCTTATAATTGTGAGGTTATTTTTATTAATGAATTGAGCCATAAACAAAAAACTCAATAACCACATACGTTAATACACCTGTAAGACTTGCTAAAACTGTAACCATTGCAAGTAATCTACCTAATCTATTCACTTTCTACCTCCTTTCTCTTTTTCTCTTTCAATATGCTCTTATGTTTAGTGACAACCTCTAAGGCTTCATACATTCCGACCAATGAGATAAAAGAGCCTTTACCATAAGTTCGTATTAATTCAAGCTCTTCAAAGAGACTTAGCCAATACCTAGTGGCTGTTTTTCCTCCTGTGCCTGTAAGCCCTCTACCTGTTCGCCACTTGGTTGGTGGGATAAGTTCCCCAAACTGTCCGACTGCTCCATTGTTCCAAAGCTCTTTGCAAATAAGTATAGGACTAACCAGGGTACCGTACCACTCTTTATACTGTTTATTCTCTTTTATAGATGCTTCATATAATTCTAACCTCTTTTTATGCTCTTTTTCTTCGTTTTCTCTATCCTTTCGCATTTTCTTAATGGCATTTATCGCTTTTGTCTCTAATTGTTGTAACTCTTTTTCATGTTTTTTGATTAATAGAGAGATAAGTTTATTAACTGCATTAGCTTCACACACTTCAATAGTATAGTTATTATCTTTGAGTGTAAATGATTTTAAATTGATGGCATTATTCATTAAAAGAGTGGTGGGGTCTTGTTTAACTCCCTCATAAATCATAACAGCAATATTACTATTTTGATTCATTTAATAGCTCCTCTAACTTATTGGCTCTTTTAGTTTCAAGATTAGCCACAATATTATTAGCTATCCCCTCTACTGCTAAATTAGTTAAATCATTAGTTGCCACTCCTATTTTATTGGTAGCACTTACAAGGCTTTTAACCTGTTCGCCCTGTCTATGTATATTATTTATAGCAGATAGTGCATAGACTTGATTAACAGCCCCTCTGATAGATAACTCCATATCTGCTTGTTGGGCTTGGTTTGCTTCCATTATTGATAAATTGGCATTTACCACACCCATCATATTGGTATTATTTCTAAGAGAATCTAGCTTATCTTTTAACTCAGTCTCTAAATTTTTATTTCCTAAAAAATCAGCCAATAACCCACCAAAGGAGACAACTTCTATAAATACCACTAAGATAAACAGAAATAAGAACCTGTGAAACTGTTCATTATCCATCTTACTATCCACACTTTTAACAGCATCTATCTTATTACCTGTTTTAGTTCCTATCTCTTTTTGAGTCTCTTTAACAGAGGTCATTAAATTACTCTGTCTCTCGGTTAATTTCTCCTCTTCTTTCTCTAACCCTGTTAATTGTTTTCTGCTTGTATAGATATTTTGATTAAGTTTTCTAAGCTCTTTATTAGAGATTGTAGAACTCTCTTTTTTTTGCTTCACTCTTTCAATAGACCCATTTATAGCCGTTCTCTCTTCGGTTATCCCTGTGAGCCTTGTTTCAATGGTATCTAAGCTTTTTTGATACCTTTCTACACTTTTATTTAAGTTATCTATCTCTTTTTGTACGCTTGATACTGCTATTCCTGCAACATCTGTTTTAGATTCTATTTTCTCTTTTTTCACTTTCTCTACAACTGAAACGGTATAATTAGTAATCGCCCTGTAATCAAAATAGAATGAAGCACTAAGCCCAAACATTACAAGCCAAACAAGCACTAATCTAGGTACAGTTTTCCACTTATTGTTGACCAGTCCATCACTTGTTAAATGGGTCATAACCGTAATTACAAGTGTTATAAATACCCCTAAAATAGCCACACCCATAAGACCAATAACAGTATGCAAAAAGGGAACATGAAAATTAATATCATAAACAATACCTGTAAATTTTACAAGTATAGATATAAGAAGACCTACATAACCTATCCACTTAAGCACCGTTAGAGTTCTATTTACTCTTTGGGTGCTGTTTGTCTCTTTTACTTTATCAATTAGTTTGTTTTGTTCATTGTGTTCGGGGCTTCCAACTGTTGCCCCTGTGGCTTCTTCTACTACGTCTTTGGGTAGAGAGGATTTTATATTATCAATATAATCATTAATTTGATTGTTTATCTGTGAAGTGTCCATTATAAACCCCCTCTACTATTTGAGGGTTGTTTGAAGATGTTCCAAAGCTTCTATCTTAAGGTGTGATAACTTCCAAGACAAAGAGACAACACCAAATTTATAGAGGTTTGGTAAGGTCTGTAGCTCTTTTTGTGTTGCTCCAAGCATATCAAACACTTTACTAACAGTTATCGTGCTAGGGGTTATTCTCTTTTTACATGTCGGATTATTCTTTCTATACCATTTCTCATAATATTCAGAGATAATTAATCTTTTATCTTGAATATCTTCCTCTTTATCAGAAGTAAAAATACCTTTAAAGAGTGCAATATGTTCTGTTTTCCATTTGGAAAGTGCATCATTAGGTCTTATCTTATTACTCATAAATAGGTCTGTAAAAAGTGGTTTAGCTTTCTCATTATCCATTAAAAGAGTATGAATCTCTGTATAATTTAGGTCAAGCTTTGGAGTAGGTCTATCATTTTCAAACTTCTCTTTAAAACTGTTTGCCATTGCTAAAACTATCTTTCTTTTTCCTATGGTGCTTAGTTCATTTTTTGGGTTAATTTGCTCTTTGTTTTTGTTCATTTTTTGCTCCTGTTTTGAATTTATTAATTTTGGGCTGTTTTACTATACTTTTTAGCCATTGTTTTGAATCTTTCGGGATGCCTAAATCTCCGAATCGCGAAAGTTTCGAGAAGACGGCTCAAAGTATATGCGTGAAGCCGTCTACTTCGACCGTTCGCGATGCCTATTTTTCACTTTTACTTTTAGGCTCTTTTCTGCTATTATTTCTTTACATTCTGAACCCTCCTTTTAGGTGGTTTTGCTTTGTAAGCTAAGGAAGTCGAGTGGTAGTCGAATCCTTAGCAACTCTTTAACTGTTCTTCAAACTTTTCTGCATTCTCATAAATCGCTACTAACACACCATCTTTGTATAAATACACATCATTGATAGGGGTATACTCATAACTTGTAAATGGAATTGATAAGCCACAATCTTTTAAAGTAAAACCTTTCTTTGTTTTACTTATTCGCATTTCATTATCTTAGTTAATTCATCACTAATTTTTTCAAAGCGATTTAATAACCCTCTCTGTGTGTACTCAATACCATCAATAATATTTAATCTATCCCTATCATCGGT
>Ga0256827_10001400_pt1 | contig 15366 bp, 10 predicted proteins | sample CV84metaG_FD_185977 | JGI IMG/M metagenome (GOLD analysis project Ga0256827, IMG submission 185977) | Hydrothermal vent microbial communities from East Pacific Rise, Pacific Ocean - CV84 | ecosystem: Environmental > Aquatic > Marine > Hydrothermal vents | place: Pacific Ocean: East Pacific Rise... | reverse complement strand
GAAAATGTTAAAACGGTCTATCGATGAATTAAATGTTACTCAAAAAGATTCTGAAAAAGCGATGACTGATATTGCAACTGGGCAAGTTAGAGATTTACACCAAGCAGCTTTGACTATTGATAAAGCAGAATTGAGTATGAAAGTTATGTTAGAGGTTAGAAATAAAGCCTTGAGTGCTTACAAAGAGATTTCAAGAATCCAAATGTAATTTAATGCAATTATCTACAAAAATAGTATTAATTTTTATAACTTTTATTGTTTTGATTTTAGGGGTCTTTATCCGCTATTATCATGTTGCTTTTACAGACAGAGAAATTAATAGAGTTATTTTAAAAGATAGAGATAAAGCAAAGCGAGGAAGTATTATCAGTGCCGACGGTTATCGAGTTGCATATACAAGAAAAGTTTATACAGCTGAAGTAAATACTCGAGATATTCCAAGAAATAATGAAAATATTTTCGCTCAAATGTTTTCTCTTTATAGTGGTATTCCAAAAGATACCATTCTTGAAAAAATCCGTTCTAAAAATGGAAATGTGATTTTGGCAAAACATTTGACTTTTCAACAATATCAAGGAATTAAAGAACTTGCTCAAGAATTTACTCTATCGGGAATTTTAGTAGGTAAAAGAAATGCTAAAAATGGCAGATACAAATATATTGGGTTGTCGATTCGCGAAACTGGGGCTGAACGAGAATATCCTTACGGAAATACTCTGACACCTTTAATTGGATATACAAATAAAGTTGTTGAAAATAAATATGGACGAGTTACAGGAATAAAAGGATTAGAAAAAACATTTGAAGCTGATATGAAACCTGCAAACGATGGATATTTTCGCGGAAACAAAGATATTCGAGGAAATATCATTTTAAATAGTTCGGTTGAAAGAAAACTTAAAAATGATGGTTCTGATATTCATCTAAATATTGATATGGGAGTTCAAAAAAGAATCGAAGTGATGTTATCAAAAAAGCAGGAAGAGTTTAAATCAAAACAGATTATTGCTTCTGTTATGGAAAGTGACACGGGAAACCTCATCGCTTTAGCTACCACAAATCGATTTATCAGAAAATCCTTAAAAGAAATTAGCTATTTAAATATTGATGCCGTCGAATATACATTCGAACCAGGTTCTGTAATTAAACCTGTAATATACTCTTTGCTTTTAGATGCAAAAAAGATTCGTCGAGGACAACATATCAATTGTGAAAATGGAAAATATCGTATCGGACGAAAAGTAATTACAGATGAGCATCGAATGGGTTTGATTCCTGTTGAAGAAGTAATTATTGAATCGAGCAATATTGGAATGTCAAAACTTGTAAAAGATTTTGATGCTTTAGAATTTCATAACGGCTTAAAACTTTTTGGATTTGGACAAAGAACTGGCTTAGAAATTGGTCGCGAGATTACAGGAAGTATTAATACTCCCAAGGAATTAAGAAGACATATATATCGAGCCACCGCATCTTACGGTTATGGCTTCACTGTAAATTTTATGCAACTTCTAAAAGCATTTAATATTTTTAATAATGATGGAGTTATTGTAAATCCAAAAGCTGTTTCTTATTTAAAAAATGGAGATGTTGTAATATCTGATATTGTAAGAAATTCGCCAATCGCAGATGGTACAAAAATCATCTCATCTTCTACAAGTAGAAAAATGAAAAACATTCTTGTAAGAACTGTAAAAGAGGGAACGGGACGGTCTGCTAAAATAGTTGGATTGGAAATAGGCGGAAAAACTGGAACTGCCCATATTGCAAAAAATGGAGGATATGAAAATAAATATCACTCATCTTTTTTTGGTTTTGCAAATGATAAAACTAGAAAATATACAATAGGTGTCACTGTGATTGACCCAGAAGGTCGAAAATATTTTGCATCAAAAACCGCAGTGCCAATTTTCAAATCTATTGTAAATATTTTAGTTGATGAAAAATATTTAAAAAAGTCTTATTAAGAATAATATCGGGTTTAACCCGATAATAAGAATTTTTTATTTAAAAATCATTTGATTTGAACAATTCGGAAACCAACACTATTTCCACGATTGTTTTTACGATATTTTGCTCGATTTGAAGAACGGAGATAATATTTTTTTGTTCGCCAATCTCCGCCTCTCATAACTTTATAAGAATCTTCTCTTGTATCAAAATAATTTTTATGGTAACTATTTTGACAAAGTTCCCAAACATTTCCGTGCATATCATACACTCCAAATAGATTTGGTTTTTTCAAACCAACCCGATGAGTTTTCCAACCACTATTTTTTGCAAACCAAGAGTAACTTTTGAGTCTTCCATACAAAAATCCAAAATCTAAATTTAAATCAGCTTTGGCAACATATTCCCATTCAACTTCAGTTGGTAGTCTGTATTTTTTACCATCTCGTTTGGAAAGCCATTTTGTATATGCTTGAGCATCGAGCCAAGAAACACCAATAATTGGACAGCTATCTTTTAAGCATTGAGTTTTATATCTTCGATGATTTTTGTTATACCATTCTGGAAAATGAGATTTGGTGGCTTTTACAAACTCCATATATTCGCCGATTGTAATTTCATATTTTCCAATTAAGAAATCTTGTTTAATTTTTAAATGTCTGACAGGTTTTTCATCAGAATCACCTCGATTTGAACCAAATTTAAAATCACCTTTTGGAATATGAACAAACTCAATTTTCTTAAATATTTTGACTTTTGCAAGTTTCTTATCTTTGAATTGAATTTCAAGAGTGACCAAAGCTCCAGTACGATTTGTATTATCTACAAAATATGGAATGATTCTAGATTTCAGATAGATTTTTTCATATTCAACCTCATCGACAATATCTTTAATAATTCGCGAACCATTAAAAATTGTTTCCATTTTCTTTGAAGTTTTCAGAATTGATTTATCAATATCTTTTAAAAGCTCTTTAACAATATTTTTAGTTTCTAAAACCGCATTTGAATGTTTTCGGTCATACATTTCAGCTCGAGTAAAAGTTATCGCCCGTTTTACATCAATTATCTCATTTTGAATAAACTGAAATTTATCATCTAAAATTGCGGTATCTTTTTTAAGCACGGCAATATCGAAATTCAATTCTGAAATATCTTCAAGAAGCATAATTTTGTGTTTTTCCAAAAGTTGAACAACTTTAGAACGAGCTTGAACCCGTTTTCTCATTTTCTTAATAAATTTTTTATGATTATTATCAATCTCTAAAATTGCATTCTGACTTTTAATATTATGTAAATCTAGAGATTCTAAAGCTTTACTCATTTTTGATTTCAAATCTATTGGAGTTTTCAGTTTTGGATATTTAGATTTAATTACAGAGATAGTTTCTTGAATATCTTGCAAGTTCCGAACTAAAGCTATATATTTGATATTACTCTCTTTTCTCTGTTGTCTGATAATTATCTCACCCGCTTCAAAAGGATAAACATCAACTTTTGTACCATAAATTAAAGTTGAGTTTTTTCTGCCATTTGAGAAAAACATCTTGACCGTCGTATCTGAACTATCTGTAATTGCAGTTCCCGATGAGGTTTCGCGAATTTCCATAGAAAGCTCTTTATCAATTTTTGCAAATGAATTTACTAAAATCCCATTTAATTGTTGAATTGCCTCCATATTAATTTCCTCTGTTGCAATTTCAATAAATTTGTCTCGGCTGACAGAACGACGATTCTCAACAAAAGTAATCAGATAACCTTGAGTAGAAATATTTGAATTAAACTCAATTTTCTTATGAGCTAATCTATCCAAATTTTGAATATATTTTTTCTCACTTTGAATATCTGAATCTAATTGAATTAACTTTGCATCTTTTCTTTTTAAAATAGATTGAATTGAGATAATTTCATTTCGCTTTTCTTTAATTTCACGGTCTAAAAAAGAGGCATTGATAGAAAGTCTCAAAATCTTATTTTTAAAAACAGATTTCTGCTCATCAAATTTGAGATTTATTTTATCAAAAATCTGTTTTGCTTCGGAATAAGACAGAGAATCGTTATCTATTAAATCTGCCGTAATATATTTTGTAGTTTGAGAAATAACAGAATTGATATTCTGCTGATTTAAATGAATCTCTTTGCTAAATATAGATAGAGTAAAAATAGAAATAAAAATGAAGTATTTCATATTATTGCCCAAAGTTTAAATTGGGAACTGACGGAGGAGCTTGAGTATTTCCATCTAATATTCCTTCAAGTATTTCAAAATTACCTGAAATTCCAGATAATTCAGAATTAAAATTTTCTATCTGAAATTTATAGCCATTTTGAACTTCTATCAAAGCTCCTGATAAACCAATTTGAAAATTAAACTTTCCATTTTTGATAAATTTTGGAGGAAAAAGTTTCGATACAGAAATATAAATTTCATTTTCTTCAATTTTTAAATAGTTTTTCGCAGATTCTATTTCAGATGAGGTTTCAATAGCATTTATATCAGTTGTAAAAATTCTAAATGTCAGATTTTCAAGCTTTAATGAAAACTTTCCATTTTCTTGTTTTAAAGATATTTGAGGAAATATTGCAAGGAACTTTTCTGAAGTTTCTTGATTTTGCACTTGAAATACAAGAGAGATATTTTTTTTCTCATTTTCAAAACTTATATTTTCCAGCTCAATTTCAGTTAGAAAAAGGTTCTGGTCAATATTCGTTCCATATTCAGATAGGGGTTTGCCTCCAAAATTTTCAAATTTTATAGTTTCAAAAATACCACTTTCAATATTTCGAGAAATAGTTGGATTAATTTTATTAAAACCAAACTCAATTTTTCCAAATTTCAAATTGTCATAATCGGTAGCTGGTGGAATATAAGGATTTGTTGGTTGGGGTCTAACTATAATAATTACCTCATCTGTAATTTCTATATCTTCTTTTTCTTTATCCTCATCTTTTTTATCTTTAACAGGTATGTTAATAATTGTATTATTATTTTGCAAAGCAGATTCAAGATTTTTATCCGCTTCAAAAATATCAAGTTCAATATCTTGGAAATGATTTTCAAATTCTTCCATTTCAAAATCATCATTATCTTTTGCCATCTCTTTAAAAGCATCTGTTAAAGAAAAAGTTTCCGTTGAATTACTATCTTTTATAGATTGCTCTTTAATTGTAACAGCTTCAAGAATCATTTCTGAAGAAATATTCAAATCTGCAAACTTATCAAAAATATTACTTTGCTCCTCAATTAAATCATCTGACAGAAATTCTGAAAAATCTGAAACATTAATTTTATTTGATATGTTTGAATCATTATCATTTAGAAATGTTTGAGAGTTTTGTTCTACAATAGCATTTTGAACTTTATTAGAAAGTGAATTTATTCCACCCATCATAATTAACGAATTTGTTACTTTTTTTGTGTTTGTTACCCAATTATCAATTTCACTTACATCTAAAAATCTAATTGCTTGGACTTTTGCTTCAATTTTCAAAGATGCAATCTCACAAGCTTTTGCTGTACTTTCAAGAAGTAAATCTATTGAATGACTATCACCTCCATTTGCTAATTTATTTACATCAATTGAATTAAACATTAATGTAATTGATTGAGTGATTTCTCCCACCGCTTTTAATTTTTGAGTTGTTTCAGATAGATTTATATCTAAATCAAACTCATTATTTTGCATTTTTATCTCAATTTTTTGTGCTGTAACTTCTGCGATAGAATCTGTATCTTGCATAATAGAATCAAAACTTGAATTTCCATCAGATAATTTTGTAGCCACGGCACTAATTACAGAACTAAAAGCTGTTAGCTTATACTGTGAGTTATTAGAATCACCCATAATAGTTTGTGATAATGATTCCGCCATTTTCTGAATAACTAAAGATTTTTTGATAGCTTTTGCAGATTCTAGCTTTTCCTCTTGTGTTCCAGTTTTCAAAATAGCTACTGGGTCTTGACTAAAAATATTTGGAGATAAATCTAAAGCTGTTGCTAATTGTCTTTCTGCTTTTTCCTTAGAGTCTCCATTGATTATCATCGCTGAAACTAAAGTTGTTAAAGGTGTTGCGGGAATTGAGACTGAACTATTTTTATCTGTTCCAATATCTTTTGCTTCAATAAATACTTTTAATTCTCCCTCGTATGCTTCACCTGTCGCAGTATCAGTTCCACCAGAAATAGAAACTTCTCCAATTGAAAGATTCTCATCTTCTTTATATTCTAAAAACCAGTTTCCATTTTCATCAGTTATAATTTCTTTTCCTCCAACTTTAACCGTTGCACCTGAAACATATCCGTCAATAGCCACACCTGAAATATAGTATGACTTTAGGGTTTTTGCTACTTCTTGCTCAATAGGTTTAGAAGAAATATTTTCTTCACTTTTATTATCATCTATTACAATTATCTGATTTACTTCTTCATCTACATTTATAGATGAGGTTACACTTGGGTCGCATTCCTCTGTATTGCTACAACCTGATATTGAAAGTAGCAAATATATTGCTACAAAAACTTGTTTCATTGAAATCCCTATTTTAAATATGTTTATATAATCGGCGAAACTTTTATTAATTGATAAACTAAGATTTTGGAATATTTGGACTTCCTAATCTTTGATTATAAATTAAAGATTTCTTGATAATAGATTATGAGTAGTTATCGTTATAAGTTTTAAACTTATTTAAAATAGAATACCAAAAAAAATTAAGGGTTCTAATCTTGAAAAAAATTATAATTTTTCTAGTAGTTATGGCAAATCTAAATAGTCAAGATTTGCAGAAAGTTTTTTATACTGGCAAAAGTTCAGCAAAAATGTTAATAAAAACATTGGGCAAAAATATGAAACAGTATATGAAAAAAGGCGATATTGAGGGAGCTGTAAATTTTTGTGCAAATAATGGTTTAGGCTTAACTGATGAGGTTAGCAAAAAATTAGGTAAAAATATTTCTATTAAAAGAATTTCTTTAAAATACAGAAATCCTATGAATAAACCTACGAAAACAGAGGCTCGAATTCTTTTTATGCTTGAAAATAGCAAAGCTCCACTTTTAACTAAAGTTTCAGATACGGAATATAAATTCTATAAACCTCTTAGAATTGGCAAACCAGTTTGTTTAAAATGCCACGGCAAAGGTAGTGATATGCCTGAAATTGCAAGAAAGACACTTCATAAACTTTATCCAAATGATAATGCGACAGGTTATGAATTCGGCGACTTACGAGGTGCGGTAGTTGTAACAATTAAAACGGAGGATACAAAATAGATGAAACGAATATATTTAGATAATAATGCGACAACAAAAGTTGATGAATCGATTGTAGAATTGATGAAACCATACCTTTCTGAAATGTACGGAAATCCAAACTCTTTACATAAATTTGGAAGTGAAACTCATCGCGGAATGTCAAAAGCGATAAATCAAGTTTATTCAGCAATTAATGCTTCAGACGAAGATGACATCGTTTTTACTTCGTGTGCGACAGAATCAAATAACTGGGTAATTAAATCTATTTGGCTTGATGTGATTCAAGGTGGCGATAGAAATCATATTATTACAACCGATGTTGAGCATCCATCTGTTCTTTCAACTTTCAAATTCTTAGAATCTCAAGGGGTTCAAGTTACATATCTTCCTGTAAATAGTGATGGATTTGTTTCTGCGGAAACTGTTAAAAGTTTTGTTACTGAAAAAACTGCTTTAGTTTCTGTGATGATGGCGAACAATGAAACTGGTGTTATTTTTCCAATTAAAGAGATTGCTAAAATTTGTCACGAAAATGGAACTCTATTTCATACAGATGCAGTTCAGGCTGTTGGAAAAATTCCCGTTGATGTTCAAGATTTAGATGTTGATTTTCTATCGATGTCAGCTCATAAATTTCACGGTCCAAAAGGTGTCGGAGCTTTATATATTAAAGCTGGAAAAAACATCTCTCCAATGTTTCACGGCGGAAGTCAAATGGGCGGACATCGTTCAGGAACTTTGAATGTTCCATATATTGTTGGAATGGGTCAAGCTATTGAAAATGCTGTTAATAATATTCCAAATTTGAATTCTGAAACTCGACGATTAAGAGATAAAATTGAAGATGCTTTGCTAACTCAATTAAAAGATACTTTTGTAGTTGGTGACAAAGATAATCGGACTCCAAACACTATCCTAATTTCTGTTAGAGGTGTTGAGGGCGAGGGAATGCTTTGGGATTTAGATAAGAAATTTGGAATTGCTGCAGCGACTGGTTCAGCTTGTGCTTCTGAAGATTTGGAAGCTAATCCTGTTCTTGAAGCAATCGGTGCTGAAGAAGATTTAGCTCACACAGCAATTCGTTTAACTCTTTCAAGATATACGACTGAAGAAGATGCAGATTACACTATTGAAAAATTCATTGAGTCAGCAAATCGACTTCGTGCAATTTCCAGTTCTTATGCAACCGTTCAAGCTCAAAACATTTAAGCATTTATTGGAACATATAGATTATCGGGTCAAGCCCGATAATGATAATCACTTGTGATTTAGATATAAGTTAGCATATATTTATATTTAGGATTACGACCATAAACAACATCAAAATATGCAGATTGAAGTTTTTCAGTTATTTCGCCTCGTTTTCCATTTCCAATAATTCTAGCATCAACATCTTTAATCGGAGTAACTTCCGCAGCAGTTCCAGTAAAGAAACACTCATCAGCTACATAAACCTCATCGCGAGTAATTCGTCGTCGTTCAATTGGAATATTCAAATCTTGAGCAAGTTTTAAAATAGTATCTTGAGTTATGCTTTCAAGAGCATTATCATTTGGCGGACAAATCAGAGTTCCGTTTTTAACCATAAAGAAAATTTCACCCGAACCCTCGGCAATGAAACCCTCACTATCTAAAAGTAGTCCCTCTTCATATCCAGCTTCGATTGCTTCAAATTTTGCCATTTGAGAATTCAGGTAGTTTGCAACCGCCTTAGCTTTTCCCATAGTTGAACGAACAGAGTTTCTCATAAAAGAGGAAATCTTGACTCGGATTCCGTTTTCAATTCCATCATCACCTAAATAGCTACCCCATTCCCAAGCGGAAATTGAAGTTTTTACAGGAGCTTTAATATGATGAACTCCCATTGCTCCGTAACCTAAATAGATTAAAGGGCGAATATAAACATTTTTCTTGAACTCATTTTTTTGTAAAAGTTCGATATGAGCTTTTTCCAATTCCTCTAAAGTGAAAGTTGGTTTTATCATTGTGATTTTTGCAGAGTTCAGAAGTCTTTGAGTATGTTCTCGGAGTCTAAAAATTGCTAAACCATCTTCAGTTTGGTAAGCTCGAGTTCCCTCGAAAACACCATTTCCATAATGTAAAGTGTGAGTTAAAATATGAGTTGTCGCTTTATCCCAATCTACAAACTCGCCGTCCATAAAAATATATTTTGCTTTTTCCAAATTATTGATCCTCTTTTGTGTTAATCATCCAGATTGAGAAGATATTTAGGTAATTCCAAAAAATCTCAATTAGCGGGGTTGGAACTTTGTTCGATAGTTTTTCTAAAATAGGAATGTAAAGCTCTAGCCAAACTCTCCTAGCCGAGGGAGTAATTCTGAAAGGTGCGTGTCTGCCAACCATTCGAGGAGCTCCTCTATTCTGTGAGAAATATGGTTGTCCGCCTAGAACTTGAATAAAGAAGTCAGCAGCATTTTTTTTAGCTTCTTCAAATTCATCTTCGTCCATTGGAAAAAGGTGACGAATTTCACTATCTCGAATTGATTCGTAATGGTCATCAACAGCTTTTCTTAAACCATCTTCACCTAGAAACTTGAAAAAGTCAGGATGAGGTTTTGTCACAGGCGGTTTTTCGCCGTAAGTTACTTCTGTAACAATTAAGTTCATAATTAAATCCTTATAAAATTTATTTTAGCAAAATTAGTAAAACTTCGGGTAAAGTCCGAAGACGATGGGAAGTATTATTAAACCAATACTATTTGGAATATTGGGACATCTTACAAGTTGTTGTTTGTTCTAATTTTCTTTCTGCTAGAAAGTCTAAATCTTCCAAGGTTTGTTTCAACACTCGTTTTTGTTGAAGATATGGAAAAATTAGATTATCCTTTTCAGTTAGTGATTTTGAAGTATCCATTAAAATATTTTTCACATCTTGAGTAATATTTTCTAAAGCTTGTTTAACATATTCTTGAGGTTTCATAAGCTTCCTTTTTTGCTTTATTTATAATATTTGTCGTGCTTTTTCCATCAACAAAATCTACCAACTTGACCTCATCGACAATTTCAGAACCGATAACTTCTTTGTTTTTATAATCTCCACCTTTTACTAAAATATTTGGCTTTAAAGTTTCAATCAGTTTTAAAGGAGTTTCTTCTCTAAAAATCACAACAAAATCTACGGATTCCAATCCTGCTAAAAGGTAGGCTCGGTCATCTTCAATATTTATAGGACGACTTTCACCTTTGAGTGTTCTCACTGAACTATCAGAATTCAAACCGACAACTAAAATATCACCGAAACTTTTTGCTTTTTCAAGATATTTTATATGTCCGATATGCAAAATATCAAAACAGCCATTTGTGAAAACAATTTTTTGATTACTATTTTTAAGAATTATTTCTAATTCATTCCAGCTTTTAATTTTGCTTTCGCCAAATTTGATATTTTCATTTTCTTCATATTCGAGTATTTCATCAAAGGTTACTGTCGAAGTTCCGACTTTCCCAATAACAACCGCAGAAGCTGAATTTGAGAAATGGATAGCTTCCTCTAAAGAAGTTTTTGATGCAATAGCAAAACCCAAAGATGCCAACACCGTATCTCCCGCACCCGTTACATCAAAAATATCTTTAGCTTTCGTTGGAAACTCATTAATAATATCTTTGCCTTGAAAAAGTTTCATTCCATCTTCAGAAAGAGTAATAATGACATTTTCAACATTTAGCCTTTTGATAAGTTGTTTGCCAATTTTATTTATATTATTTCCAATATTCAAAGATTCAATCGCTTCTTTTCGGTTTGGCTTGATGAGGTAGGCATTACTATATTTTGAATAATCTAAACCTTTTGGGTCGATTAAAACTTTGATTTTATATTGGTTAGCTATTAAAATGACTTTTTGAGAAAGCTCTTCTGAAATTACACCTTTTCCATAGTCAGAAATCAAAACAATATCAAAATGATTAATTTTTCGTGTAAAATTTTCAATTAAAATCGATGCTATTTTTGTAGAAATTGGTGTTTTTGTTTCTCTGTCAAATCTGATAATTTGCTGACCGCGAGAGATAAGACGACTTTTGATTGTAGTTTTTCTATATCTATCTTTAACAACTCCCGAACTATTGATAGAAAGTTTTTTGAGAACCTCAGTCATTTTCTGCTCATTTTCATCATTTCCTACAACAGCAAATAGAGAAACATCAGCCCCAAAATGAACTAAGTTATTTGCAACATTTCCTGCACCACCTAAAATATATTTTTCATTTTCAACATTGACAACTTGTATTGGAGCTTCGGGTGAGATTCTATCTGTATCTCCGAAAAGGTAGTGGTCAAGCATAATATCGCCGAATACCGCAATTTTAGGTTTTGAGTTTTTGAGTTTTTGAATAATAGTTTTCATTTTACACCTTTGTTTGTTAGATTAAATAAGAATAGATTATCGGGGTCAAGCCCGATAAAGACAATTTGCCTGTTTAACCTATTTCTAAATTATTTGTAGAATATCAACAATATCTGAAATCTCTTTGTCGCCACTATTTTCAGAGGAAAAAAGCAGATATGAGGAATCTAGCATATTTGTAAGAATTGCACTTGTTCCAACTTTTTTATTTTCAAAATTAGCTAATATTTCGCCATTTTCAAAATTAATATTACAAGCGGTGAATTCAGTTTTTCGTGATTTTTTATAAAATTTCTCACGAAGCTTAGCTTGAAAAACAGTTGGTTCAAATTTCAAACCAAGCATATTTCTGATAAGAGGTAAGACATAGAGAATAAAAGTGACAGTTGAAGAGTAGGCAAAACCTGGAAGAGCTATTAAAACCTGATTTTCACTATTTTTTGCTATCAAAATATGCTGACCTGGTTTAATTTTGACTCCGTGTAAAACAGTTTCAAAACCGACCTTTTTTACAACCTCATCAACAAAGTCATAATCGCCGACACTCACTCCGCCCGTCGTTACAATTATTTCAGCTTTAGAATAAATTGCATTTTGAATAGCTTCTGTCAAACTTGTTTTATCATCTTTCACAATTCCCATCTGAATTGGAATCGCTCCATTTTCTAAAGTTAAAGCTTCGAGAGTATAATTATTTGAACTCCGAATTTGCGATGAGGTTTTCTGAGTTTCGCCAACTTCCAAAATTTCGCTACCCGTTGAAAGGATTGCAACTTTTGGTTTTTGAACAACTTTGACAGCGGGATAATTTAGAGAAGCTAAAACCCCAATTTCAGCATATCCGATTTTGATACCCTTTTTTAAGATAATGTCGCCAGTTTTGTATATTTCACCCACGGGGCGAACTCCATTTCCGATTGAAACTTTTATATCAAAAAATAGTTTGCCATCTTTTGGAGTCACATTTTCAATCTGAATTAAAGTATCTGAACCTTTTGGCATTACAGAACCTGTGAAAGTTTTGATTGCAAAACCATTTTTGAGTTCAAATTTACCTAATTCACCTCCCGCGGGATTATCAATATTTTCAATTTCCAAAAAGTCTAGTTTTTGGTCAAGAGCTTTTATTGCAAATCCATCAAGTGATGCCGTTGGGAATTGCGGAGAATTCTCCGATGCCACAATATCATCAGCTAAGATTCTACCTAAAGAGTTTTGCAAAGAAGTTTTTTCAAACCCTTTTACCCCCATTTTCAGGGAGTCTAATTTTTCTATTGAATCTTCGTAAGAAATAAAGTTTCTTTTTTTCATCTTAGTCAGTTGTAAATTTTTGTAGTTGGTCATCAAGCTCTTGGGTTGATTCGTGAAGTCCAATAAGTGAATCTTTAATATTTGAAATATCAAAAAGATTTTGTTGAGCAAGTGAATTTACTTTTAAGATTCCATCTGTTAATTCGGTAATAGTTGTCGCAGACCGTCGGCTATCTTCCATATTATTAGTTGAAATATTCAGAGTGTCATTCATAATTGTAATACTTCGTTGAGTTGCCATTTCCACAGTTTTAGATACAACTTCAAGTTTTTCAATAAAGAATCTTTTTTGATTCATTTCTTCACTGATATGCTCAACGCTATCTACAACACTACTAATTGTTGAATTCACTCGAACTAAGAAAGATTGAGTTTGTTCAGCTAAAGCTCGAACCTCATCAGCAACAACAGCAAAGCCCTCGCCTCTATCTCCAGCTCTTGCGGCTTCGATTGCAGCATTTAAAGCTAGAAGATTTGTTTGTTCCGCAATATCATCAATATTAGAAATTACATTTTTAACATTATTAGCTTCTTTGCTTGTAGAAACAAGTCGTTCAGCTAATCGTAAATCTTTTTCAGAAGAGACTCTAATTTCATTTACAAGTTCATTAATATTTTTTTGAGTAATTACTAAATCGTTGTAAGCTTCTCCGATTCTATCTTGAGCGGTTTCAGATTCAGTTAAAGACATAACAACACTAGATTTTACATGACCCATTTTATTAGAAATATCTAACATTGTGTGAGTAATAAGTTGAATAGATTTTTGAATCTGTTGAACATTTAAATCAAGAGATTCAGATTCTTTTAAATTCTTATGACTTGTACTCTTTGCTTCTACAATAGTTTGTTCTACAAGTTCGATAAAGTTATTTAGGCTAACTTGAGCTTGTCCAAGTTCATCTTCACTTGTGATTTCTAAACGAGTATTCAGATTTTCAAAGTCTTGCGATGCGTGTTTAAACTCATTTACGGCTTGCATAATTTCTCTAGAAATTAAGAATGAAATGATAAAAGCAAGAACTAAAATTGTTAAAAATATTATTAATATAATTGCATAAGATGCTCTTATTTCAAAACTCTTACTTGCTGTATAATCTAATATCTGCTTAGAAATATAATCATCAATTTGTTTTAACATATTAATTTTACTAGTTATGGTTTTAAACCAGTATCCAGCCTCTATACCCATTCCACCATAATTATAAGATGTAAATATGGTTGTTTTAATATTGTTTAAATATCTAGTTATTTTTGAGTTTGTAATAACTTTAGTAAAATATGCAGAGGTGTTAGAACCTGAAAGATTCAGAAAATTATTTCTACTTTGCTCATATTGATTTTCAATAGTTAAAATCTCTTTTTGAGTAACTGGAGACATTCTATTATTTTTAAGAATACTTTGAAGTGCTCTTTGCTCTTGAGAAAAATATTCCTTCATTTCTAAAATATAAACATAAGAATTAACTTTCTCAATATTAACCTTATTTCTTTGAGATGAATATGAATTCAATTTTCTAACAAGTAATAAGATTTGTTGATTAACAGCTGAATAATATTTTATATTTTGATCAGTAGTTACTAAGAGAGAAATTAACTGTTTTCGATGGTTTTTAATATCTTTTAAAGTTAATAATAATTTATTCATATCATTAGAAATACTAGTATTAAATCTACTTTTATTAATTTTGGCAAACTCTAATATTATTTTATCTAGAGTTTTAAATTTCTTAATAATAATTTTTTCATAGCTTTTATTTCCTTTAGTTTCAAGATAATCTCCTGCCATATATCTTTCTTCTTGTACAATATTTAATAAACTACCTAGTCTTTTTAAAAGTCTTAAATATGCTGAGTTTAACGGAAATCTATTTAAAACATATGTTTCTATTTGTTTAATATGCTCTAAATGAGTACTTGAAATTTCGTCCCAATATCTATATGATATAGCAAATCCACCAATATTTTTATTTAAAAGAATTAAATCTCTCATTCTTTGAACTTCATCTAAAACTTCTGCATCTAATAAAACCTTCCTCTGTAATTTAATAGAATGGTTTGCGAGAACAGAAAAACTTTTTAAGAAACTATTTTGTTCAATAATAAGTTGGTGAAACCTATCTTTTTCAGATGGAGAAAAGTTGTCCTTAGCAAAAATTGCAGTTCCAACAGCCCGTTCAATTCCAGCTCGTTCTTTTGCATAGAGGAAATTTGTATAAGTTGAAAGAAGTTTGATAACTTCTGTGTCTTTAGCAATATATGAAATTGTAGCAATTGTGTCTAAAAACCAGCCATTCATTCCTGTATAATATCCGATAGCTTTACTCTTTGACATTTTTAAGTTTGTAATATCTTGTCGGTTTTTTGATAGTTTTTTCAATTCTATCATTGCATTCTTCAAAACCGTAGTTAGCTTCCTAGGATAATCAGCTAAATCAATAGTTTGTAAAAAAGCTCTAAGCTCTATAATTTTCTTATTAGCTGTTT
>Ga0256827_10001399_pt1 | contig 15376 bp, 16 predicted proteins | sample CV84metaG_FD_185977 | JGI IMG/M metagenome (GOLD analysis project Ga0256827, IMG submission 185977) | Hydrothermal vent microbial communities from East Pacific Rise, Pacific Ocean - CV84 | ecosystem: Environmental > Aquatic > Marine > Hydrothermal vents | place: Pacific Ocean: East Pacific Rise... | reverse complement strand
TTTTTGTGAGGTGTACTAATGGTACATCGAATGAAAATACGATGAAAGATTGGTGCAATGAAACCGTTAGATTTTGAAGTTTGGTGGAGACGAGGGGAATTGAACCCCTGTCCTAAAATAGCTAGTGCTATGAATCTACATGTTTAGTCGGTGATGTTAAATCTTATCTTGCTTCGCACAGCACCCAAAGCTACACAAGACCAGCCAGAATTCTCACACTGTAGCATGGCTTCTACAGAGCATATCCATCAGATGTGATGCCTAGAATCCGAGTAAGATGGAACTCGTCGGTAAGGCAGTCCTCCGATCGCTCGGGGTATACTTACGCTACTGCGTAAGCTGGACGGTAATCTGTATTGTTTGCAGTTATGCATTGTGAGCCGTGTAACGGAATTGCTCAGTCCGACATGCACATAGCTCCGACTACTCCAGTCGAAACCAAGTCATCCCCAAAGCTCGTAGACAAACTATTATGAAGGAGATTATCTACTGAGGGATGGAGATTATAACATGAAATGTTTTTTCTGTCAAGATGCTTGTTGCATATTTTGCACAACACCCATACTTTTACTAATACGTAAAGCAATATCTTCAAGTTCTAAGTCTCTCAACTCATCCTCTTCTTTTAACTTTAAAATCTCTTGACGCAATTTAGATTCTGTCTCTCTACTAGAAGCTATTGTCTCTTTTAAAAGACGGTTTTCCTCTTTTAAAGTATTATATTTTTCTAAAACCAATGAAATTTTACTATCTAACTCTTCTAAAACTGTTTTGTTTCCCATGTTTAATTCCTAATATTTTTATGTAAGTTTATTTTTATAATTATAGCATTATATTTCACTATTCGTTAATTTTTTCTTTAATCTCTTTTGCTAAAGTTGCTATTTTAGCAATTTTTTGACCATTATTTAAACTGTCATCTAACAGTACTTTTACAAAAGCCGAACCAACAATGACACCATCGACCCCTTTTGCTTTCTCTTTTGCTGTATTTTGGTCTACACCAAATCCAACATAGACAGGTGTTTTAGTGTACTCTTTAATGCTTGTAATAATTGGTTGTAAATCTTCACTTTGCCCCGAACCTGTTATTCCTGCATAAGCCACAAGATAGATAAATTTCTGAGCATCAGTTACAATCTGCTGAATTCTCTCTTTTGAATCTGTAGGAGCAATAAAGTCAATAAGTGCAAGATTTGCCTCTTTCATCATAGGCTTGTAAGGTCTTGCCTCTTCAAGTGGTAAATCAGGAATAATAAATCCATTGACACCAGTTTTTTTTGCTTGTTCTACAAAAAAATCCATACCTTTGTGGTAAAAAGGATTAAAGTAACCCATCCATAAAGTGTCAATATGAGGAGCAATCTTCTCAGATACCTCAAAAAGATGTTCTAGTTTGAAACCATTTTGTAATGCTTTTAAATTCGCTTTTTCGATAACTGGACCATCTGCTACAGGATCAGAGAAAGGCATTCCTAACTCTAAAGTATCTACTCCTGCCTCAGCCAATGCTAATGCCATGTCAACGGTAAAGTCTAAAGATGGATAACCTGTTGTAATATATGCCACTAAATTTTTCAATATAAACTCTTTTTTGTTTGATTAGGAGAACTTCTTAAAAGTTTTTTATCTCCTATTTAATTATTATTGGTATTATACATTTTTTAGATAAAATTGAGTAAGGCAGAACAATGAGTATTCACAGTGAAAAAATAGCAAAAAAAGTAACCTTAACCACCATTGCTAAAATGAAAGGTATTGAACCTATAACAATGGTAACAGCTTATGATGCTCTTTTTGCAAAACTCTTCGATGGTAACGTTGACATGATTTTAGTGGGTGACAGCCTCAACATGAGTTTTTTGGGAAAAGATGACACTCTTAGTGCTACTATGGATCAGATGATTTACCACACTCAAGCTGTCTGTAATGGAGCTAGTTTACCTCTTATTGTTTTAGATATGCCTTTTGGCTCTTACACTACTCCACAAGATGCTGTTAAAAATGCAACTCGTGCCTACCAAGAGACCAATGCACAAGCCATCAAAATTGAAGGTGGAAAAGAGAGAGCTCATATTGTTAAGGCTCTTAGTGAAAACTCCATTGCTGTTTTAGGTCACATTGGACTTATGCCTCAATTTGTACGTGCAGATGGAGGGTACAAAGTTCGTGGAAAAGATAAAACAGATATTGAGAATCTTATTGAAGATGCAAGAGCTTTAGAAGCTGCTGGTGCCTTTGCCATTGTTGTTGAAGGTGTTAAAAGTGAAGCTGCAAAGGCTATTACAGAAGCTGTTACTATCCCCACCATTGGTATTGGTGCCGGGCTAGATTGTGATGGACAAGTACTTGTCTGGTCAGATATGTTTGGTTTCTTTGAAGCATTTAAACCAAAATTTGTAAAACAGTACTGTAATGGTGCAGAGCTTATTCGTGAGAACTTAGAGCAGTATACCTCAGAAGTAAAAGCACGTAAATTCCCAAGTGATGAATTTACTTATTAATTTAATCTCTTAATACGTCGGCTCCAGCCAACAAAAATATAACCAACATAAAAGAAAACAATGGAAAGAATAGTAGACATAGAAAAGTTTGACAATGAATACATAGAAGAGATTTCTCTACGTCCCTCTTCATGGGATGAGTATATTGGTCAAGGGCAAATTAAAAAGAATCTGAAAGTCTTTATTGAAGCATCTAAAAAAAGAGGTGAAGCACTTGACCACATTTTATTTTTTGGACCTCCAGGTTTAGGAAAAACAACCATTGCCAATCTTATTGCTACGGAAATGAGTGCTCAAATTAAAACTACTGCTGCACCGATGATAGAAAAATCTGGTGATTTAGCTGCCATTTTAACCAATATTGAGGAGGGTGACATTCTATTTATTGATGAAATTCACCGAATGTCTCCTGCCATTGAAGAGATTCTATACTCAGCAATGGAAGACTTTAGACTAGACATCATCATTGGTTCTGGTCCTGCTGCACAAACGGTAAAAATTGAACTACCTCGTTTTACACTCATTGGAGCAACTACAAGAGCTGGTATGCTCTCTCACCCTCTTCGTGAACGTTTTGGAATGCATTTTCGTATGCAATTCTATTCGGCTAAAGAGTTAGCAGAGATTGTTCGTTTAGCTTCTATTAAACTAGATAAAGTAACCAAAACTGATGCTTCTCATGAGATTGCGAAACGTAGCCGTGGAACTCCAAGACTATCACTAAGACTCCTCCGACGTGTTCGTGACTTCTCAGAAGTAGCAAACGAAAATGAAATTAATATCAAAACTACACAGTATGCTCTTGATCAACTAGGAGTTAACGACTTAGGTTTTGATGAAGAAGATATTCGCTTACTAGAGTTTCTCATTGCATCAAAAGGTCGTCCAATGGGGCTTAGTACCATTGCTGCAGCACTTAGTGAAGATGAAGGAACTATTGAAGATGTTTTAGAACCTTATCTACTTGCAAATGGGTATATTGAGAGAACAGCACGTGGACGTGTAGCAACTGAAAAGTCCTATTCATACTTTAAACTTGGAAATAGAGAAGATAACCGATAATGATGAAAAAAAATGACTATATAATTGCTATTCTTTTTGCTTTAGCTGTATTAGGTGCCTATACTATTTATAAGCCTTTTATTCTCTCTATTATTGTTGCCCTACTACTAACAATGGCAACTACAAACATTCATCAAAATATGACAAATCGTATTCATTCTGAACATATTTCTGCATCTATTTTAAGTCTTCTTCTCTTTTTAATTCTCTTTGTTCCCATTATCTACATTGCAACCATTGGAGTACAAGCTTTAGCCTCTTTAGATGTCAATATTATTACCAAAACAACGACTAAACTACTAACTCTATCGGAAGGTATTCCTATTTTAGAAGATTGGGGAAAAGAGTATTTAGACAACGAACAAATATTACAAACCATAAAAACTTCTACTCATACCATCACTCAAGCTGGTAGTCAAGGAATTGGATTTATTAAAAATGTCTTTTTTGTCATTGTTTTCTACTATATGTTAAATCGTTATGCTGAAAAACTCTTCTCATTAATTACCTCTTTTCTACCAATGAATGATACAGAAGGAAATAAAATATTAAAAGAGATTTCATCTACTATGGAAATCGTCTTTTATTCAATTATTGTAACAGCAATTTTTGAAGGCTTTCTTTTTGGTTTTGTCATCTCATTTTTTGGACTCAATGGACTTCTTTTTGGAACTATCTATGGTTTTGCATCACTCATTCCTTTTGTAGGAGGTGCATTAGTATGGATGCCTGTTTCACTTTATATATGGACAACAAAAGATGCAAACTCTGCAATTGTCATTGCTCTTTACTCTATAATTATTATCTCTATAATTGCTGACACATTTATTAAACCAATGATTATACGATACATAAAAGATGATGTTCTACATAGCTCTGCACGCATTAATGAGTTACTTATCTTCTTCTCTATTGTCGCTGGAATGAGTTCATATGGTTTCTGGGGAATGATTTTAGGTCCAGCTATAACCTCTTTTCTCATTGCAATCTCTAAAATATATATTGAACTTTATGGGAAAAACTCATAAATAAATATTAAATTAAAAAAAAAATCTATATTTTCATACTTGTTACTTATTCTTTTTATAAAATACTCTTAACAAAAGGAAAAAAACAAGGAGAAAATTATGAAAAAAGTTTCAACTACTGTTGTCTATATGCTACTTCAGTCACCTTCACCAAAAGCGACTAAACTACGTCAATATATTCAAAATAAAATGATTACACACTTTTAGTATTTAGAGAAATAAAATTTCTCTAAATACTATTTTTACTTTGCCTCTTTATAAAGAAATATACTCCAATTGAAAGTAAAATCATTATAAAACTTTGAATTTGTCCCATTGTTAGCCATCCACCATATAAATATCCTAGTTGAACATCTGGCATACGCCAAAACTCTACAACAAATCTTGCTGTACCATATAATCCACCATAAATAGCAATTAATGCCCCATCAAAAGCTCTTCTTTTTCTATAAAGAAAAATAATTATAGCAATTAAAATACCCTCTAAAAACCCTTCATAGAGTTGAGAAGGGTGACGAAGTACACCATCTACATAAATTCCCCAAGGAACATCTGTAACACGTCCAACCAACTCTTGGTTCAAAAAGTTTCCAATACGTCCAAATACAAAACCTACAGGAACGGCAAGTGCAACAACATTAGAAATTTTAAAAATTTGTCCAGGATTTCGTCTTGCAAAAAGATAAGAGCCAATAGTAGCCCCTACAACTGCTCCATGATAACTCATACCACGAATTCCAACAAATTCACCATTTGAGAAAGGATTGAAAATCTGCCATGGATGACTTAAATAATAAGAGGTATTTGGATCATAAAAAAGAATATACCAAACTCTAGCTCCTAAAATAATACCCACTTCAATCCAAATAAAATAGTTATCAATTGTCTCTTCTGTAATAGGCATATTATCTTTTTTAATAATCCATTTAGCAAACCATAATGCTGTTAACAGTGCAGAGATGTACATAATTCCATACCAATGAATAGAGATAAAACCCAAGTCCAAAGCTATAGGATTAAAATGCTCATAAATATGATTCCAATATTCCATATAAATCCTTTTGAATAGTATAAGTATATCATTATAGACCATTAACTATTCATTAATTATTCATTGTTTGATTATTAATAGTAATAGATTATAATCTGATTAAGACAAACAAATGTCTTCAACATTGTTCACGAGTATTAAGTATGTAATTGAACTCCTTTGAAATATACTCCCTTGATAGAACATATTTAGACCTCCTTTGTAATAGCTCTCGTGAGCAATGTTGAAGACATCTATTTTTGTTAGTCCATTCTTACTTTTTACCCTTCACATGATATGATTACTAAATACAAATATTAAGGATTTACCATTATAAAAATATTAATGATTGAAGATGACTATGAAATAGCTCAAATTCTTACCGAGTACCTTAATAAGTTTGATATTTCTGTTACAGCTGCTGAAGAACCATATATGGGTCTCTCTCTTTTAACCCAAGAGAAATTTGATTTACTCATTTTAGATTTAACCTTACCAGGAATTGATGGACTTGAAGTCATTCCAAAAATCAGAAAAACCTCATCTATTCCTATTATTGTCTCTTCTGCACGTGATGATATTACCGACAAAGTCATTGCTATGGAGCGTGGTGCAGACGACTATATGCCAAAACCTTACGATCCTAGAGAATTAGTTACAAGAATTAAAACAATTTTACGTCGAACACAATCAAATTCAAATAAAAAAAATAATGACACACTCTTTGAACTAAACATTAATGCCAGACATATTATTTTTAAAAATATTTTATTAGAACTTACAGCTGCTGAATTTGATATTTTATCTATTCTTATACAACACAAAGATTCAGCTATTTCAAGAGAACAACTACTCTATGAGAGTGAACATATTGATGATAACTCCTCTATTAAAAATATTGATGTTATCATCTCTCGTATTCGACAAAAGCTCTCTTCTGTTGACCCAAAAAATAGCTATATCAAACCTGTTAGAGGTATTGGTTATCTATTGACAGAGAAGATGTAGAGGAGAGTATATGAGAAACATCTCTGTTTCTACTTTTATTAATACGCTTTTTGCATTGGTTCTCTCTCTTTTAGTTACTGCCCTTTTTCTCTTCATCTCATGGGATAAAGAGAGACAAAGAAAAGATGAGATTAACCGTTACAAACTCATTTCAAACTCTCTACTTTCAACTGCACGACTTAGTCCTACAAAAGAGGAACAGACAAAATTTTATCATGATTTCAATGTACGTCCTGTCTCTATTAATGAGAGTCGTCTACTCATTTTAAGTAAAGGAAAAGTTGTTTTTGAAAGTGAATCAGTCTATGGGCGTATGCAAATTTTTACAATTGGTAAAAATAAATATATCTATCTTCAACGCTATGGCTACAACTTAATGCTACAAGATATAAAATCCAATAGTACACGTATTCAAATTACTATATTAATTGCTCTACTCATTGGTATTTTATTTATGTTTCTCTATATTGGAATTATGAGAAAACTAGCACCTCTTAAAAAATTACATAAACAGATTGAAGAGTTTGCCAATGGGAATATGGATATTAAAATTACGCAAAAGTATAATGATGAAATTGGAAAAATTGCACAAAGTTTTGACAATGCTCTACATCATATTCGTACTCTACTAGAATCAAAACATCTCTTTATGCGTAATATGATGCATGAGCTAAAAACACCTATTACAAGAGGACGCATTGCTATTGAAATGGTAGAAGATAGCTCGTCAAAAGAGATGCTCATTCGTGCTTTTGAACGTATGAATGAACTCATAGCAGAGCTAGCTCATGTTGAACGTCTTACCACACAGGGCTTTCAACCACATATTAATGAAGCCAAAATTGATGATATTATTAATGAGAGTAGTGCTTTACTCCTTTGTGACAAGAGAAAACTAACCATTCAAACAGAACATGAACTACTTAAAACAGATCCAAAACTTTTGACCCTTGCCATTAAAAATCTACTAGATAATGGACTTAAGTATAGTGAAGATGATAAAGTAACCATTATTACTAATCCACAAAGCATCAAAGTTATCTCAAAAGGGAAAAGTTTAGAACACCCTATTGAGTATTACTTAGAACCTTTTACACAAGAGGAGAAAAGAAACTCTGGATTTGGATTAGGGCTATATATTGTTAATAATATTGCCCAACGTCTCAACTACACACTAAACTACTATCATAAAGATAGTCACAATGTTTTTGAGTTACAACTTAAAGAAAAAGTATTAAAATAAGACTTTTCCTCTTCTACAACAACTATAAAATAGAAATAGCATATCCATTGGTACGTTTTGCCCAACCTTTTAACCATCTACTTTCGTTATTTTGAGGTGGTGAGTTTCTAACTCTTCTCTCTAAAATCTCTTTGGCTGATCTTGAAAACTCTATCAATGCCAATGGTCCTTTTTGTACAGGTCTCATATTTTGAAGTACTTGAAGTAGTCCCCAACCTTGATTATGGTAACGCTCAGTTGCTTTTATTCCTTTTCCTTTAAAATTGATATAATCAATTAATGGATAGAGCCCTCCTCTTGTTTGAACAAGTGTATTATAACTATCTACAATATGTTTTCGATACTGTGGTGCAACATGCTCAGTAATCTCAGGAATAGATGCATGTAATCTGTCAAAGAAAAATTGTGTCTGTAAAGCTTTTGTATTCATTAGTAACATTTTAAGTTGTTGAAACTCTTTATCACCTCTTGCACGTTCAAAAGTTGCTCTATCTTTCCATGGAGCTCCATTTTTTCTTGCATAATTTAACCATTGTGGAATTTGTACTTTATTTTCAATATAATAATCAATCATCGAAGGGAAAGTTTCATCAAAACGTTTTGGTTCATTTTTAGGATACCAAATAAAATGACCAATTCCTAATGAAGCAAAACTCTCATTAGTTGACCAAAACATAAGATTTTTTGGATTTCCAGAAGTCTCATTTTGGTAAATTTTTTCAGCAATTACATTAAGTTCATATTGTGATAATTTTGGTTTTATAACATCTTTTGGATAGGCTATTTCTGTTGGTTGCTTAGCACATGCCGTTAAGAGTAGAGCTGACAAAGTCATTGCTACCCATGTTTTTTTAGATTTCATTATTTTCTCCTAATATATATTATATTTTTAAGTATAGGAGAAAAAGACTAATAAAGATGTTAAGTTTTTAAGTTAATTAGCATGACTTTTAAAATACTCAATACGTTCTGAAGTCAATGGATGTGATGACATTAAACTACCTACAGTGCTATTGTTTTCTAAAGATTCATACTTTTTAGATAATGATTCAAATAACTCAGCCATATAGATGGTAGAGACACCCATTTTTTTCATCTCTTTAACAGCATGTGCATCTGCTTCTCTCTCAAAATCTCTACTATATGAACTGTTGACTAAGATGGTTGGTACCGTTGAAGCAATAATAGAAATATCACCAGTAACATACCCTATAATAACCGAAGCGATTCCTGTTTTAATTGCCATACGAAGAGAATGTTTTTCAACAACATGTCCCTTTTCATGTGCTAAAACACCTAAAATATCTCTATACTCCTTATCTCTACTCAATGCTACTAATTGATCGGTTAAAACAATATCTCCAGAAGGTAAAGCAAAAGCATTGGGACCAATCTCTGGTGCTGATCTAAAATGCAACTTATAGCGACTATCCCCATTAGCTAACTTTTTAAAATGTGCTTGAATAATATTATGTTGTATTTTTGTAAGATTTGACTCTTCAAGTAAATTTTCATCTAACTTTTTTAATGTTAATTCACTCATCTCATTTAATGAACTTTGAGGAAGTATATTGGCTAAAAAATTGGCTGTATAGTTAGCTCCACCTGTTAACATAAACCAAACAAAACCTATGGTCAAAAAAACAGAACCTAAAGTCAATACTAACGAACTCTCTATTTTATGTGTTTTAGATTTATTAAGATTAAAATCAAGCAGAACTTGATCTAGTTTGTCATTTTCTGCACTTTTACAACGTACTCCATTAGGAAATTCAATAACTCTAGGTGTATTTCCAAGACGAGACTCAATTATAATATCTTCTAATGCCACATCAATTCCATGTGAATCAATCTTTACCCGTCGTCCAAAAGTAAAATCTAACGTTACCTTATGTTCTTTAGAACTTTTTCCATCATACAATAGTGCTTCTATCAACATTTTATAGTCCTATATCAATATCAAAAAAGTCAACCATCTCTTCTCCAACCGTTGAACCTGTTACATAACCATGTGATTCAAACTGATCATAATCTTCACAAGCAAATGCTGTATGCTCTAATTTATATTTTAAATAACGAATTTGAGCCCAAGGGAAAAGAAGCCCTAAAGAGAAAAAGATGGCTAATGCATTTGTCGCTGAAATTACACCCAATTTAAAGGGTTTAATCTCACCTTTTAAAGGTGCATTATTAAGAGTTGTTTTTTCTCTTACAAAATTTGAAAAATATCCATCAGTAAAACCTTTATTCCAAAAGATAAAAGGTATATAAAATAAAAATACCCCGGCTCCTACTAACATTGGAACAATTTCAGGACCAATAAGTGACTTAAAAGAAGTGAACATATCTCCAAAAACAGCTCCTACTCCTGCCCCAATAAAACCGAAAAAGAGAACAACTCCAAAAACAAGAAGTGTAGACCAAACAAAAATTTGAATATAAATTGCATAAGCATCACCTGTTCCCCCTGAAAATTTAAAATCACCATCTCCATAGTGTGAATTATTTAAAATAAGCTTTTTAAATTTTACGTAAGAGTAAGGGAAAATCAACATAAAAGTAATAATATTTAAGAAAAAATGTAAAATAAAAAAACCATAAAAACTAGAAACCTTTCCCTCATAACGAAAAGGAACATTTCTATAAGAGGTATTTCTCAATTTAAAACCTACAGCTTGACGAACTAACCAAGGCATAGCAATAAATGCTATAAAAGCAATAGATCCAGCAACTTTGGGCATAAGCATATATTGAGTAAAGAGTAAAAAGAGTGCGTAGAGTGAAACTACAACAATTCGTCCAATCAAAATACGAATTGGGTCAGCATTGTACTCAAAATTAGAACCATTCAAATAGGTATTTGCATAAATATAACGATTGCTACGTACTTTTGCCCATGCTGAATAGATACCAAGTGTCAAAATTGTTAATGCAATATTTACAATCCAAATACGAAAATACTCCGATGCATTTCCTTTAAATTCAAAATATTTAAAATTATGCTTTGGTTTTCTATTGGTATCATCCTGAAGTTCATCTATTTTAGTCTCTATCTTATGAACTTTTTTCTGAAGTGATTCTACTCCATCTATATCTCTTGTTAGTTCTTCCAAAATCTCTCCTTAATATAAAAAGTTAGATTTTAACATAATTGAGATTTATTTCTCCTCTAACTCCGACTTATATGCAGCATAATAAGTACTCCCATCTGAAAAGCTATTTACAGTTAATTTAGAAAAATTATCAAGATAACTCCAAAAATCTTCTAAAATCTCTTTATCAACCCCTTTTACCTCTTCTAATGCTTCACGAATAGTCCCTAACCACTCAACTCTTGCTTTCTCATTAATAGAAAAATCGTCATGAATTCTAATCATAAACTCATTAAGTTCCATACCTTTTGATTCTTCTTCATAAACTTTTGGTCCTCCACAAATTTGAATAAAGAATTTAGTATTTTTAACTTTTATCTTTTCAAACTCATCTTCATCTTGTGGAAAGAAGTGTGCAATTTCACTCTCATAAATTTTATCATAAAAATTATACATTAGTTTTCTCATTCCCTCTTCACCACCAATTGCCTCATAAAACTTTGCACTTGGATTTTTGAACCTAACCTCTTCACCTTTAATAACTTTTGTAATATCCATTGACATCATAAACCCTTAATTTAATTTGTATTTATTATAATAAATATAAGTTGTTATCTCTATGATTAATCACAATAACGTTTTAATAAATCCTTATATGTATCAATACGTCTATCTCGTAAAAATGGCCAAATATCTCTAACCTCTTTTGTTCTTTCTCTATCTACAGTGGCATAAAGAATAGTCTCTTCTTCTCCAGCTTGAGCCAACAGACTTCCCTGTGGGTCACAAATAAAAGAGTTACCCCAAAAATGAATGCCATCCATAACGCCTGAACTATCTTTCTCAAAACCAACACGATTACAAGAGAGAACAGGTACACCATTGGCAATAGCATGTGAACGTTGAATGGTTATCCAACTCTCTAACTGTCTTTTTTTCTCTTTTTTGCTATCTTCATCAAACCAACCAATAGCTGTAGGGTAAATAAGTAACTCAGCTCCTTTAAGTGTCATAATCCGTGCAGCTTCTGGATACCATTGATCCCAACAGACTAATACACCTAATTTACCTATAGAGGTCTCAATGGGTTCAAACCCTAAATCTCCGGGAGTAAAATAGAACTTCTCATAAAATCCAGGGTCATCAGGTATATGCATCTTTCTATACTTTCCAGCAACAGTTCCATCTTTATCAAAAACTACTGCTGTATTATGATAAAGTCCTGCCGTACGTTTTTCAAACAATGAAGTGACTAAAACTACACTGTTTTTCTTAGCTACCTCTGACCAAAATAAAATATCTTTTTCCCAACTATTAGCATATGCAAAAAAAGTGACATCTTCACTCTGACAAAAATATTCACTTTGATGTAACTCTTGTAAAACAATAAGTTCTGCACCTGAATCAGAAGCTATTTCTATATCTATAAGAGTCTTTTTAACAGTTTTCTTTGTGTTACCATAATACTTTTTTTGAATTAATGCAACTTTCATATCTCTACTTTTTATATTTATTTTATCATAAATCAAAAAAAATAGATAATCTGACGAAACACAACAACAATATTAATAAAATAATTTTTATAATAATTTTAAACAAAAAATAAGTATTTAAATAAAAAACAACAATAAATATTTTTTTATGTTAAATAATATTTTAAGTTTTATATTGTTATACTACGTAAAACAAGAAAAGGAGAGAAAATGTTTAAAGTTTTTTTAAAAAATAAATCTTATCTAATCATTTCTATCTTATTACTATTAAATGGTTGTGGAAATACAATTACAGGTTCTAATATTGTAAAAGGTTCTAAAAGTAGTTTTTCAGATTTAAACTCAGAGGAACAAGAAACTTTAAGTATTTTAAGTACCAATCAACAAGAACTCCTAAATGCTATCAATAAAGAGAGAGCTAAAACTGTTACATGTGGAGAAAGAGGTGCCTTTGGTCCTGTACCAGCACTCACTTGGAATACTGAACTTTATGCATCTGCACTTGAGCATATAACAGATTTAGCCTACAGTAATACTTTTTCTCATGATGGTTCAGGAACAGAGTATGACATTACAGGAAATGGAAAACCAAGTAAATTCTATGAACGCATTACAGCAAATGGATACAATAATTACTACTCAGTAGGAGAAAATATTGCTGGAGGACAACGTTCATTAAAAGAGGTTATGAAAGCATGGATGGCAAGTCCTGGTCACTGTGAAAATATTATGAAAAGTACTTATACAGAAGTTGGTGTTGCTATTATCATAAAAGAGAAGAGTACCTATCAAGTCTATTGGGGACAAAATTTTGGAAGTAAACGTCAATAAAAGAAAAAAGATACTATTTCCCAGCACCCTTTTTTAAACTTAAATTAAAAAGATTATATGAGAATTAACGCATAACTTTCATATTAAGGGTGCTGTGCAATAGTATTTAAACGCTTAAAAAGGAATCTGCATTGTTGAACAGTGTAAACTTCCCCCCTCTTCTATAAGCCGTGAACACTCAATCGGAATTATCTCTTTATCACCAAAAAAATCTTTAAAAACTTCATGAGCCACTTTATCTTCGTCTATTGAATAAGTCGGATAAACCAAAGCACCATTAGTTATTAAAAAATTAGCATAAGTAGCAGGAAGCCTATTTCCCTCTTCATCAAATTTTGCACTTGGCATGGGCAAAGCAATTAACTCATAAGGTTCACCCTCAAAAGTCCTAAACACTTTTAACTGCTCTTCCATTTTTTTAAGTTCCACATAGTGTTCATCTTTTTCGTCTAAACACTGCACGTACATAATTGTATCAACAGAGACAAACCGAGCCAAGGTATCGACATGAGAGTCTGTATCGTCCCCAGCCAAGTACCCATGATCAAGCCAAAGCACTCTTTTAGCTCCTAAATACTCTCTAAGTCTCTCTTCGACCTCATCTTTACTCAGCCCACCATTACGGTTAGCATTACAAAGACACTCCGTTGTAGTCAAAATAGTCCCCAATCCATCAGACTCAATCGCCCCACCCTCTAACACAAAATCAATACTCTCAAGTGGAGTTACCCCCATGTAACCTTTTTTATGTAGTGTTCTATTTACCAAATTATCTAACTCAGCCTCAAACTTACCACCCCAAGCATCAAAAGTAAAGTCCATCAGTTTTACCTCTCCATCTTCTACCACAGAAATATACCCATAATCACGAATCCACGTATCATTTGTCTCTATCTCAATAAAACTCAAATTTCTAGGAGAACAGAATAAATCAGAGATATTATCTTTGTTATCACAAATAATATAAACAGGTTGAGCATAAGCAATGGCTTGTGCTGTCCGTATAAAAGGAACAAGTGCTGACTTTAGGTTGTTGTTCCAGTCTGAGTTTTTGTGAGGAAATGACATAAGGACGGCTCTTTGTTTTTGCCATTCTGGGGGTAGTACTCTATTCATTCATATCTCCTTCTTCCCCAAACAAAACCCCAAAAGGGATCGCCCAAAACTCATAGCCGTCTTTGCTCATGGGTAAAATTTCATCTCCACCATAAAAAATGTACCCTGCTTTAAAATTCTCTCCTGCATTTTCGGCAAGTTTTACTAAACCTCTTAAGTACTCTGTTTTCAGAGTAGCAGATGCTTTTACTTCTATGGCTACAATATCTCCATTTTTCTGTTCTAATACCAAATCTACTTCATAGTTTCCATCTCTATAATGATATATTTGTGCAGATTTTTTAGAATAAGTTCCATGTTTAAGCAGTTCAGCATAGATAAAATTTTCAACTAAATTCCCTAACATCTCTCGTTCTGATACAATAAGAGAATGAACATCAACTCCTGCTAAATTAGCCACTAACCCTGTGTCAATAAATTGAATTTTTGGGGTTTTAACTTCTCTTTTACCTCTGTTGGTAAAATAAGGGTTAATTCGTTTTACTAGAAAAAGAGCTTCGAGTATCTCAATATCTGACTTTACCGTTGTATCTTTAATACTCAGATGTTTTGAGAGTGAGCTATATTTCAAAAGGTTACTGGTCATTGCTGCTAAAATACGTAAAAGCTTATTCATCTCCGACTTATTCTCTTGACTCACTTTTTTTACCAAAGATAAATCTTTTTCTATTCTAGCCTCAATGTAACTCTCAAACCAACTCTCTTGTGAACGTGCTGATTTTCCTTGTACTGATGGGTAACCACCTGTTACCATCTGCTCTACCATTGCTTCATACTCTTGCTTTAGAAATTTAAAAGAAGTGATTTCTTTACTAAAGAGCATATCAACTATATTTTTACTACTACCATTTAGTTCAAAATATGAAAGAGGAAAAAGTGAAACAGAAACCATACGACCTGCTAGTGACTCTCTAATGGCAGACATTTTAAAAAGGTCTGCACTTCCTGTAAGTAAAAACATTCCTGTTT
>Ga0256827_10001397_pt1 | contig 15380 bp, 16 predicted proteins | sample CV84metaG_FD_185977 | JGI IMG/M metagenome (GOLD analysis project Ga0256827, IMG submission 185977) | Hydrothermal vent microbial communities from East Pacific Rise, Pacific Ocean - CV84 | ecosystem: Environmental > Aquatic > Marine > Hydrothermal vents | place: Pacific Ocean: East Pacific Rise... | reverse complement strand
TGTCTTATATCAATAATATTATTTCTTAAGCTAAGAGTGCTGCTTCTTCAGCTTCTGCTTTTACTTTTGAATCTGCAATAATTTTTTCAATACCTTCTGGATTATCCATTAGGTCTTGTGTAATTTTGTATGAACAGAATTTAGGCCCACACATAGAACAGAATTCTGCCTCTTTAAATACATCTTGAGGGAGTGTTTCATCGTGGTACTCACGAGCACGTTCACTATCAAGTGCTAGTTCAAACTGTTTTTCCCAGTCAAAACTAAAACGTGCATCACTCATCTCATCATCGATATCTCTTGCACCCTTACGTCCACGGGCAATATCTGCCGCATGAGCCGCAATTTTGTAAGCAATAATACCTTCACGAACATCGTCTGCATTTGGAAGCCCTAAGTGCTCTTTTGGTGTTACGTAACATAACATACTTGCACCATGCCAACCACCAACAGCTGCACCAATAGCAGAAGAGATATGGTCATATCCAGCCGCAATATCAGTAACTAAGGGCCCTAAAATATAAAAAGGAGCTTCATGACAAAGTTCTCTTTGAATCTTCATATTACGCTCAACTTGATTTAAAGGAACATGACCTGGACCCTCAATCATAACTTGAACATTTTTCTCCCACGCACGAAGAGTAAGTTCACCAAGAACTTTTAACTCACCAAGCTGTGCATCATCCGAAGCATCTGCTAAACAACCAGGGCGAAGTGAATCACCAAGAGAAAGAGATACATCATACTTTGCACAGATATCTAATATATCATCAAATGCAGTATAAAAAGGGTTTTCTCTATGGTAGTGCATCATCCAAGCAGCCATTAAAGAACCACCACGAGATACAATCCCCATTTTACGTTGTGCAATTTTAGGCATAGTTTCTAAAAGAAAACCTGCATGAATTGTAAAGTAAGAGACACCTTGCTTTGCTTGACGCTCAAGAACCTCTAACATAACTTCAATACTTAAGTCTTCAATTTTATTCCCTACATCATGAAGAATTTGGTAAATTGGCACAGTTCCAATAGGAATCTTAGATGCCCCTATAACTGCTTTACGAATCTCATCTAAATCACCGCCAGTTGAAAGGTCCATTGCCGTATCAGCTTTATAATGCTGTGATACTTCCATCTTCTCTACTTCACCCATAACATCTGAAGCAATCGCCGAAGAACCAATATTTGCATTGATTTTACACGTTGATGCTATACCTATAGCCATTGGCTCTAATGATGTATGGTTTACATTTGCGGGAATAATTAAACGTCCGCGTGCTATTTCACTACGAACTAGCTCAGGAGATAAATCTTCTACTTTAGCAACATACTCCATTTCTCCAGTGATTATGCCTTTTTTTGCATAATACATCTGTGTACGAACTGGATCGTTCTCTCTCTCTTTTACCCATGAAGATCTCATAGTTTCTCCTAAATTTGATTCTTATACTTATTTATATATAGTGGAAATATAATCAAATAAAGTTAATCTAATATAAAGAGTATCATTTGATAATATTTTTTATGGCTTATTTGAAAATAAGAGTCTCCTTTTTACCCAATGCTCAAGTAAAACAAAAGTTTAAGAGTGTATAATTTCGTAACACTTTTAAGACGGGAGTCGTACTTGTCAGATTTAACACTTGTCTTACTTGCTGCTGGAAACTCTAGCCGTTTTGAACTAGATGTGAAGAAGCAGTGGCTCAGGATTGAGCATAAACCACTGTGGCAATTTGTAGCATATAACTTACAAAGCACTAATTTATTTAAGAAAATTATTATTACTGCATCAGCTGATGATATAGAGTATATGAAACTTTATGCAGATTATACTTTTGTCCAAGGCTCAAGTAGTAGACAAAAATCCCTTAAAAATGCTCTTCTAGAAGTAACTACAGAGTATGTTTTAGTAAGTGATATCGCTCGCTCGTGCATTCGCAGTGAGTTTTTAACTGAAATTATCTCCAAAAAATCTTTAGCCGATTCTGTCGTGCCATACTTAAGAGTCACAGATACTATTGTATATAATAACGAAACAATAGATAGAGACCAGGTCAAAAGAATTCAAACACCGCAACTCTCCAAAACATCAGTTTTAAAAGCATCACTGCAAACAGATATAGAGTTTACGGATGAGAGCAGTGCTATAGTCGCAAATGGTGGCAGTCGTGAGTTTATTTTGGGAGATGAAGATGCCCATAAAATCACTTATATTAGTGACTTAAAAAAGATTCCTTGTCTTGCTAAGCCATCTAGCGACACTCTTAGTGGTACAGGTTTTGATGTGCATGCCTTTGAAGATGGTGGAATTATGTGGCTTGGTGGGGTAGAGATAGAGTCTGAACTTAGCTTTAAAGCACATAGCGATGGCGATGTAGCGATACATGCTCTGATAGATGCTCTTTTAGGGGCAGCTGGAATGGGTGACATTGGAATGATGTTTCCAGATAGTGATGCAGCGTTTAAAGGAATAGACTCAAAAGAACTTTTAAAACAAGTTGTTACAAAAATTCACAATTTTGGTTTTATAATCATAAATGTAGATCTAACAATAGCAGCAGAGAAACCCCGTGTTGGTAAATATAAACTACCAATGAGAAATACTCTAGCAAAAATATTAAATATAGAATCAGCAAGAGTAAATATTAAAGCGACAACCACTGAAAAACTCGGCTTTATAGGTCGTGGCGAAGGTGTTGGTGTTATCGCTAATGCAAATTTAAAATATTTTGATTGGTCAAAATAGAAATAAAAGTAAGGGTAAGAATGAAGATATTAATTATAGAAAATGAGATTTATTTAGCACAAAGTATTGCTACAAAACTTGGTGAATTAGGTCATGTGTGTGAAATGTGCACATCTACTAAAGATGCGATAAAAAGTAACAACTACGATGTTGTTTTACTATCTACAAATATTAATGGTCAAGACTTTAATCCAGTTATCGAGACATTTAAAAAATCTATTGTTATCTTAATGGTTTCATACATTAGTAACGATACTGTTTCAAAACCTCTCTCAGCTGGTGCGAAAGATTACATCTTAAAACCTTTTATGATTGAAGAACTTATTAGAAAAATTGACCACTATCAAGATTATGAAAAACTTAAAAGAAGAAATGCAGCTTATGAAAAGTATCTTACCCACTCATTCTCATCAGTAAAGACTGAACATAACCATGACAATATAGAACTTCCTGTATTTGTATCTTCTAGTTTTCAAAAATATGCAGATGCTTTTGCATTTGAGCATGCAGAGCACAAAGACCAACCTATTCACTTTGTTTCTCTCAACAATCCTAAAGCTATGAGTGAAATCAATGCATTACCCCAAAACTGTATAGTCTATATTATTGACTATCAAGTTCTGAAAAAAACCGAGAAAAAAGCTTTTTGTGAACTTATTGCAGATAGACAGATAATAGTGGCAAGTAGTGATAAAATAGAAGATGTAGAATACCCTGTAATTGAGATAAAAAGTGAAAACAACATCTTTGATAAAGGGGATATTTTACCTATTGAAGATTATGTAAAGTTTATTGTACTCAATTATCAGAGTAAATACCCAGATACTGAACTCTCTAAAAAGTTAGGCATTAGCCGTAAAAGTTTATGGGAAAAACGTAAAAAATATGACATCATCAAGAAAAAATAAAACTCTCCTTATTGATAAAGAAGCTGCATCAGCTTTAGAACTTCTCAAGGATAACCTACTCTACCCTGTCAACAGTTTAATGAGTCAAGCTGAGAGTAAGGATGTACTTGAGACTGGTCTCATAAAAGGAAAAACATTTCCTTTCCCTTTTATCCTTGCACCTTCAGGCAAAAAAAATGAAACAATAATCCCCTCACTAAAAGCTGGAGAAGAAGTAACTATCCTGTGTGAAGATAATATTTTTGCAATTTTAGTAGTAGATGAAGTATTTCAGATTGATCCAAAACAGAGAATAAAACATATTTATGGCACTGATGACTTAACGCACCCCGGTGTAAAAGTTACAATGAAAAGATTGGGTTCATGGGCAGTTAGTGGTGAGTATAGACTCTTAAAAAAACCATCAAATAACAATGTACAAAAAATTCAAAATGCTAAAAAAGTTATTGGAGCACAACATACAACGGCACTCTTTATGGCTGCAAACCCTCTCCATCGAGCACATGAACGTCTCATTCGTAAAACACTAGATAATACTGACTTAATTGTCATATTTTTACAAAAACCATATAATAATGACAACCTCAGTTATGAGATAAGAGAAGAGGCTTTACAGTTTTTTATAAATCATTTTTTACCAAAAAACCGTGTAGTTATAGTTCCGCTCGAGAGTAGCTATATATTTGCAGGATATAATGAAATCATAATTGACTCTATTGTTGCAAAAAACCATGGCTGTGATAGACTACGTATAGGTAGTAATCATGCAGGTCTTGGAATGTTTTATGACTCTAATGCCCATAAATCTATTATTGACAAAGTTATTGGAATAGATATAGAAATTCAAATTGCTAATGAGTATGTATACTGTGACCAGTGTACCACGTTGGTGAGTAAAAAAACTTGTCCACATGGTCAACATCATCAGACTTCTTACCATGCTGACTCTATCTTGGAACTCCTCGAAATAGGGCTTTTACCTCCTGCTGTTTTGATCAGAAAAGAGATAAGTGCATTTTTACTCTCGAAAATGTTTCCAAATAGATTTAAAAATCTTGAAAAACTTTACTATGATATTCTACCAATTAAGGGTATTTTAGAAGAGCATACAGAGAGAGATTTTTATCTTGATTTAATGAAACTTTACCAAACAACATCTTTAACATAGGAAAAAAATGAACAGATTTTTTATAACTTTAGGCTATAGCGGACTTGCTCCAAAAGCTCCAGGAACAGTAGGAACACTTGTCTCTCTTCCTCTCGGGATGCTAATCTTAATCTACTTTGGTTCTTACACTCTTTTTTTAGCAACTGCACTTATAAGCATAGTGGCCATAAAAGAGATAAACAAGTATGAAGAAGCGACTGGCTCACATGATGACAAAAGTATTGTCATTGATGAATTAGCAGGTATGTGGTTTGCCCTAAGTGTAGCTCCTGCATTTGGTGTAGCTACAAATGAAATTATGTCACTAGAGAATGGCTTTTTAATTCAGTCACTTCTCTCATTTGCACTCTTTAGATATTTTGATATTGCAAAACCTTCCATTATAGGAAGAATTGACCGTGAAGCACCAGGTGGTGTTGGTGTTATGGGCGATGATATTATCGCTGGTTTTGCAGCAGGAATCTCTAGTGCTGCACTCTGGCAAGCTTGGCTTTACATAGAGGCTATGTTATAAAGATTTGAAATTAGGTTCTCAAATCAATTCTGAACTGTACTTATTTAAGAGGAAGGGAAACAGAAGCCTACTTCTCTTTATAAATGCTCATAGATGGGAAAGCAAACTCTAGGTTATTTCTCTCAAAAATCTCCATTATACGGTGCATTACATCCTCTTTTGTTACAAGCCATTCATCCCAATCAGTTGACTTTGTGAAGCAGTAGACTAAGATATTGATACTAGAGTCTGCAAATTCATCTAAGTAGACTAAAAGAAGTTTCTTAACACCATGGGAATCATCTTGAGAAACAAGTTTAGCTGCTCTAATAGCATTATACTCATACTTTGTATTCTCTGTTGCTATTTTTGGATGTTTATCTAGCATATGTCGAATTTCATTAACTGCATTTTTAATGTCTTCACTTTTAGAGTCATACTTAATCCCAAGACTCATTTTTATTCGACGACCCATCTCTCTTTTGTTCCAGTTTTTAACATCTTGGTTTGCAAGAATTGCATTTGGAATAGCAACAAGAGCATTGTCAAAGGTTCTAAGTGTAGTTACTCGTAATCCTATCTCTACAACAACTCCTTCATTACCATCTATTACAATCCAATCACCTTGAGAAAAAACGTCACTCAGAAGTATAGAGAGTGTTCCAAAAAAGTTTGCAAGAGAGTCTTTAGCAGCAAGTGCAACAGCAAAACCACCAATCCCAAGACCTGATAAAACTGCTGTAAGATTGGCTCCAGCGAAATGCAGAACTATTAAAAGTCCCACCATCATAATAATAAAATTGATTATTTTTATACCAACATTTATTATCTCGTTTTTAACTTTTTTATCATGTGTATCTATCTCGTGAATTTTAATACTTGCTATAACATTTAAAACTTTGTAAAATATGGTTGTAAGCAGTATTGCATACATAATATTAAAAACTTTTGCTACTTCATCCACACTTATAAAATCATCATAAACATAAATAATCATATTTATATTAATCAGAACTATCATAATTTCTAAAAAGATTCTAATACTTCTGAGTATCTCTTGTGAGTATTTTTTAAGAAATTTAATTTTTAGTAAATAAGCATTTAAAAGTATATAAAAAACTTGTCGAATGAGATAAATAAGAATTATAAGTCCAAAAATAATAGCTAACTTAACAACATTTAAACCATACTCTTCAAGAGCGGGGTTAATCTCTTTTACAAACTCTGTATCGTTTATAGCGAGTACTATGCCTATGAGATTATATTTTGAGTACTTATTTAACCTATACATTCTCTTTTCAAACTTGTACATGTAGTTAATAACATCTGCATTAATATCAATGACACCGTAGTACTCTTTAACATTTTGTTTGATTTTTTGAAAAATTTTGGAGTTATCATGAGAATCTAGGATATAAAGATAACTCTTATCTAAATACTTCTGGTTATCAACCTGATTTTTAACAACATAATCATTTAACTCTTTACTAAATTGCTCACTATCTGAATAATCTAAAGAGCTTAAAATATTTTTAATCATCTGAGTCTGATTCTGAAGCAGTCCATAAATTTTTAACTGGATTTCATCTCTTAAAACTGCCGACTTATTACCTGCACGTTTATTAATCTTGATGATTTTTTTAATTGTAAAGATTTTAGGGTTATACTCATCTTTAGCTTCTATATATGCTTTTTTATCGCTCATAATATCTTCGAGAGTCTCTAAGTAACTCATATCTTGAGCTTCAAGAACATCTTTTATATGTGCTTGACTCAAGTTAGCATCATTTATTAACTCTATGTAACTGAGTTGCTGCTGGACAAAATAGTTGTACTTATCCTCTGCCCCGAGAGTGAATGTGACAATAAAAATAGCTATTACAATAAAAAACTTTTTGATGAGCACTCCTCTAGATTCCTTCTGCTATCATAGCATCGGCAACTTTTTTAAATCCTGCTATATTTGCACCATCAACGTAGTTCCCTTCCACACCATAATCTTTGGCAGTGAGTGCTACACGTTTTGCAATCTGCTGCATAGTAAGGTTGAGTTTTTCATCTACCTCTTCAAAACTCCATCTACTCATAGAAGCATTTTGAGCCATTTCAAACTCACTTACTGCTACACCACCTGCATTTGCAGCCTTTGCCGGTGCAAAACAGATTTTATGCGATAAAAAGTCGTTAATTGCTTTTGGTGTTGATGGCATATTTGCACCCTCACTCACCGCTACAACACCATTTACGATTAGGTTTTGTGCATCTATGTCACTTAACTCATTTTGTGTTGCACATGGAAAAGCTGCATAACAAGGAATATCCCAAACAGCATGACCACCCTCTGGATACTCTTCAACTGGTATATACTTCGCATCTGTATGTATCTCTATATACTCTTCAAGAGATCCACGACGCTCTAGTTTTATCTCTTTTAATAGAGCTAAATCAACACCACGGGAGTCATAAATTGTCCCTTTAGAGTCTGTACATGTAACAGGAATTGCACCAATCTGTTGTAACTTCTCGATGGCATGAAGAGCCACGTTACCAGCACCACTCACTGTACAAATCTTACCCTCTAAAGACTCTTTTCCCTCAAGTTCTAAAAGAGTTTGTGTAAAGTAAATTACACCATATCCTGTAGCTTCTGGACGCATTAAAGAGCCACCAAAAAAGAAAGGTTTTCCAGTTAGAACACCTTCAAAAGAGGAAGTAATTTTTTTATACTCTCCAAAAAGGTAACCGATCTCACGACCACCAACACCAATATCACCAGCAGGAACATCAATACGTGGACCGATATACTTATGAAGTTCTGTCATAAATGCTGAACAGAATTTCATAACTTCAAAATCACTTTTTCCCTTAGGGTCAAAATCTGAACCACCTTTACCACCACCAATAGGTAGACCAGTAAGTGCATTTTTTAAAATCTGCTCAAACCCAAGAAATTTTAAAATTCCTTCATTTACAGTTGGGTGAAAACGAAGACCACCTTTATATGGCCCTAGAGCATTGTTAAACTGTACACGGTAACCTGTATTTACTTGAATATTTTGATTATCATCCAACCACGTTACCTTAAACTTGAAAATTCTATCTGGAACTACAAGACGTTCTAACACTGCATGTTTTTGGTACTTTTCATCTGACTCTAAAAGAGGTGCTATTGAGTAGATAACCTCTTCCATCGCTTGAAAAAACACTTTATTCTCTGCACAGTTACCACTCTCAAATTTTTTAATTTCTACTTCTGCTATACCCATTATTATAATTCCTTAATATCTTTTATTTTAATTTTTTAATGCTGTTTTAATCATCATACGTCTTAGGTATGCTATTTTACTCTGAAGAGGTAAATCTTTAGGGCACACATCTTCACAACCTAAAAGTGTCATACAACCAAACACCCCATCTTCATCACCAATAAGTTCATAATACTCTTCATCACTTCGTTTATCACGTGGATCGAGCTGATAACGAGCTATTTTATTGAGTCCCACTGCCCCAACAAAGTCAGGTTTCATCTGTGCAGTTCCGCATCCTGCAACACAGCACCCACATTCAATACATCGGTCTAATTCATAAATCTCATCTGCTAATTCTGGTTCCATTTTCTCTTCTAACTTATCCACATTGAGTTCATTCTCTTTCTCATGAATCCAACTCTCTAAGCGCTCATTCATTCCTCTCATCCACTTTCCAGTGTAAACTGACAAGTCCCCTATGAGTTCAAAAAGTGGTAGAGGTGCTAAAGTAAAATGCTCCTCAAGTTTAGAGGTAAGTGTACGACAAGCTAAGGTTGGACGACCGTTAACTAACATAGAACAGCTTCCACAGATACCTGCACGACATACAAAGTCAAACTTCAGTGAGTTGTCATGATGCTCACGTATCTCATTGAGTGCTACATAGAGTGTCATTCCATGTGCTTCTTCAATTTCAAAAGTCTCCATATGTGGAAAATCTTCTGGATCATGAGGATCAAAACGAAGTATACTTATTTTTAAAATTCTTGGGCTTTTCTCTTCACTCATACATTTTCTCCAAATCGCTCATTAGTCCCTCTGTATTTAGATGGTAGTTTATCTATAAAAGGCATAAGTGCTTCTTGAATTTCAAATCTATTGGCACCTTTTTCTTCTAACTCTTTAGTAATCTGCTCAACTTTTGAGACTCTACTTGCAGTTTGTGGATGGTGAGTTGTCAAATCTTTTCCATATCCACGAAACCCAGGAGGAAGTTCCATTGTAGTTATATTTATCTCTTCATAATTTACAGTTGGTAGTGTTTGATTTTCATCTGGCCATGAGGTAATGGTTCTCTTTAACCAGTTTTCATCATCACGTTTAGGAAAATCCTCACGTGAGTGTGCACCACGACTTTCAGTTCTAAGGTAGGCTCCAATTGCAGCAGTTAATGCTACTTTTATCATCTTTTGAGTTCTATAGGCATTGACTAGTGCTGGATTAGCCGCGGGAGACTTTGAACGAAAAACTTCTATGTTTTTAGAACGTTCAAGAAGTTTTTCTAACTCATCAACAGCATCTTTTAAGTCATTTCCATTTCTAAAAATACCCACTTTTTCCATCATTATCTCTTCCATACGACGGCGAAGTACATAGGCATCTTCACCATTCTCTTTAGAGAGAAGTGCATCAATTTTATCTTGCTCTTTTTGAACAAAATACTCTATTTTAGAAGTATGAATTTCCATATCACTAGCACTAGAATCAAGAAAATCACTTATATACTCTGCAACTAACATACCAGCAACCACAGTCTCACTTACAGAGTTTCCACCAAGGCGGTTAAAACCATGCATATCCCAACAAGCTGCTTCTCCACAAGAGTAGAGTCCTTTCATAGTTTGAGACTCGCCCGTATATTTTGTTCTTATGCCACCCATAGAGTAGTGCTGTGTTGGACGAACAGGAATCCAATCAACCGCAGGGTCAATGCCTAAGAAATTTTCACATATCTCTTTAACTTCACGAAGATTTTTCTCAATATGTGCACGGCCTAGTATGGTAATATCAAGCCATAAGTGGTCACCATAACGAGACTTTACACCCTTACCTTTTCGCATATGTTCAGTCATTCTGCGACTTACTACATCACGAGATGCGAGCTCTTTTTTCTCAGGCTCATAATCTGGCATAAATCTATAACCATCTTTATCAAGTAGCAGTCCACCATCACCACGACAACCCTCTGTTGTCAAAATTCCAACAGGGACTATTGCAGTAGGATGAAACTGTATCGCTTCCATATTTCCTAAGGTTACAACACCGGTCTCTAGTGCCATTGCATGAGCCGTTCCTTGACAGATAATTGCATTTGTTGAGACACTGTAAATTCTTCCATATCCACCAGTAGCAATGGTTGTTGCTTTTGCTATATATGCTACAAGTTCACCACTCATAAGGTTTCTAGCTACAACACCTTCACAGCGACCATTTTCATGTATGATTGATACAGCTTCGAGTCTCTCATGAACTTCAACTTTCTCTTTTTTAGCCTTGTTGTCCATAGCAAAAAGCATAGAGTGTCCTGTTCCATCAGATGTATAACAGGTTCTCCACTTTTTAGTACCACCAAAATCACGAGCAGTTATAAGCCCATGAGCCTCATCTTTTTCAGTAATCGTTACTTTTTTAGCATTTATTATGGCTGTTCTTGCACCACGTTGCACACGACTCCAAGGTACACCCCAGTGAGCAAGTTCTCGAATTGCTTTTGGAGCACAGTGAGTAAACATACGAGCCACTACTTGGTCAGCACCCCAGTCACTCCCTTTAATGGTATCAGAGAAGTGAACATCTTCATTATCACCCTCACCCATATTTGAGTTTGCTAAAGAGGCTTGCATACCACCTTGAGCAGCTGCAGAGTGTGAACGTTTTGGAGGAACTAAACTCAGGACTATTGTGTCATGTCCTCGTTCTTTAACACCTGTAGCAACTCGCAAACCAGCAAGACCTCCACCAACAATGAGAACATCTGTATATATTACTTTTATACCAAGGGTATCTTTTTTATGACTCATTAGTGACCCTCCATAATTATAGTCTCTGATTTGTATTTCACACCATCATCAAAATTATGGTTCATACCTATATATGTATATTTTGCAAGTGAAGAGAGACCTACTACAATATAAACTGCTATCATAGCTTTCATAAGGAGTTTAAAGCGAGCACGAGATACTTTTGTACTTTTGCCTTCCATAAAACCCCATTTCATTGCTAAACGGTAAAGACCTATAAAAGCATGTGAAATTACAGAGATTAAAAGCATAAAGTAGAGTGGTCCCATAAACTCATCTACAATTCGACTTGAACTTGCAAATGGACCAATATTAGAGGGTTGTGATATCATAATATAGAGATGTACTGAGCCTATAAAAAACATCATAAAGCCAGTAATAACTTGAATCATCCATAAAGAGCTATCTTCATGTTTCATTCTTTGAGTATGCTCTTTTATAATTTTATAATCTCTATAACTTGCAGGAAATTTTCTAATAGCCACCAGAGCATGAAGAATAAATATAACTGAAATAGCAGAGGCTAAAAAAGAGATTATCCCTGGGTAAGTCTCACCAAAGAAGTAATACCCTTCAAACATTATTGTTACTCTATACATCATCTCATGTGAGATTAATATAGAAGCTTCAAACAGTATATGACCCATTATGAAAACAGCTAGAATTAAGCCGGTCAAGCTCTGTATAAAATCTAACCTAGCTGGCATTTTATCCATGTTTTTTTGCTTCATCAATACTCCATAAATATTTTAAAATGCAAAGAGCAAGAAAACTTACTCTTTAGTGTAAATTAGTCTTTTTTTGAAGCTCTAGTTTTCTTTTTATTTTTAGCTTTTTTCTTTGCTTTTTTCTTCTTCTCAAGCTTCGCTTTGAGCTTTTTCTGCTCCTCTTTTTTAGCCTTATTCTTTTTTACTTTTTTCTTTTTCTCTTTTTTCTTCTCAGCTTTTTTTGCTAACTTTTTTGCTAATTTTACTTCTTCTTTACTCTCTTCTTTTTTACTTTTCTTTGCCATAGTAGGGCTCCTTTTTTCTTTATATACACTCATTGTACATCTTAAATAATTATGTTTATATTAATATCGCTTTTTATCAATATAAATAACCTTTTAAGCAGACTTCGGTCATACTTTAACTATAAAAATTTATAAGAGCGGTTATGTTTGATTTTCTAAGTATTATTTTATTAACTTCCATCTTTTTGAGCCTCTGGAGATTTCTCATAGGTCCAACACTAAGTGATAGGATTGTAGCATTTGATACCATTGGAATTATGAGTATATCACTACTCATTATCCTTGCTTTATACTTTCATAGAGCCCTCTACTTAGATGTAGCACTTGTTATCTCTCTTATTGGATTTCTAGGTGCAACTATCTTTGGTCGTTATATAGAAAAAGGTATATAGATGTTTGAATATCTTGGATTCTTATTTATCTTTTTTGGTCTTATGGCATTTTTAGTAAGTGCCATTGGTCTCATTCGTATGCCAGATGTTTATACTCGCATGCATGTAGGAACCAAGTCAACTACAGTAGGTACTCTTTTGGTTATTATAGGTGCTTGTTTCATTGAGCCATCATGGAGTTTTAAACTACTACTTCTCGCTGCATTTGTACTCCTTACAAATCCACTCTCCTCTTCTGTTATAGCACGAGCAACCCATAAAGATGGATTTGTATTAGAGAACGATGAACTTAAGGGGAAAGAGTGATAGGTTTTATTGTTTTAGCCACCTTTATTGGTATTATTATTGTCTCTTTTGCTGCCATCATTCAACCCAAGCTTAGCGATTCGATTATTTTGTTTATGGGAGTAGGTCTTGGAAGTGTTGTACTCTTTTTTGTTTTTGGGGCTCCCGATGTTGCACTGACAGAAGCCGTAATTGGTGCTGGGATAAGTTCACTCATATTTTTAATGGCACTTAAACATTTAAAGGCACAAAAATGAGTATTAAACGTAGTTTAGCCACATCTACTATAAGTGGTTTTGCACTTAGTGCAACTCTTATACTTACCTTTTTAAATGTACTCCTACAGAACCTGCCGACATCTGTCTCTAGAGCAGGAGATGCACTTTTGCAACTCAACTCTCAAGAGGGTGTAGCCAACGTGGTGACAACCGTAGTGGTCTACTTCCGTGGTTTTGACACTCTGGGTGAAATAGCCGTTTTATTTATAGCTTCTCTTGGACTAGGTCTTATGTTGGGCTCAAATTCTAAATGTGATATAAAAGCAGAGAGTAACTTTATGCTCAAAACTGCTTCTACAATTCTCTTTCCCATTATTATGCTCTATGGCATGTATGTTATGATTTATGGGCATTTGAGTCCAGGTGGAGGTTTTCAAGGTGGTGTCATCATTGCGAGTGCCGTCTTACTTCTTCTTATCTCTCATAAAGAGTTTGAAGTACCACACTCACTCATAGTTTTACTTGAAACTTTAGCAGGGGTCTCATATGTGCTCATTGGGCTTATAGGACTTTTTACCCTTGATATATTTTTAGGAAACTTCTTACCTCATGATATATCGCAGATGGGAATGCTTCTGAGTGGTGGGATTATTCCTATCATATACATAATAGTTGGTATTAAAGTTGGGAGTGAGATGAGTATGATTACTCAAAACCTCATCAAAAGAGGCGAAAATGTTTGAGTACTTCAATGAACCACAAACTATTAAAACTATTGTAACTATTGGCTCGATGACTCTCTTTTTCATTGGACTTTTTGGACTTTTAACCCAAAAACATTTCATAAAAATCTTTATGAGTATTGCAATTATGGAGTCCTCTATATTTCTCTTTTTTATTGGAAATATTTTTAACAAAGATTTTACAGCACCTATTATTAGTGAAGGTTTCAGTACTGTTACTAAAATGAACGACCCAATTCCCCAGGCAATGATTCTTACAGCTATTGTTATAGGCATGGCTGTTTTAGCATTAGGGGTGAGTTTTACTATTGAGTACTACAGACTTACAGGTAACACAGACATAGATAAAATGAATGAGATGAGGTACTAAGATGAGTAGTATACTTTTTATAGCCTTACCACTTCTTTTTGGGTTTGCCACTCCACTTTTACAAAAGCTTGGAAAAAATGGTGTTGTTTACAGTTCCACTTTTATGCAAACTTTTTTACTTTACCTTGCATTTACACTCTTAAGCCAAGAAAAAACAGCTATTGAAATAATCTCTATCGCTCCGCCACTAGGCATATCTTTTGTTCTTAACACTACTTCACTCTTTTTTGTAGCACTCTTTACATTTTTAATGGTTATGTTTTCTCTTTATTACATAAGCCACAGACAAAAAAATGCCTATGCTAATGAGTCGAAGTTTTTTATACTCATAAATATGCTTTTAGCTGCTTCTATTGGTCTAGTTCTTAGCTCTGACATCTTTAATATCTATGTATTTTTTGAAATAGCAGGAATCTCAGCCTATATACTGAGTGCATATGAAAAAACTCCTCATGCACTTGAAGCGGGACTCAAGTATCTTATAACAGGTTCTATTGCTTCTGTTTTTCTCCTCTTTGCTATTACCCTTATTTACCTACATATTGGTTCTTTAAATCTTGCAGTTATTGCACAGCATTTTGAAGCACTAGAGTACAACATAAAAGTTCTCATTTCTATCTTACTCCTTATAGGTTTTGGATTTAAAGTAGAAATTTTTCCTCTTAATTTTTGGGTAGTCGATGTTTATCAAGGCTCAACATCTTTAGTCAACAGCCTTTTTTCAGGCATAGTCGTCAAAGCTTACCTTTTTGTCTTTTTTCATACTCTTTATCTCTTTTTACCAAATGCAGAGTTCTCTACATTTCTTATCTACCTCGGTGCAGTTAGTATGTTAGTAGCTGAAGTAGCAGGCTTAAGACAGAAAAATTTAAAACGTCTTTTTGCCTACTCTAGTCTTGGTCAGGTTGCCCTTATTTTCACTGCATTTGCTATGCAAAACCAAGATGCCATCCAAGGAGCACTCTTTATTGTTTTTGCACACTCTGTTGCTAAATT
>Ga0256827_10001396_pt1 | contig 15398 bp, 12 predicted proteins | sample CV84metaG_FD_185977 | JGI IMG/M metagenome (GOLD analysis project Ga0256827, IMG submission 185977) | Hydrothermal vent microbial communities from East Pacific Rise, Pacific Ocean - CV84 | ecosystem: Environmental > Aquatic > Marine > Hydrothermal vents | place: Pacific Ocean: East Pacific Rise... | reverse complement strand
AATATTTTCTATCTTGTCCCTTTTGAGAACCGATAAAAATAACTTCATATCCAGCCTTAACAGCAGAGTGAGCAAGAGCCTCTGCAACCATCAGATGTCCACCAGTTCCACCACCTGTTATACATAACTTCATATCTATTTTACCCTCTTTATTCCATATTAACTTTTTTTGTAACCATTAAAACCATACCTATTGCAAAGGCTGCACCTAACATCGAAGATCCACCATAACTTAAGAATGGTACAGATATCCCTTTAATAGGTGTCATTCCACTAATCCCATATGCGTTAATTAAAAAAGCAAATGATAAGATTAAACCTATTCCTAAAGAAAAAAGATATATATTTGTATCTTTCGTTCTTATCGCTACTCGAAAAATTCTTTTTAACATCCATAAAAATATAAATACAACAAAAAATATTCCAACAAACCCAAACTCTTCAGCCAACCCTGCTAAAATAAAATCTGTATGAATTTCACTTAAAAATCCAAGTTTAAAAGTTCCATTTGCAAGTCCTTGACCAAATAAACCTCCATTGTATATAGCATTTAAAGAGTGTCCTATCTGATATGGTTCAACCTCAACAGGTATTCTTAACCAATCCTCCATAAAACCTGGTAATATCCCTAAAATTGTATTTTGAGCAATAGACCACCATGATAATATTCTATCAGTTCTATGTGATTCAGCTAATATAAAATATATAAAAGCGATAAAAACAGCACCTAATATTGAAAAAAAGAAACGCCAACTACTTCCTGAAAAAACTAAGAGAGTTAAAAGTGTAATACCTAATACTGCTGATTGCCCTAAATCTTTCTGTTTTAGTGCAATAACTGTTACAGAAAGAATAAAAACAACGGCATAAGGAAGAAAACGAATAAACTCATCTCTTACACCCATCCCTCCATGATGTCCCATTTTACGAGAAAAACTCCAAGAGAGAAAATAAACAAATCCAACTTTAAAAAATTCAACAGGTGCTAAGGAGAAACCAGCAATTTTAATCCATCGTTTTGCTCCACCTACTTCTGTTACTAAAGAATCTGGAAGAATAGGCATCAATAACATTAAAATTGATGATAGAAAAAAAAGTGTAAATCCGATCGGTTTCAACCATTTATCGGGATCTAATGTAGAAAGAAACCAGATAGTAAAAAGACTTAACATCGCAAAAGCGAACTGTCGTTTTACAAAATGAAATTGATCAACATGAAAAAGTATAGTTGTATAAACAGATAAAGAATAGGATAAAAGAATACTCAAACCAATTAAAATTGCAGTAAGTGTAAATAATGTTTTATCCGCTTTCATTAATGTTAAACCTACTTCAATTTGTGAATTTTCAATACAAATTCTACTTCAGCTTTTGAAAGGTGTAACTCTTTAGTAATAGTTTCTAAGGGTATACCTTGATTAAAAAGGTGTATGATTTTTTCATCATCTTTAGCATGAAGAGATGATGGTAAAGATATCTGTTTTACCCCATTTTCTAAAGTAGATAATCTATAATCTACTTTAGATTCAAACACATCCCTTCTCTCCTCTAATGTTTTTAGATTATCTATAACGGGTTGAAGCATATCATATACACCTCTCTCTATCTCTTGATATATCTCATCATCACTCATCTTTGATGATACTTTATCTAAGCTTTTTTTCATCTCATTTTGATCTTTTTTTAGATGAAATAACTCTTGATTAATATTTTCAATAGTAGATGCCAAAACATGTATCTGTTTTGAGTATTGAGAATCTTTTGACAATACAAAATAGAGTAGATAAAGTATTAATCCACCCATTACTGTAACAATATACTCTAAATAGTATTTTTCAATATCTATATAAAAATCCACTATCTTTTCTCTCTCATCTCACGAATTAAAACTCTTTCTCTTGCTGTCATATAGGCATTCCACTCTTTTTCATCTCTCTCATGCATCTTTATTATTTGTGCTAGAGTTCTATTTTGAGCTTTAAAAAAAACTCCAACATCTCGTTTTGGATGAACTGGCATCTCTATTCGACCATAATATTCCATACCCTCTTCCAATAACTCTTCAGAAAGATTAAAATATTCAAAACCTATTGAATCTATCTGTGCTTTATTTATCAATGAAACTCTTTTAGGTTCCTCATTTTTTAAAAAAAGTTCTAAAGCATCAATTTTATTATGAAGCTCTACTATCAGATTTAATAAAACAGGATCCGTATCTGCCGTTTCACCTCTTGCTTTTGCTAACTTTAACCATTGATTTATTGGATTATCATCTGCTTCACTTAACTGATGATATTCTCTTTCAAACATCTCTCTATTTTCAGATAGTTCACTAAAAACTAAACTGATAGGTGCTGTTACTAATCGAGGCATATTAAACCACCTTATCTAAAATAATTAAGATCAAAAATGCAATTCCTAAATAACCATTTACTGTAAAAAAAGCTCTATCTATCTGTGTAAAATCATTACGAACTAATTTCTGTTCATATCCTAATACAAAAGCTGATCCAATAGCTGATATAAATGCAAAAATTCCCAAGCCAGCAGACCATGTAAAAAGTATCCAAAACAGTACCGCTAAAGAGTGAAAAATAGCAGAGATAAAAAGTGTTACTTCTGCACCATAATGAGATGGAATAGAATGTAGTTTATTTTTTTTATCAAACTCTATATCTTGTAATGAATATAAAAGATCAAATCCTGCCACCCAAAAGATAACACCTAAACTTAATAAAACAGACCAGATAGGAATACTCCCACTCACAGCAACTACACCAGCAATAGGAGCTAAACCAAGTGCTATACCTAAAACAATATGTGCTAATGATGAAAATCGTTTAAAATAGGAATATCCACCAAGAACTATTAATATAGGAATACTTAATCCAAATGCTAAACTATTGATACTCCATGCAACTATTATAAAAATAAAAGCATTTATTACTATAAATATTAACATACTCAAAGAACTAATTCTTCCATCCACATTTGGACGATTTGAAGTTCTTGGATTATGTGCATCTATATCACGATCTAAATATCTATTAACACCCATAGCAAAATTTCTAGCACTTAGTGCTGCAACAACACCAAATGCTAGAAATTCCCAACCAAACCAACCATCACTTGCAACAATCATCGCTATAAAGATGAAAGGAAGTGAAAATATAGAGTGTTCAAACATCACTAATTCATTAAAATCTTTTATTTTTTGTATCATTTTTTGCACTATTTACCTTTGAAAATTGTAGGGAAATATTCTACCTAAAAATGGTTTAAAAGTTGATTTTTATTATAAGGCAATTATATTTTTAAAATTAATTATAGATAATTATGCTCTTTAGATTTCATTCAAAAAAATTTAAATATTTGCATAAGTTATCTTAGTTATAATTCGAAAAAATTAACCCACATAAGGAATTTTATGAAAAATATATTATTTTTTCTATTGCTATTAAACTCTCTTATCGCAAATGATAAACAACAACATTATGCGCCAAGTACAGATTGTAAAAGTTGTCACACTCAAATTTACAATGAATTTGAAGGCTCTATGCACCAACACTCTACACCTCAACGCGATCCTATTCATAATGCAGTTTGGAGTAAACACCCTCAAAATATCAAAGCACAACGTTATGGTTGTGGAAAATGTCATACACCTGCGGCAAATAACTTAAATGATATGAAAACAAAAGGTAAAAAAGCACTTCCTATGATGAATAATAAAACTCATCAAGCTGGAATTAGTTGTGCATATTGTCATCGTATCAAAGATATTGAACTTCATAAAAAAAGTAATGTAAATATTATGACAACAACTGAAAAAGAGTATTTTGGTACACTTAAAGATCATATAAAATCACCTTATCATGGTATTATTACTAAAGGCAATCAACATATGCAAAATGGTAATGTATGTATAGGATGTCATTCTCATAAACAAAATAAGCATGGATTAAATGTATGTTCTACAAATATAGATAATGAGATGAATGGTCTTAACTGTGTAAGTTGTCATATGCCAAAAATAAAAGGTTCTGTTTCTAGTCTGCATAAAACAGCTACACACACTTTTCATGGTTTTGCTGGATCACACTCAAACTCAGAGATGTTAGCAAAATATGTTAATATTAGTGTAGATAAAAAAGCCGATTCTTTTACTATTAATATAAACAATAAAAGCTCTCATGCTCTCCTTTTACACCCTTTAAGAACAGCAGTATTAAAAGTAGATGTCACTCATGGAAAATATATACAAAAATTTAAAGATAAAGTTTTTGTAAGAGTTATAGGAAAAGATGCTAAACCTGCTATGCCATGGGCTGCGACAACAACATTGAAAGATACGATGATACATGGGAATGAAAATCGTCAAATTAGATATAATTATAGCCTTAAAAAAGGTGATACACTTAATATAACACTAGGGTGGTATTTAGTAAATCCTAAAGCACTTAAAAAATTAGGTTTAGAAAAAGAAACTGTTGCTTCTCAGTTTATAAAATTTAAAAAAGAGCATATTTCTTTCTAAGTTTATGTTACAATCCTATTAAATATAAGGATTGTACAGATGTTAGATTTTAAACCTATAATTAAATATACTTCACATTTAACACTTTTATATGTTGAAGATAATAGAGAAACTAGAGAAAACTCTTTAATGATATTTGAAGAGTTATTTAAAGAAGTTATCTTGGCCGTAGATGGTCAAGATGGTTTTGAAAAATTTAAAAATCATCAAGTAGATTTAATCATTACAGATATAAATATGCCTCTCCTTAATGGTATAGAGATGCTAAATAAGATTCGAGAGATAGATAAAAATATTCCAACACTTATTTTATCTGCACATAGTGAATCTTCACTCTTTATAGATAGTATCAAAGCTGGAGTTGATGGATACCTGCTCAAACCTATCGATCTTACACAACTTCTTAGCACACTTGAAAAAACAGCTAGTACAATACAACTTAAAAAAGATGCGGCACTCAATCTACAACTTCTCAATCAATACCAAGAAGCTATGGATAAAGCAACTATTGTTTCTAAAATTGATACAAAAGGTATTTTTACTTATGTAAGTGAAAAATTTTGTACCATATCTGGATATACAAAATCAGAACTTATAGGAAAATTTCACCATATTATACGTGACCCAAATATATCATCAACAGTTTTTAAAGAGATGTGGAAAAAAGTAAAAGAGGATAAAGAGATATGGCAAGGTTCTATGCAAAATAGAACTAAAAATGGAAAAAAATATTATCTTTATACCACTGTTAAACCTATTATAGATAGTCAAGGTAAAATAGTAGAATATATTGTTATCTGTAATGATGTAACCTCTTTAGTAAACTTAAATCATGAAGTAAAACTTCTTCACGAATATGATACACAACAACAGTTAGATGCAAAAGAGAAGCTTGAAGTTGGTATTGTCAATCAGATGAGTGAAACTATGGCTCAAGTTATATATACACCACTAGATATACTTAGTGGAGATTTCTACTCTATATATAATTGTAACGATGGAAGACGATTTTTATATATTATAGATGGTCAAGGACATGGTATATCTCCTGCCCTTACTGTTTTTGCAACATCTTCTATTATTAACAATATAATCGAAAGTATCTCTAGTTTAGAAGAACTAATCAATCATATTTTTCCAATTATTAAAACATTTTTAGGAGAGATAGAACAGTTGTCATATACTATGGTCATGATAGATGAAAACTCAAATACTATCTCTTATTCATCTGGTGGAATGTATCCATTTCTTATCAAAACATCTGATAGTGTATTAAAGATAAAAGCTAACAATACCCCTTTTATGGATTTTTCTCCAAATCCAATTGTCAATGAAGTTGCTATCACTCAATGGGACTCTATGCTTTTATATAGTGATGGGTTTATTGAACATGAGATTTTAGATTTTGCAACATTAACACCTGAAAATATTATACAAGACCCAACTCTTATTCAAGAAGCAAAAGAGAAAATTCTTAATAATCAACTAGATGATGATGTTACTCTTCTTTATCTTAAAAATAGTAAGAAATTTTTAGAGATATGAAGTTAAAAATAATCGCACCAATTATTATACTCGCTCTGCTCTTCACACTAATAACAGGTTCGCTATTTACTAATAGATATCAAGAACAAAATGCTCTTTTAAAGTTGAAATATGAGCTTATGCTAGCAACAAAAATATCTCAACTTACACATGCTCTACAAAAAGAGCGGAGTCTATCCATAGAGTTTAATACTCACAAAGAGTTTAATAAAAATATTTTGGATACACAATATATACAAACAAACAAAACTATCCAAAATCTAAATCAGTTTTTAGAAGAAAATAATAAAGAAAATTTCCATCTAACGATTCTTAATAATCTTGATAAAACATTAGGAAATATGGAAGATATTAATGATATAAGAACACTTATCGATAAAAAAAATATTCCTATAAAATATATATTATCCTACTATTCTGAGATAAATAAATCGTTATTAAACATTATTTTTCAAATTTCAAAATACTCTAAAATTCCAATAATTACTCATGAACTTATAGCTTATAGTCATTTTTTATATTTAAAAGAGTATGTTAGTATAGAAAAAGCACTAGGAATAAAACTTATAAATAGCGATATAATGTCACTTGAAAATAAATTAAATTTTCATAATCTTCTTATAAAAGAGGAGATGCATAAAGAGCTATTTTTTAAATATGCTTCTCAAGATACACTAAACTATTGCCATCAATATTTTAAAAACTCCTCTATTACAAAAGTAAAACAGTTACGTAATAAAATTTTAGCAACAATAAAAAATAATAAAATAGCTATAAATATGGATAGTTGGCTATTTAATGTCTCTGCACAGATAGATATACTCACAAATATCAATAACTACTTAGCAAATCAAATTATTATCAATATCCAAAAAGAGTATGAAATTATTGAAAATAATCTTTTTATTTTTACACTTTTGAGTCTCTTAAGTATAGTAGTATTTATATCTATGATAATAGCTATGGTCAGACTTATTCAACAAGAGAAAAATCTTCAAAAATTGATAGATAAATATGTTATCACATCAACAACAGATTTAAAAGGTAATATTACAAATGTAAGTCAAGCATTTTCAGATATTTCAGGATACAGTAAATCTGAACTTATGGGTAAACCACACAATATTGTGAGAGACCCAAGTATGCCTAAAAAGATTTTTAAAGAGATGTGGCATACTATTCAAAATAATGAAACTTGGTATGGAAATATTAAAAATAGAAATAAAGATGGTAGTTTTTATTGGGTTTATGCAATAATTTCACCTATCTACTCCTATGGAAAAAAGATAGGTTACTCAGCTATTCGCCAAGATATTACAAGTAAAAAAGAGATTTTAGAACTTAACTCTCAATTAGAGGAGAAGATCTCTATCGAAGTTGAAAAAAATAGACAAAAAGATAAGCAACTAATAGAGCAATCAAGATTAGCACAGATGGGTGAGATGTTAAGTATGATAGCCCATCAATGGAGACAACCACTCAATGCTATAAGTTTTAGTAGCTCTGGACTTGAACTCAAAGCACAATTAGGAAAAGCAGATCCAGAACTTATATTAGAACTTTCTAAAAATATCTCTAACAATGTTCAATATTTAAGTAGAACAATTGATGATTTTAAAGATTTTTTCAAACAACAAAAAGATAAAGAGGAGATATCATTTACTCAAGTAATAGAAAAAACTTTAAATATTATATCTCCATCTATCGTATCTAAAAATATTGAAATTATTAAAAATTTTACGACTGATCAAAAATTTTATACCTACCATAATGAGTTACAACAAGTTATCTTAAACATTTTACAAAATGCTGAAGATATATTGACAGATAAAAATATTGAAAAACCATATATCAGAATATCAACCTCACTCAAAGACAATGAATATATCTTAGAGATAGAAGATAATGGAGGTGGTGTAAAAGTGGAAGATTTAACAAAAATATTTAATCCATACTTTTCCACAAAACTTGAAAAAGAGGGAACTGGACTTGGTTTATATATGTCTAAAATGATTATTGAAGATCACTGTTTAGGAAAATTAAATGTAAAAAATAGTAGTAATGGTGCTATTTTCCAAATAAAGTTACAAACTTTAGAAGATACTCAGTAGAAGAGCAAAAAGAGAATGAAATTAAGAAAGTTTTTATTGTAAAGTATGTTACTATATACAGATATATAAAATATAAATAAAATAGATGGGATAAATTATGAGTATAAAAATTAGAAAAGCCATTGTGTCTGATGCACCTTTTTTGGCAAAAATGATATTACAAAGTTCCAGAGGCAATAAAAAAACTGGGATTTTTGATCTTCTTTTACAAAATAATAATGATAAAACAATTTTACAATCTTTAGAACTTTTAACTCAAACAGAAGCTAAAAGTCAAGCACATTATAGTAATTTTTTAATCGCTGAAGTAGATGATAAAATGGTAGGAACATTATGTAGTTATGAACCAAGAATTGCAACTCAAACAGTCTTTTTAGATGCACTAAAAGAGATAGGTTGTGATGATGATGTTGCATCTACTTTAGAGGTAATCTACCAATGTGATTTTAAATTAAACAATAGAACTTTAATGTTTGATTATATGGAAGAGTTAGAGGGATTTTTGGATGTTGGAATCTTAAAAGAACTTATGAAAAAAAGTCTTTTAACGGCTAGACTTAAAGGTTATGGTATAGCCCAAACTATTGTTGAAATAGGTTCTATTGATACACTTTTATTATATAAAAAATTGGGTTTCCAAGAGATTCAAGAGCAAGAATGCGATCTATATCGAGAAAATTTTGGTAGAAATGGCTTAATGCTTTTAGCTATTAAATTTTAAAAATCAAAAACACTTAAGCTTTTACAAGAGTTTAACCTCTTGAAAAGCTTGAACTGTATGCTTATACAGTTTTATATAAAGATTATCATCAAAATTAATCGTATAATACATCGTTCCAATTAAAATATAGAGTAATAATGTTCCAAACATATTATTTTTAGCATATATTTTTAATGCAGAACCAAATGAACGTTTAAGTTCCATTCCAAAAACATTAATACTAAATATCTCATCCAAAAGAAGATGAATAAGAAATCCAAATAATATAAAAAAACCAGCAAAGAGTGAAAATGATCTATCTGCTGTGGAAAAATTATAGAATATATATACAGTTATCTGTGCTAAAAAAACTCCCATAGGAATAGAATGAAAAATACCCCTATGTGATGTTATAGAAAGAAATATTTTAAAAAAAAGATAGTGTAAAAGTAAACTTGAAACTACCCAAATACCGATAATATTAAAAATAGATAATGGGTTTGGTATAGAAACAAGAACGATTAATGGTAAAAATATAGATACCATTTTAAAAACTATCTGGGTTGGTTTTGATTGGTTAGAATCAAGATCTGGAAGCATAGTTCCAAAAACACCTAAAGATAAAGCTATAAGTGATTGACTAACGTCAAGTAATCCAGCTGTATGTAAAGGGACAATAGTCAAACCAGTAGCGACAACAGCCACATTTATATGTTGTTCAAATGATGCCAAAATCTATTCCTATTTATAGAGTTATAATATAATAAATGATATTATCAAATATAACTTAAAATCAAGAGAAACTATGTATAAAAAATATTTTTTAAAAGGTTTAATATTTTCAACTCTATTAGCTTTTTTAACTGCTTGTTCTAGTGACCTTTCAGATGAAAACTCCACTATTACTCCCGATATAGATACGCTTATCTCAGATGCAGAAAACACCAATTATATCCAAGTTAACGAAGGTGTGCAAAATGTTATAACACTTATCTCTACAACAGATACAGATCTAAATCTTATTATTTCAGGAGCTGATGCAGGTAAATTTCTTATTAGTGGAGCTTCTCTTATTTTTAAAAATGTTCCAGATTATGAAAAAGATCAAACAAAATATTATATTACTATTATAAGTATGAATAATAATAAAACTGAAAGTGAAGAAGATTTTGTTATTACTCTCGTAAATCTTAACGATAATGCTCCTGTTTTTCAAAATGATACAAACTTATCTATACCTGAAAACAAAACAACACTTGTTGCTCTTGATGCAACCGATGCTGATGATGACAATAGTATACAATACTCTATAAAAGCAGATGTTGAAGATGCAAATTCGTTTGAAATTGATGGAGATATAGTTTCATTTAAAGAAGCTCCAAATTATGAGGAAAAATCTCTTTACAAGTTTATAGCTATCGCTGATGATGGTGTTCATAAAACAGAAAAACTTTTTCTTGTAAATGTTGAAGATGTACCAGATATTGTACCAGAAATTGCTAATTTTTCTATAATTATTCCTGAGGATACACCAAGTGATACTGTTATTGGTACAGTAGATATTATAACAGTAGGAGATACAAATATCTCTGCGATGGTGTTAAGTGGTGATGGAAATGATACTTTTACTATCTCTCTGGATGGAAATCTAAGTGTTGCACCAGATAAAAGATTAAATTTTGACAATAATGGTGGTGTTCCTCTTTATCAACTCACTCTTATAGCAACAAATGAGGCTGGAGATAGTAATAGTAGTGATATTAATATCTCTTTAACAAATATCATAGATGAAGTAGCTGTATTAGCTCCACTTAAAGCTTCAATACAAGAAAATGCTTCTACAAAAGATAAAATAGGTCCAATAAATATCTTATATCAAGGAGATAGTTATATAAGTTCTATTCAACTAAGTGGTACAGGAAGTGAACTTTTTAGTGTCGATGTTAATGGATATATCTATTTAAATCAAGACAATAGTTTAGATTATGAAACAACTCAAAACTACTACTTTAAAGCGGTTGCACAAAATCAAGCTGGAGATAGTAATGATGTTGATGTGAATATTAGTGTTGAAAACTATATAAATTCTCCATTTCAAATATCTAAAATTCTTAAACCTATAAAAGAGAAGAACAGTGCCTTTGGATCAGCTGTATCAATCTCAGGAGATTATATAGTTGTTGGTGCATATACTGCTGATTCACCTAAAACTGATGCTGGAGAAGCCTATCTTTTTAAAAAATCTTCAAATGGTGATATTTTAAAAGTGAGTGATATTAAAGCAAGTGATGATGCTGAAGGAAACGGTTTTTCAAAATCTGTTGCTATATCTCAAGATTATATTATCATCGGTTCTCCATATGATAACTCCCAATCAAACGATGCAGGAAGTGCATACCTTTTTCACAGGGATTCCGACAGCAGTGTAAGTGAAGTAGATAAAATAGAAGCTAGTGATTTAGCAAATGGTGATCTTTTTGGAAGTGCTGTTGCTATAAATGGAAAATATATTATTGTATCTTCACCAAAAGCAGATGTCCAAGTAGGTGATACACTTTACACAAATGCTGGTGCAGTATATCTCTATACAATAAGCTCTGATGGCAAAGTGACAAATGAGATTAAATTTTCTGCTGATTCACCTAAACAAGATGATAATTTTGGAACAGCGATATCTATTTATGGAGACTATATCGTTGTAACATCTCCTAATAAAGATTCACTCGATGATAATATAGGCTATGCCTACCTTTTTAAAATAGAAAATGGAGAAGTGAATCAGATTGGTGAATTTTATGCTGATGATCCAGATGAAAACAACTATTTTGGAAGTGCTATATCTATTTATGGTTCCTATATTTTAGTAGGTTCAGATGGTGCAGATACCTCAGCCGTAGATGCTGGGACAGCATATCTCTTTAAAATAGTTTCAGATGATACTATAAAACAGATAGCAAAACTCAACTCTGATGATCCTCAAACAAATGATGCTTTTGGTAAAACAGTATCTATTTATGGTGATTATATGGTTGTTGGTGTTTCCACAGGAAGTAGTTATACATTTAAAAGAGAATCTGATGATGAAAACGATGTAACTCTTATCAAAAAAAATAAAGCTTTTGATACAGAATTAAATGATGGATTTGCAACATCAGTTTCTATGTATGGTGACTTTATCGCTGTTGGAGCATATCAAAAAGATTCCACAGCTACAAATAACCAATCTGTTTATCTTTTCTTTATGGAACCAACTCTACAACCATATATTTACAATAAAAAAACATATATAAATTATGATGAATCATTTAATAAATATGAGGTAACAGATTTCCAAGTAGCTTCTCCAGAGGGTGGAGATATAGATTTTCTTTTAGAGGGAGAGGATAGTAATAGTTTTATATTTTCAAAAAGTACACTAAACTTTCTTGAAAAAGCAGACTATGAAAAACCAACAGATGTAGATGACAACAATATATACAACCTTAATATATTATTAAAAGATCAGAATAATCATTCAACAGATTTTGATTTAGATATAGCTGTTCAAAATAGAGAGTACCTTGATTTAGCAAAATTTGCACCACGAGATATTCAAAGTAATGAACAGTTTTCTAGTGCTATTGCTATAAGTGGAGAGTATATTGTAGCAAGTTCCTATAAAAAAGAGAACAACTCTGGAGAGGTATATCTCTACAAACGAGATAGTTCTCAAACTATAACACAACTCGCAAGATTTCAATCTGATGACCCGCAAGAGGGAAGTAATTTTGGTATCTCTCTTGCTATTGATGGAAACTATATAGTCGTTGGAGCAAATGAAGAGGATGGAGAAGAGGATGATGCAGGTTATGTCTATCTTTTTAAAATAGATGATGATAATGTCAATCAAATAGCAAAATTTACAGCAAGTGATGTCTCAGAAAATGATAATTTTGGTAGTTCTGTTTCTATCTCTGGAGATTATATCGCTGTTGGATCACCTAAAGATGATGTAGGAGATACAAACACCGGTAGTGCTTATATTTTTAAAAGAGAGTCAGATGATGAGAACGATGTAACTCAAATAACAAAAATTACAGCTGACTATACAAAAGAAAAAGGCTTATTTGGCTCATCAATTTCCATTAGTGGAGATTATATTATAGTAGGATCTCCTGCTGAAGATACAGATGAAGATAATGCGGGTCGAGGTTATCTATTTAAACGTGAATCAGACAGTAATAATGACACAAATCAAATCGCAAAAATAGATGCAGATAATGTTCAAGCAGATGATTACTTTGGAACAGCTGTTGATATAGATGGTGACTATTTTATAATTAGTGCTATTGGTCGTGATTCACAAGCAGGAATAGCTTACCTTTTTAAAAGAAATTCTGATGATGAAGATGATGTCAGTAATTTAGGTGATTTACAAGCAGATGATAGAGTAGAATATGATAACTTTGGAGTTTCTGTATCAATAGATAATAATATTATCGCTATCGGTGCCGTAGATGAAGATATTAGTAAAGATATAAATATTACAGATTCTGGTGCAGTATATATCTTTGATAACACAAATCAAATAGAAAAATTAAAAGCAGATGATGCACAAACTGATGATAACTTTGGAACAGCTGTTTGTATAGATGGAAATTATATAGTTGCTGGATCCACTGGAAAAGAGCAAAATAGTGGTTTAAGCTATATCTTTATAAAAGATGAAGAGTAGTTATTCAAAACTACTCTTTATAATTAATCTAATTCTAAACAATCACTTATAGAATAAAGTCCTGCCTCTTTATTAGCTAACCAACTTCCAGCTCTAATAGCTCCTTTAGAAAATGTATTTCTTGATGTTGCAGTATGGTTTAGTTCCAAAAATTCACCATCATTATAAAAACCAACAGTATGACGTCCAACAATATCACCACCACGAAGAGCCATAACTGCTATCTCATCTTCACTACGTTCACCGATGTTACCATCTCTACCACTTACACGAACCTTATCTATATCAAGATTACGTCCTGCTGCTGCTGATTCACTTAATGTAAGTGCTGTTCCACTTGGTGCATCTTTTTTATGTTTATGGTGCATCTCTACAATCTCTATATTAAATCCCTCTAATGCTGATGAAGCTTGATATACTAATTTATTTAAAAGTGCTACACCTAAAGACATATTTGTTGCATAAAGAATAGGCATATTTTCACTTGCATCTTTTAAAAGATTTAACTGATGAGCATCTAACCCTGTTGTTCCAATAACTAAAGGTTTAGGAGTTTTAATCGCTTGTTCTAATAATAGTTCACATGCCTCAGGTAATGAAAAATCTATAATAATATCGCTCGAATTCATAAAAGATTCCATATCTGATGTAACTAAAACAGATGGATCTATTGAAAAACCTAAATCATTACGCACATACACACTACTTAAACTCATATTCTCTGTCTCTTTTAAATCTTCTAAAAGAAGTTTACCTACTCTACCCGTTGCCCCAAATACACCAACTTTAATCATTTTTATACCTTACATAAATAGTTTTATAAATGATAACAGATTTTTAATACTGTTTTGATTAAAATAGTGTGTGTAGAAGAAACACTATTTTTCATTTTTATTAATAAGATAACAATAATTTTTTTATAAAGATAAGTTTAATCATTAGATTTGTATAATTCTTTTTAATACAAACTAAAAGGATTAAATATGGGTAAATATATAGAATTAACTGGTGCAGATTTTGAAGCAACACTTTCAGAGGGTGTATCTTTAGTAGACTTTTGGGCTCCATGGTGTGGACCTTGTCGTATGATCGCTCCTGTAATAGAAGAGTTAGCTGAAGATTTTGATGGTAAAGCTAAAATCTGTAAAGTAAATACTGATGAAGAGCAAGATATTGCTGTTAAATTTGGTATCCGTTCTATTCCAACTATCATGTTTTTTAAAGATGGTGAGATGGTAGATCAAATCGTTGGAGCTCAATCAAAACAAGCTCTTGCTGATAAAATCAACGCTCTTTTAGCGTAATTAAATTAGTACAGTAGATGGCAAAGAAAAGAGCAAAAACTCTCCTATCTTTATCCACACTACTTGCTTCTTTCTTTGGTGCAGCTATGATAGCTGCTGCCTTTGCATATTTTAACTACAAATTTTCAGAATACAAATTTATAGATTTTCAAAAAAATATATTTTATGAAAAAAGTGATATTTTTACTCCTAAAGAAGAAAAATATATTGTAGTCTTTTACTCATCAAAAGAGCAAGAAACTATGGATTTACTTGCAAATATAGATTTAAACCTTCCCATTATCGCTATCGATTATTATAATAAAGTTAGAAAAAATAGTAAAAGTACAACTTTTTTAAGAAGTGGAACACAAACTTCATTAATGTTTATTCAAAGATTTAATATATATAACTCCCCATCTATTTTCTTTATAAAGAGGTATAAAAACTCTCTTTATAAACAAGATAGTATGATACGAAAACTTGACAACTTAAAAGAGTTGGTTAA